>LUMT01000271.1_pt1 | contig 15812 bp, 16 predicted proteins | sample 729741 | NCBI WGS metagenome assembly LUMT01 (sample SAMN03860299, study PRJNA289734) | marine metagenome | biome: seawater column; feature: ocean; material: water; isolation source: Red Sea water column Station 192 - depth 50m | place: Saudi Arabia: Red Sea | collected 2011-10-15 | depth 50 m
GTTCATAATCATACATTTCCTTATATAACAATAATAATAAGGGATGGTTATTGGGAAACACTTAGCACTGGAAAGTTTTGGAGACCGCCTGGTTATATCGGATTTAGATCAGCAAATAATCTTCATAGAGTTGATATAAAGCCAGGTACAAAACCTTTAACAATATTTATATCTGGACCGTTTGGATTTAGAAAGGGACCAAGATCAGAATACGGTATTGATTTTAAGACCAAAAGAGATTGATGCTAAAGGATCTTGAGGAAAAATTCAAACTGTATTGTGAATCAGCAAATTTAGAAGTTAATAATAATCAGATAAATGTAATTAAAAAGTTACAAGATTATTTCAATGAAAATTTTACATCCTCCTTACTTAAAATTTTTAAAAAAAAAAGCAAAAAAAAAGCTTTCTATCTTCACGGTGGTGTAGGAGTTGGTAAAACAATGATTTTAAATTTTTTTTTTGATTTAATTAATCAAGATAAAAAAAGACTTCATTTTAATGAGTTTATGTTAGAGTTTCATGAATTTGTTCATAGTAGAAAAAATAAAGATCAAGAGAATATAGTAAGTATATTTGCAAAAAATTTAAGATCTAAACTATCATTAATTTATTTTGATGAATTTCAGGTTACTAATATTGTGGATGCCATGATATTAGGAAAGCTATTTGAGGAAATATTTAAAGAAGATATTAAGATAATACTAACTTCAAATATTAATATATCTGATCTTTATAAAGATGGATTGCAGAGAGATCAGTTTTTACCGTTTATAGAAATAATGAGAGAAAATGCCATCAATCATGAACTAAAGATTGAAGATGATTATCGAAAATCAAAAGAAAAACAAAAACAAAGATTTTTTTTTAAAAAATTTTTACGAAGGTTCTTCTAGATTTTACTTTGATGAGCTCTGTGATAATAATTTAGGAGCAGAGGATTATTTAGAAATTGTAAAAAATTTGAAATTTATGATTATTGAAAAAATCCCACAATTTAACGATATTAATTCTAACCAACAGCAAAGGTTTATAACTTTAATAGATATTATATATGATAAAAATTTACCTATAGCTGTGACCGCAAGTCAAGATGTAAGCAAGTTTACCTCTTCAAGATCATTACAGGAGCCATTTAAACGAACAGTTAGTAGATTATATCAATTAACCTCCATGAAATATAATTTATGATACAAAAATTTTATGATTTAAAAATAAATACTAATGGTCAGAAATTATATGAATTTACTGATCGAACTATTGAATGGATTAAAAAAAACGACTTTAAAAATGGTATGATAAATTTAAGTATTCAGCATACTAGTGCATCATTAATTGTACAAGAAAATGCGGATCCAGATGTTCAAAAGGATTTGATTAATTATTTTAATGATTTGGTTCCAATGGACGATAAATTGTATATCCATACCACAGAGGGTAAAGATGATATGCCTGCACATATAAAATCATCAATAACAAATAATCAAATATCTTTAAGTATCAAAGACGGGAAATTATTACTTGGAACTTGGCAAGGAATTTATTTGTTTGAACATAGAATAAATCCTCAAAAAAGATCTATCATTCATCATTTTTTAGGTAAGACTTAATTTTTTTTTAAAGTTTGGAAAGCCTCAAGTGCAGCTTTACGTGCCTCTTCATGAATAACTATTGGCTTTGGATAATTTTTTCCTATAACTGTTTTAATCGCCTCCTGATATTTTATTTCCATCTCCCAGGGCTTATGTATAAATTTTTTTGGAACTTTAATTAGTTCAGGAACCCATTTTTTCACATATGCACCCTCTTTATCAAATTTTTCTCCCTGTAGAATAGGATTGAAGATCCTGAAGTAAGGAGCTGCATCCGCTCCACAACCAGCAACCCATTGCCATTGAGCTACATTATTAGCTTTATTAAAATCTAATAAACAATTTCTAAAATGTTTTTCACCTTCAGTCCAATTTATTCTTAGATGTTTTACCAGAAATGAACCCACAACCATTCTTATCCGGTTATGCATCCAGCCAGTTTCATAAAGTTCTCTCATCCCAGCATCAACAATTGGATATCCCGTCATACCTGATTTCCAAGCTTTTAAAAATTTTTCATTTTTGACCCAAGGAAATTTATCAAATTCTTTTCTATAATTTCCTTTTAAAAATTCTGGGAAATAATTGATTAAACTATGTGAAAATTCACGCCAACCTAGCTCATTAATATATTTTCTGTAACCAATTCCTTTAGATTTAATCTCACTGCACTTTTTCCAAATAGTATTTACGTGAATTTGCCCATGTTTGATATAAGGAGATAATTTCGATGTACCTTCGATAGAAGGATAATCTCTTGCAGTTCCATAATCTTTAATTTTACCATCAATAAGATTTTTTAAAATTTTTTTAGACTCTTCCTCAGATACCTTCCAGTATTTTTCAAACTTTTTATACCAGTTTTTTCTTGGAAGAATATCTTTTGGTTCTATACAATTTTTAAAGAATGTTAGTGACTTTGTTTTTTTTTTAACACTATAATTTTTACTTTGGGGCAATCCTAAAAATTTTTGCTCGGCATTTTTCCAAAACGGGGTGAATACTTTAAAAGGTGTTCCATCATTTTTAGTTACTTCTTGAAACTCATTTAGAATATTTCCTTTAAAATATTTGTAATTAATCTGATTTTTAACAAAAATATCTCTAATCTTTTTTTCTTTTGCAATTACATCTGGTTCGTAAATTTTATTCCAATATATCGAAATATTGTCCTTTTTTTTAATCTTTGAAAATATATCTAGCTCATCACCTGCTAATATTTGAAGATTAATCTTAAACTTAGATAATTCAGACTTAAAGATTTCTAATGATTTTGAAAGCCACCATTTTTGTGCTTCTCTTTCGGCATCAAAGTCACTTTTGTTGTAAATATATAAGGCAAGTACGTTCTCATGATTTTGAGTTGCATAAGAAAGAGCAGGGTTGTTTTCAATTCTAAAATCTTCTCTTATCCAAGTGATGGCGTTTTTTGTCATAAAATTTTATTTTCTACCTTTAGATAGCAGTTGTTTGTAAAGTTTAATATCTGCATTACCTTCGCATCCAATAACTAAGACATTTGAATTTTCATTAAGGTTAATCAATCTTCTAGCTTTTTGGTTGTTGCAAATTCCAATTAAAGCAATAATTCCTGGCGTAGCGCATTCACCACCTATAATTGAAGTTTTGCTAAACTTTTTATCTTTTAAACCAGCTACTGTTTTAGCAACATTTTTATCTGAAATTGAGACACAACAATTACTAGCTTTTTTTAATATTTGCCAGGGCACAAGAGACATTTCATTACAAGACATGCCACCCATAATGCTCTCTTTTCTTATCTTTATTTTTTTTAACCTATTATTTTTAATACTTTGAAGAACGCAATCGGCTCTATCTGGTTCAACAATAATGATTTTTGGAATTTTTTTAAAATATTTTGCTACTCCAGCAACCAAACCTGCTGCTAAACCACCAACACCCGCTTGAAGAAATATATGGGTAATATATTGATTCGTTTGTTTGGAAATTTCTTTGATTAAAATAGAGTATCCTGCCATTGTTAGTTGAGGAATATACTTATAATTCTTTGTCGATACATCTTGAACAATTTTCCAGTTATTTTTTCTAGACAGTAATTGGCATTCTTTTAATGATGCCTCATAATTTCCCTTTACTCTTATTACTTGAGCACCAAATTTTTTAATTTCTTTTACTCTTGTTTCACTCACATATTGGCTAACAAAAATTTTACACTGCAACTTTAATCTTTTTGCTCCCCATGCTACAGATCTTCCATGATTACCAGCTGTTGCTGATGAAACAATTATTTTGTTAGTTTTTTTTGAAATTTTTTCTACCGCATATGCACCACCAAGTGCTTTAAAGGATTTTAAGTGAAATCGTTTCGACTCGTCTTTATAAAATATATTCTTAAGCTGAAGTTTTTTATTTAATTTGCTTAATTTCAATAGAGGAGTTGGATTATATCCTTTCCATTTAGATATATTTTTATGAGAATTAACTAATAAATTTGATGGTAAATATTTTAAGACGTAATTTCTACTAAATTGAAAGTTTTTATTTATTAAGAATTTGGAGTATTTCCATTTAAGATTTTGCATTATAAATTTTTTATATATTCAAACTATAAATAAACCTATATTAATATTTATACAAAGAAAAACTGTATGAAAAAAATATTAATCGTTGGTGGTGGTGCAATGGGTTCTGCTTTTTCAATCCCATGTTTAGAAAATAATAACAGAGTTATAATAACAGAACCATATAATAAAGTTTTCATTAACAACTTATCTTCAAAAAAAAAATTTCATTCCTCTTTAAAAACAAATTTGCCAAAAAAGTTAAAATTTAAGAATTATTCAAAAAATATATTCAGAGAAAAGTTTGATTTGATTGTAATAGCATTGAGTCTTGCTGGAATTGATTTTATTGGAAAGGAATTAAAAGACTTAAAGATAAAAACACCATTACTAGTTCTTACTAAAGGATTAAAATATGATAAAAAAAGAAATAAGCTACTTACTATTTCAGGATTACTTAAAAATAACTTTAATGTTGCAAATGTATCAGTTTTAAAAGGACCTTGTTTAGCTAAAGAACTAGCAAGAAAAAATAAGACAAGTGTAGTAATAGCAAATAAGAATATCAAAATAGCCAAATGGATTGGAAAACAAATATCTACCAAATACTATCTAACAGAATTTTCCAAAGATATTATCGGAGTAGAAATTTGCTCAGCAATTAAAAATATATATGCAATGGTTATAGGCTCGGGTCAAAATTTTAATACTGCATCAGACTTATTCCAAAAAAGTGTAAATGAGATGAAATTTTTAATCAAACATTTCAAAGGAGAGGAGTCGACGATATTGGGTCTTGCTGGTATTGGTGATTTATATGTAAGTGCTGTGGGAGGAAGAAACAGCAAAATGGGGGATTTTTTGGGTAAAGGTTTTACATTTGTAGCAGCTAAAAAAAAGTTTATGCCAAAAGATACAGTGGAAGGTGAGCAATTAGCTAGAGAAATTGCTCCTTATATTTTAAAAAAAATTAATAAAAAAAATATACCGCTTATGGCTCATTTACTAAAGACGATATTATACAATAAAAAAATTTAGCCGATCAAAAAGTTATTTTCTACAAGCAATCCGATAACAATTCCAACTATCAAAGCAAAAATTAATTTTTTTTTATCCACTTCTTAAGTCTTTTTACCAAGCGAAGACTTTAAATTTGTAGATGATGGGATTTTTGTCTTCCATTTCTGTTTAATATTTTCCCATAATTTTGCCATTCCTAAAGGTTCATAGATCATAAAAATAATCATTAACCCACCAAATATCACCTGTTCAATTGAGGATATAATTGTAGCATCAATGGCACCATGAAAAACATTATTACCAATAGCATTTAGAAGCACTGGGAAAAGTAAAATAAATGCTGCTCCTATAAAAGCACCATTTATTGTTCCAAGTCCGCCTAAAATACACATAAATAATATTTTAAAAGATAATTTAATATCAAAAGCAACTGGTTCTAAAGATTTTAAATAACAAAATGCAAAAAGTGCACCTGCAACACCACAATAAAACGCACTAATTGCAAAAGCTTGTACTTTTGTTCTTAATAGTGAAACGCCCATTGACTCTGCAGCGATATCCATGTCTCTAACTGCCATCCAATTCCTGCCTGTGCTACCTCTAGCCATATTCATCGCTAGTAAAGTTAAAACTGTTGTAACAGCCAGACATACAAAATACATAGCTAACGGTGTTGTAAATGGTTTTCCTAGTATAACTATGTCTTGTGCAGTTATAATTCCTGATGAGTCATAATTTTTAAACCAACCAAATTTATCTATCATCCATATAATAAAGAACTGTGACGCTAATGTAGCAACCATTAGATAAATTCCTCTTACTTTTAAACTTGGTAAACCAAACAAAATTCCAAAAGCTGCTGCAATTAAACCTGATACTATTAGTGAACCCACGAAACCTAAATCAGGCACTCGTAAAATAAGGTTAAACATAGCAAAAGCACCTGCAGCCATGAAGCCAGCAGCACCTAAAGCTAATTGTCCCGTGTAACCCATAACTATTTGCTGCCCGATTGTAGCTAGAGCTAAGCAAAGCCAAGGTATCAATATCGAAGTGTACCAATATTCTGTTGTAATGAATGATGGTATTATCAATACACTTAGAACCATACAAACAGCTAAGTTAATTAGGTCTTTTTTTGTATAAGTCATAAATACTGGTTTCATAAATTAAACTCTCCTAATAATTTTTTCTCCAAATAAACCTTCCGGTCTATATAATAAAAAGAATATCGCTAACACGTAAGGAGCCCAACCTTCAATTGCGCCACCAAAAAAAGGACCAATGTATACTTCTAATACTTTCTCTACTGCACCAATAATTAAGCCACCAATAATTGCTCCAGGGATAGATGAGAATCCACCTATAATTAAAACTGGTAAAGCCTTTAAAGCCAAATCTACAAGAGCAAATTGAACACCAGCTCTTGCACCCCACATACATCCTGCAACTAATGCCACAACTCCAGCAGCAGACCAAACTAATAACATAATATGTTTTAAAGGAATTCCAATTGAACTCGCAGCACCCGCATCATCTGCAACAGCTCTTAAACCTAGACCAATTTTTGTATATTTAAATAGAAGGAATAAACCAATAATCATAATAGCAGCCACAAGTCCTGCAGTAATATCAAGAGCACTAATGAATAATTTTAAGTTATCAGCGATCCACGGTACTGGAAAATCTCCTATACCTAAATCTAATCTTCTTACTTCTACTCCCCATGCTGCTTGAGCCAAGCCCTCTAAAACATATCCTAAACCGATTGTGGCCATTAATACGGTATCTTCGCTAGCGTTCATTAAAGGTCTTAAAACAAATCTTTCAGTACACAAGCCAACCACTACCATCAAAAGGGCAGCCAAAATAAATGCAAGTACGAAAGGTATATTGAAGTCTTGCATAAATCCAACAAAAGCAAGAACTGAGAAGAAAACCATAGCTCCTTGTGAGAAGTTAAACGTCGCTGAAGCTTTGAAAATTAGAACAAATCCTAAAGCTACCAATGAGTACATAGTTCCAGCAAGCAAACCGCCAACTAAAACTTCCATAAAAAATAATAATTCTTCAACCATATTTTTATCCTAGTGTTCTACTCCTAAATAAGCATCTATTACTTTTTGATTTGATCTTACTTCATCAGGCGTACCATCGCCAATAACTTTACCATAATCAAGCACTACAACTCTGTCTGATATATCCATAACTACTCCCATATCATGCTCTATAAGAACCATAGTTGTGCCGAGTTCATCATTTACTTTTAAAATAAATCTACACATGTCTCTTTTTTCTTCAACATTCATTCCAGCCATAGGCTCATCTAGTAAAATTACAGATGAGTCAGTTGCAAGAGCACGACCTAATTCTACTTTCTTTTGTAATCCGTAAGGAAGTTTTCCAACTGGCGTATCTTTAATATTTTCTATTTCTAAAAAACTGATTATTTCTTCAGACCTTTCTCTATTAATCTTTTCTTCTTTTTTAACTTTAGGTAGTTGAAAAGCAACCTCAAGAAAATTTGTTTTCGTGTGAAGCTTTCGGCCTACTAAAATATTATCTAAAACTGACATTCTTTTAAATAGAGCTAAGTTTTGAAATGTTCTAGAAAGGCCCATTTGTGCCATGAGATTGGGTGTAATATTTGGAATTTCTTTTCCTTTAAAAGAAACAGTTCCTTGTTGAGGCTTATAAATTCCATTTATACAATTTAGCATTGAGCTTTTTCCAGCTCCATTAGGTCCAATTATAGCCCTAACCTCGTGCTCAAGTACATCAAATGAGGTATCGGTTATTGCTTTAACACCACCAAAAGAAAGGGAGATATTTTTTACCTCTAATATTGGTTTACCTATTTTAAATTTTCTCTCAATTGTCATCTTTAATTAATTTTTTTCTTCGTTAAACTTTCTTCTTTAAGTACATCTCTAAAATTTTTTCTACCTTTCTTTGAAATACCTAAATATAATTCTTTCACTTGATCATTACTCAATAAACTTTGGGCTGTACCATCTAGCATAACTCTGCCTGTTTCAATAATATAGCCATAATCTGAATTTTTTAGTGCAACATTGGTATTCTGTTCAGCTAGTAAAATGCTCACACCTTCTTTCTGATTTAGCTCTTTAACAATGTTAAAAATCTCTGCTACTAATTGGGGTGCTAAACCCATTGTAGGCTCATCTAAAAGTAGCATTTTAGGTTTTGCCATCATAGCTCTTGCAACTGCTATCATTTGTTGCTCTCCACCTGATGTAAATGCGGCTTGGCTTTTTCTTCTTTCCTTTAATCTTATGAAATAAGTATATATTTTTTCTAATTCTTGATTAATATCACCTTTTGATAATTTTCTTGAGTATGCACCAGCAATAATATTTTCTTCTACAGTTAGGTGGCCAAAACATCTTCTGCCCTCTAATACTTGAACCATGCCAAGCCCAACCATTTGTGAAGGATTTTGTTTCTCAATTGAGGTGCCATCATATTCTATTGTACCTTTCGTTACTTTACCTCTTTCTGAAGCTAGCATAGTTGAAACCGCTTTTAATGTTGTACTCTTACCCGCTCCATTTGCTCCAAGTAGTGCTACCACTTTTCCCTTTGGCACTTTTAATGAAACATCATGTAGAGCTAAAATAACATTATCATATGTGACTTCGATATTTTTAATACTAAGTATGTTGGTTGAAGTGCTCATTAAATTTTTTTCAATTATATTTATATTAAATTTTATTTAAAGGGGGAGTTAGAATAATTTGATTATCTAAACTCCCCCTTTAGTAGACATTAATTTATTTCTTAATTAATTATCCACATTTTTTCGGTGTAATGTTGTTTTCTTTAGCAAATTTCGCTGCAGATGCCTCTACTAGACCTCTTATAAATGCAGGATCACCTGGAGCTTCCCAACCAGTTACCTGATTGAATTTAGTTCCATCCCACTGCATTACAGCAAATTTACCGGCACCTTCATGGTTTGCGCATGAAATAGCAAATGGAGCTAACATTCCTCCAACTCCAAGTTCAGTAAGTCTAGCTTCAGTCATGTTTAAATTTTCATAACCATCTCTAAACTCAGCACCAGTTACTGCTTTACCAACTTTGTTATGCATTTTTTGAGCAATTCTTAACGCCTCAATCCACATAACGGCAGCACCTAGTCCTCTATTCCAGTAAACGGAACCAATCCTATTTGGATCAGCTAAGTTACCTTTTCCGGCACCATATACTTTATCTTTAATGTCTTTAACTAATGGATATTCTCCTGGTAAAGCATTTGCAACAGCATAAGTTCCCTTAGCTGCATCACCTGCTGGATACATATCCTCTTCGGCAGCACCGAATGTTACATACATCATTCTATCTCTTGGGAAATTAATTCTAGCAGCGTTAGTCATTGCTGTTGAATTCATTCCAGAACCCGCTCCCCAGAAAGTAACCCAATCAGGTTTTTCTTTTCTGATTTGCAGCCATTGAGATTGTTGCTCTAATCCTGGAGGTGGAATTGAGATTTCAATTAATTTCATTCCCCAATCAGAAGTTATTTTTCTCATTGCTGGAAGCGGTTCTCTTCCGTAAGCAGAGTCGATGTGTAAGTGAACGATTTTTTTACCTTTCATCTTATCTATACCGCCCTCTACTTGAGCCATAAACTTCAGTTTAACCGCTATTTGTGACCAGTAGTGACTTGCAGCATTAAATACCCAAGGCCACACTCTTCCATCAGCACCGTCAGTTCTTCCATAACCATATTGAGCTAAAACAACATTGTCTTTAGCCATACGGTTAATTACAGCATATGCTCCTGGTGTTCCTAAAGTATCAAACACTACTATTCTTTGACCATCTTTTTCTAAAAGTCTTTGGTAACATTCTACTGTTTTAACAGCGTTATATTCCGTCTCACACTCTTGCCATGTAAGCATTACTCCGTTTACTCCACCCGTCATGTTTACATAGTTCATGTAATCAATTTGAGCCCCGTAATAACCAGTACCCATTGCTGAGTAAGGTCCAACACGACTACTTGCTACTGGAAAATATTGCGTCTCAGCAGCAGATACACTTTGAGGTAAAGTAAGTGAAGAAAATAAAGCGATAACTACTGTTAGAGTAGAAGTTAGCCTTTTAATTATTTTTGCTAACATTATTCCTCCCTTATGTTTAGTTATGTTAAACATTCTAATAAGCTATAATCTAATCACATAGCTTGGGTTTCTGCAATTAATAATCATTATTAATAAGTAAAAAAAAAATCGTCACACATAAAAAACAATTACAACTATAGATTGTTAATAAAATTTTAAATAGGAATTGTTTTCTAAGAAATTTATAAAAGTCTAATAAATATATTTTATTAAATGAGAAAAATTTTAATAGTTGAGGGTAATACAGCCGAGGAAAACGGGAGTTTTACAGAGGCAGGTATTAAAACTCATACTGAAAGTTTAAGGGAAAGTTTAAAATATATATCGAAAGATTTAATAATAGATGTGGTTAACCCATCATCAGATAAAAATATTGTTAGTTTCAACGATAAGTTGCACACCTTTGATGGTTTGATCTGGGGAGGAAGCAGTTTAAATATTTATAACGATACTCCAGAAATAAAAAAACAAATTGAATTTATGAAAAATTGTCAAAATAAAGTTAAAAATATTTTAGGAATTTGTTGGGGCATGCAAGTGGCTGTAACTGCTGCAGGAGGTCAGGTAAAAAAAGCCAATACATCTCATGTAGGTATTGCAAAAGAAATTGAAATAAATGAATACGGTTTAAAGCATCCGCTATACAAAGATAAAGAAAAAAAATTTAATTCTCCTGCTTTTAATTATGACGAAGTTGTGAAAATACCTGAAAACGGTATTTGTCTTGCATCTAATAAAATTAATAAAGTCCAAAGTTTGTATTTTCAAATAAATAAAACTAGAGTGTGGGGCTTGCAATATCATCCTGAAATAACTTATGAAAAAATGATAAGTTTGATTAATTTTAGAAGAAAAAGATTAATTGAATATAGAAAAGTATTCAAAAATGAAAATGATCTTGAAAATCACATATCTTTTATTAAAAAAGAAATTCAAGTCACAGTTAAAGAAAAAAAAATGTTAGAACTTAAAAATTGGCTTAAAGAATTGAATTAAAATAAACCTTCAATTTGCCCTTTTTGATTTAATTTAATAGTATCAGCGGCTGGCTTTCTTGGTAATCCTGGCATTGTCATTATTGACCCACAAATGACTACCACAAATTCTGCTCCTGAAGATAATCTTACCTCTCTTATTGGTATTTCATGATTTGAGGGGGCACCTTTGAGTTTGGGGTCTGTTGAAAAACTAAATTGAGTTTTTGCAATACAAACCGGTAAATTTCCATGACCATTATCCTCAAAAACTTTTAATTGTTCTTTAACTTTGTCATCAGCTGTTATTTTGTCAGCTTTATAGATTTGTTTAGCAATTAACTCTATCTTGTCCCAGAGTTTAAGATTGTTATTATATAAAAAATTAAATTTATTTTTGTTGTTTTTACAGACTTTAACAACTTTTTTGGCAAGATCTTTGGTCCCATTTCCACCCTTAGCCCAATGCTTACATTCACTGACTTCAACTTTCTTTTTTTTACAAAAATTTAAGACAGTTTTAACTTCTTTTTTTGTGTCTAGCGCAAAATGATTTATTGCTACTATCGGTTCTAAACCAAATTTTTTTATGTTTGTAATATGTCTTTCCAAGTTAACCAATCCTATTTCTAACGCCGATATATCCTCTTTTTTTAAGTCCTCTTTTTCAACTCCTCCATGCATTTTTAATGCTCTTATTGTTGCAACAATTACTACACAGCTTGGGGTTAATCCTGCTTTCCTGCATTTTATATTTAAAAACTTTTCTGCACCAAGATCTGCACCAAATCCTGCTTCAGTAACCACATAATCGGATAATTTTAAAGCAGTTTTTGTTGCAATCACTGAATTACATCCGTGAGCAATGTTTGCAAAAGGACCACCATGAATGATTGCTGGATTATTTTCTAAAGTTTGAGTTACATTAGGTCTAATTGCTTCCTTAAGTAAAACAGTCATGGGTCCATGAGCATTTATATCTCTAGCATAAAGTGGCTTTCCATTTTTGTTATATGCAAAAGTAATATTACCAATTCTTTTTTCTAAATCTTTTAAATCATTAGAAAGACAAAAAATAGCCATCACTTCTGATGCAACTGTTATGTCGAAACCATCAACTCTTTTGAAATCTTTAGCAACCCCACTAGTATTAATATCAATAAATCTAAGGGCTCGGTCATTCATATCCATTACACGTTTCCAAACTATTTTGTTTTCATCTATATTTAATTTGTTACCCCAATAAATATGGTTATCTATCATTGCTGAAAGTAAATTATGTGCTGAAGTAATGGCATGAAAATCACCTGTAAAATGTAAATTTATTTGCTCCATAGGAACAACTTGGGCGTAACCACCCCCAGCAGCACCACCTTTCATTCCAAATGATGGACCTAAACTAGGTTCCCTAAGACAAACGATAGATTTTTTACCAATTTTATTTAAGCCATCACTTAAACCAACTGAAGTTGTTGTTTTTCCCTCACCTGCTGGTGTTGGCGTTATTGCAGTGACTAAAATTAATTTACCATCCTTTTTTTTCTTTAGTTTATTTAAAAATTCAAAATTAATTTTTGCGATATGTCTACCCATTGGACTGAAAGCACTGCTCTTATCTGGAACTTTAATTTTTGCTAAAATTTTACCTATCGGTTTCATCCTAGCTTTTCTTGCTATTTCTATATCTGATTTTACTTTAGCCATTTATTCAAATAAAATATTTGTTTTATACATGTTTTTAGTTCATATAAAATATAGTGGTTTCAGTCTCTTGTAGCAATATAAACTCCAACAGATGTTACAATAAAACCAACAATATCCAATGAAGTTAGTTTTTCATTTAAAAAAAACCAAGCCATTAAAGCTGAGGTAGATGGAATTAAAAAAAATATCGAGACAGTTTTGCTTGCTGAATTTTTTTTAATTAAAAGCATTAAGATTGTAAAAGCACCAAAAGAGACAAGTAATACTTGATGGCTCATTGCAATGATAAAAACCTTGTTAAAATTTATATATGGTTCAGCAAAGAAAATTACTATTAGAACATGAAACAAACATCCCCCAAATGCTTGGTAAAAATTACTTACTGATAAAGGTAAGTTTTTACTTATCTTTTTCTGCCAGATTGTAGATATTGTAATTGATAATAAAGCTATGATTGTTGCGATAAGTCCTAATAAAGGAATACCAGAACCTATATCTAAACCCAAAACTAAAGAGGCACCCGTGAAACCAAGCAAAACTCCAATCCATTGTTGGGTAGTTATTTTCTCATCAAGGATGGGTCCACTTAGGATGTTTGTTAAAACAGGTTGAAGAGTAACTATTAAAGCTGCTATTCCTACTGGCATTCCAATTGAAATTGAGTAAAAAACTCCACCTAAATAAAATCCATGAAAAAGCACACCACTTAAAATAGACTCGGCTATTTTTCTTTTATTTGTAATTAATGATTGATTTAAATAAAATGAAAATAAATAGAAACCAAAAGCTACAAAAAAAAACCTAAATGCCAATGCTGCAAAAGGGTCACTATTATCTACAATTGGCTTAGTGGTTATAAATGCTGAAGACCATAGCAGAATAAAAATAAGAGGATATATTCTAATCACTTTTGCTTTGATATGTTAATTATCATTTTTACATTTTACTAATCAGTAATATTTAATTTAATAAATTCATTTTGTTTAGTCTCTTTGCACCATAATTCATAACTTTCACACATTCTCCAAATATGATCAAATGCTCTCTGGGATATTTCAAGTGGTAAATTATTTTTAGTATCATAAAGATCTGGAAACTGGATGAGCTGTTTTACCATTACATCTTTTTGAATTTTCAATAGTCTTATTGTTTCTTCTGGAATTTTTTTATTTGTTTTTAAATCGATAAAATTATTTTTTTTTAATTCTTTTAGCCAATCATCATGAAATTTTCCGGTGCTAATATTTTTATAAGTCCCGTTACCAATAAAAGCATCAATAGCCTCTTTATTTGAAAAATTTGAGTTCTTTCTTTTGATATTTGAAATTTCTAAATAGATTACCTCTGCAACAAATAAAACATACGGCTTGTCTTTAGATTGCATTGATTATTTTCGATATTTTTTCATTGCAGCATTTGCTAAAATTAAATTTGGATCTAAAAAAATTTTTGATTTTTTGATTTTATCAAATGATTTAAAGGCAAATATTGCTATGGGTAATTCTGTACAACCAAGAATAATTTTTTTACACTTCTTTTTAATCAAGAAGTTTATAGCCGGTTTAATTCTTCTAGCTGCTGCCTTTACGTTTCCCATTTTAACAAGTTTAATTGCATGGTTCACAGAGTTTTTTTGAATTAATTTATTTGGGTGTATCAATTTATAATTAGTATCGAAAAATTTATTGTATACACCTGTCATTATAGTTCCTTCTGTAGCTAGTAATCCTATAGGTGAGTTTTTTTTACATGTCCTTTTTGTATTAATATAAACTTCTTTTGGCATGTTTATTATTGGTAATTTTATTTTTTTTTTTAAATCATCATACCAATAATGTGCTGTGTTACACGGAATAACAATAAACTTACATTTATCTTTTTTAAGTAATCTGCATCCTTTGAGCAAACTGTCTAAAACTAATTTATATTTTTTTTTATTTTTTGAATTTGAAAATCTATTTGTTAATCTACTTGTTTGAATTCCAATCGATTCAGGTCGTCCAGGTATGTTAGATTTATTGTAAAGTAAAAATAAAGGATAATCTTGATCAATTTTTCCTCTATTTAATACTGCAAGTTTATTACAGAAATCAAGACCTGCCTGTGTTCCCATTCCACCAAGAATACCAATCATAACTTATAGTTTATTCTAGATAATAGTTTATTGGCCATAAAAATGAAATACTTGGATTATTTGATTAATACAGCCAATAAAATTTGTGAAAATTATGCAGTTTTTAAGTTAACTGCTGAAGGACCTTTGGGACCATCTTCAACATCGAAAGTCAAAGCTTGACCCTCATCTAAACCGTTCATGCCAGCATCTCTCACTGCTGAAACGTGAACAAATACATCTTTTTCTTTGTCTTCTCGTTCAATAAAACCATAACCTTTGGTTGGATTGAACCATTTTACTTTACCTTGTAGACTCATATTTTTACTTATTGTTATGTTAATTTATCACTTATAATTAAGTAATTGTGCCTTTCTTTAGAATTTTAGGTCTTTTGTCAACTAAATTGATCTACTTGCTAGTTTTAAATATTAATCGTTGCTAATTAGTTTTGTAAAATAAAGAGAATTTACGTCCTCTTTATAATGCGCAAAAGGCGCACAAGGCTGAAAGTTACAACTTTTAAATAACTTTCTTGCAGGCTCAAAAAATTCTCCAGAACCTGTTTCAATACTAATTCTAAGAATATTTAGATTTTTTGCTTCATTGATTAAATGTTTTATTATCTTAATTCCATTTCCTTTATTTCTAAAGTTATCGTGAACTCTTATTGACTTAAATTCACCATGGTCTTTACTTAAAAATTTAAGCGCACC
>LUMT01000762.1_pt1 | contig 15700 bp, 18 predicted proteins | sample 729741 | NCBI WGS metagenome assembly LUMT01 (sample SAMN03860299, study PRJNA289734) | marine metagenome | biome: seawater column; feature: ocean; material: water; isolation source: Red Sea water column Station 192 - depth 50m | place: Saudi Arabia: Red Sea | collected 2011-10-15 | depth 50 m
AAAGTATATAATTTACTAAGAGACAGTGGTCAAAAGGGAATGCCAATTCAAGCATTATCAGGAATTGATATAGCATTGTGGGATATATTGGCAAAAAAAGCTAATTTACCTCTCTATCAATTACTAGGAGGTAAAACTAATGATAAAATTCCAGTTTACGGCTACGGAATGATGCTACAAAAAAAATCAATCGAAGAACTTTGCGAATTGTTCAAAAATGAGGCTAATCAAATAAAAGAAAAGAATTTCAAAGCTATGAAAATGAAAATCGGCATAGGTCCTAAAGAAGATTTAAAGTTAGTAAGTGCTGTGCGTGATGCAATTGGATCTGAATTTAAACTGATGGTGGATGCAAATCATGCTTATAATAAAAATGATGCCTTATATGTCGGAAGTGGATTAGATGAAATGGATATTTATTGGTTTGAGGAACCAGTGGCTCCTGAGGATTATGGTGGTTACAAAGAACTTAAAGAGAAATTAAAGATTAATATTGCTGGAGGTGAGGCAGAGTTTACTAAATATGGTTGGAACCAACTTATAAAAAATAATTGTATTGATATTGCTCAACCAGAAGTTTGTGGTTTAGGTGGAATTACTGAATATTTAAAAGTATCAGCTTTAGCACAGTCTAATTTTATTCCAGTAGTAAATCATGTTTGGGGCTCTGCTTTAAGTGTGGCAGTTAATCTTCATTTGCTAACAACATTACCAGATATGCCAGGTGGACTATTTCCAACAAAGTCTATGTTAGAGTTTGATACAACAGAAAAAAATATTTTCATAACTGATTTAGCAGAGGAAAAATTTTCAATTTTAGATCAAGTTAAAAATAAAAATGGGTTCGCATCTCCATTGGAAAATATAGGGATTGGAATTAATCCAAATAAAGATTTCATTAAAAAATACGAATACAATGGTTAAAATAAAAACCTCAAAACCTGAAGTTTTGTGGAACGCTAAATGTATATTAGGTGAGGGAACATTATGGGTAAAAGAACATAAATCGATATATTTTACTGATATAAAAAAAAAAAGAATTCATATTTTAAATATAAAAAATAATAAAAGTAAAATAATTAAAATTAATAAAGAGATAGGTTTTCTAGCACATATTAAAAATAACATTTTTATATTGGGTCTTCAGGGTGAGTTAAGAGTTTTAAATTTAAAATCAAAAAAAATTTTAAAATCAATTTATATTGAAAAAGACATTAAAACAAATCGTATTAATGACGGTAAGACAGATCCATCAGGTAGACTATGGTTTGGCACTATGGATAATCCTGAAAGAAATTTGACAAATGGATCATTATATTGCCTTGATAAAAAATTAAATTTAAAAAAAGTTGATACCACTTATTACATAACAAAAAAAATTTAAACATCATTAAAAAAAAAATATTTAAAAAGTTTACAAAGAATCAAGGAGTACCTGATGGAATGACTTTAGATAAAAATAAAAATCTGTGGGTTTGCCATTATCATGGAGCACGTATATCGGTCTTTAGTAAATCAGGAAAAATATTACACAAAGTTAAATTACCCGCTAAAAATATAACCAACTGTGCATTTGGAGGAAAAAATAACTCAGAATTATTTGTAACTTCAGCCTTAAAAGGTATGAAAAAAAATGAAATTAAAAAATTTATATTTTCAGGAAGTTTATTTAAGATAGAAACAAATGCGAAAGGTATAAATCAAAAAAAATTTACTTTTAATTATGTTAAAAAGAGATCTTTACTATGAAAGAATTCCCACAAAATCACTTAGAGATGATGTCAGACATTTAGGTAATATTCTTGGTAAAGTAATAAAGAAACAAGAGGGTTTAAAATTTTTTAATTTAGTTGAAAAGATTAGACTCTTATCAAAGGCAAATGTTGCAAATAAAAGTAGAAAAGACCCATTTAAGAAAATTCTAAAAGAAGTTAATAAACTTAGTCCACAGTCTTTATTTAAATTAACAAGAGCATTTAATCATTTTATGAATTTTTATAATTTAGCAGAATCAATAGATGCATCCAGAACTCTAGATCAATATGAAAATGTAAAATCAAACAAAAAATTTCAAAATATTTTTATAGAGGAAATTTTCGAAAATTTTTTTAAAAATAAAAAAATTTCAAATAATAGAATTTATAATATTGCAAAAAGCTTAAATATTGGAATAGTATTAACAGCTCATCCAACAGAGGTAAAAAGAAGAACCTTAATTCAAAAATATCATACGCTGACAGAGATTCTTGAACAAAGAATTCTTTTAAGTAATTTTCCATCAAAATTAAAAATTTTAGATAAGAAATTGTACGATGAAATTACAATTATTTGGAATACAGATGAAATTAAAAGATCAAGACCTACACCTGCAGAGGAGGCAAGATGGGGGTTGGCAATTATTGAAGATAGTTTATGGGATACAATTCCTAAAGTGTATAGAAGGTTAAATCAAATTTTTGAAAAAAATATGGGTAAAGGACTTCCAAAAAATTTCAATCCAATTGAATTTGGATCATGGATGGGAGGTGACAGAGATGGAAATCCTTATGTAACTTCTAAGGTAACTGAGAGAGTTATTCTTTTATCAAGATGGGAAGCTGCCAAACTTTACGAAAAATCTTTAACAAAACTAATTAGATCTTACTCTATGGAAAAATGTTCTAACAAAATATTAAAATCTACAGGAAAAACTTTTGAGCCATATAGAGTTTATCTAAGACCATTAAGGGATAAACTCAGATTTACCCATAGAGAAATAGAACAACATCTTAATTACGATAAACCATTAAATGAAAAAAAACTTCTTTCTGAAAGAGAAGAAATTTTAAAGCCTTTAAGAGTAGTTAGAGAGTCTTTAGAGCAAAATCAGAACGAAAATATAGCTAGTGGTGATTTACTTGATTTAATGAGAAGAGCAAAATGTTTTGGAATTAATCTTGCAAGACTAGATATAAGACAAGAGTCTTCTAGACATTCTCAATTAATGAATGAGTTTATTAAAAGAAAATCTAGGCAAAATTATAACTCTTGGAGTGAGGTTGAAAAAATTAAGTATTTATCAAAAAGAATTACAGGTAAAAATATAGTTAACAATTTTGTTTTCAGAAATAAGGAAAACAAAGAGGTTTGGTCCACCTTTAAAGTCTTGGCAAGTCAACCAAAAGAGTGTTTAGGGGCGTACGTAATATCAATGACATCAAGTGCATCAGATATTTTATCAGTAATGTTTTTACAAAAAGAGGCGAATATAAAAAGCAAGTTAAGAGTAGTTCCTTTATTTGAAACTTTAGAAGATTTAATTAATGGAAAAGAAATAATGGAAAAATTATTTTCATTTAAATGGTATCGAAAATATATACAAAATAAACAAGAAATTATGATTGGGTATTCTGACTCTAGTAAAGATGCAGGAAAATTGTCGGCTAGTTGGCATCAATATAAATTACAAGAAGAAATTATAAGATTAGCAAAAAAATATAAAATTAATGTTACATTTTTTCATGGAAGAGGTGGTTCTGCAGGGCGAGGTGGAGGACCTATTCAAGCAACTTTAAGATCACAGCCACCATATTCTGTTAATGGAAAAATAAGAATTACAGATCAGGGCGAAGTAATACAGCAAAAATATGGATACGAGCCTTTAGCAAAGTATAATTTGTGTAGTTATATTGGCTCTGTTATGGAGGCAACTTTAAATCCACCACCAAACCCAAAAAAAGAATGGAGAAATCTAATACAAGGTATGTCAAATATCTCAACTAGCTCATATAGAAAAAATATAAATCAAACCTCTGACTTTATTAGATATTTTAAAACTGTTACACCACATATGGCTCTGGGAAAACTATCAATAGGATCAAGACCATCCAAAAGAAAGAATGTGGATAATATTAATAGTTTGAGAGCCATACCTTGGGTCTTTGCTTGGACACAAATAAGATTGATGTTGCCTGCCTGGTTGGGAACTGCTGAAGCTTTAAGGTATTCATCAATTAAAAAATTTAGAAAAACCTTAACAGATATGGAAAAAAACTGGCCGTATTTTAACTCTACTATGGACTTATTAGACATGGTCTTATCAAAAGTTGATCCTGAAATTTCAAAAATCTATGAAAAAAATCTCGCTGACCATAAATTAATTAGAGTAGGGGACAAGCTAAGATTTCAGTTTAATGCAGTAAAAAAATTAAATCATGAAATTACTCCTAAAGAAATACTCAAACAAAGGAAAGCTTTCCGAGGACCTGCAATTATTAGAAATATCTACTCAGAAATACTTAATGTTTTACAAGTAACTGTTATGAAAAAACAAAAACAAAAGAAATTAAATAAAAGAAGTAAAAAGTTACTTGATGATGCGATGATGACATCTATTGCAGGAATTTCTGCAGCGATTAAAAATACAGGATAATGATAGAAATATTTCTTGCATTTAGCGCAGGTTTAATAAGTTTTTTATCCCCCTGCGTATTGCCACTTATTCCAGGATATATCTCATATATATCTGGCTCAACTCTTAACGAACTACTTGAGAAAAAGAGTACAAATTTATTTCCAATAGTTCTTTTTACAGTTGGATTTTCAATTGTTTTTATTAGTTTTGGAGCTACAGCAACATTTTTAGGGTCATTAGTCCTTGATAACTCTAATACTCTAAGAATTGTTGCAGGCACAATTATTATAGTTTTCTCACTTCAAATTATAGGTGTGATTAATTTAAAGTTTTTAAATTACGAGAAAAGGTTCCAAGCAGACAAAAAATCAGGGGTATTTAGCTCAATTTTAATTGGTATGGCATTTGGTTTTGGATGGACACCTTGCATTGGACCTATTCTTGGATCAATACTGGCAATCGCATCTACAGAGGAAAACATAAATAAAGGAATTTTACTTTTATCATTTTATTCATTAGGTCTGGCGTTACCATTTATTTTATCAGGATATTTAATTCAGAAATTTATGATTTTTTCTAAAAATTTAAAAACAAAAATGAATGTTATAAATAAAATAGGTGGCTCTCTCCTTTTGATTACTGGAGTATTAATGATTACAAATCAACTTCAAGCTTTAGGATATTACCTTTTAGAATATATTCCATTTATGCAAAATCTTGGATAATTTAGATATTAAATTTTCTTTTTAGGTGTCTTATTTTTCCCTCAGTACTATCATAATCAATGTAGCACCCCTGAAGAAATCTATTACCTTCATTAGAGTCGAAACTAGTTCTACCATGAAGCAGTCTATAATTGTCCATCATTAATAAATCACCACAATTTAATTTAAATTCTATTCTATATTTATCTGAATTATAAAATTCTGAAAGTTTGTTTCTGGCTTTGTAATATAAATCTAAATCTTCCTTATTTAATATTGGCACATAATCTAGTCTAGGGCTAAATCTCACTTGTTTAAACTCTTTTTTTTCATCTAACTTTATAAGTTCAGACCAATCTTCTAATATGACTTCTTTATCAATAAATTTGAATTTAACTTTTATCTTAGTAAGAATTTCATAGTACTCCTTAAATTCATTTTTTAAATCTTCTGTTACAGTGTAACCATCAACAAGAGTTGACAGCCCACCAGATACCTCGTTTTCAACACAATGAAGAAGTTGAATGCATGGTACTGGTATTCTGTAAGGATTATCTGTATGAGGAGCCAAATTATAAGATGTATACGCTAAATCATTAGGATTAGGTATTGATTTTACATTAAAAGATAAAAAGAAACAAGCAAGTCATACATTTCCTTAGTTTCACTAATATCATCTTTGTAGATGAACTTTTTTAAATTTTTTAAATTAGAGTCCCATTTAATTTTTTCTATAGAGCTCATGATCATTTTTTGATCAGAATACTCATTAATAATATTGCTTACTTTTAGATATGATTTGACGCCATCATTGAAATTTATTTCTAATTCATCATTTTCTAATTTTACTTTCTCTATTAAAATATCGGTCTGCAAATTACTGGGATCAAATAATCTTTGTTGTGTGATTTCGTCTAAGAACTCTTTATTTTCAACTCTTTCTCTAAGCCAGAATGGGTGAATTTCTTGTCTATTATTACCATCGTTGAAGAAAATTCTATTATTTTCAACTTCTATATTCATATGACTTTTTTAAAAATAATTTATATTTATCTTTAATCAAGATAAATAAAATAGTACTTCCTTAAAATGAACAAAAAAATTATTTCAAATAATAATGCATATCCTAGATTTTTAAACCAGCTGGCTAAAGATCTATCCAAGTTTTATTACTACAAATTAAGTAAGAAATTTAAAGTTCAAAATAAAATCAAGGGTAAAGGATATGACCCCGTTACTACAGCAGACAAAGCATTTGAAAAATTTATTAGGTTTAAGATAAATAAAAAGTTTCCAGATCATGAAATCATTGGTGAGGAATTTGGATATAAAAAATCAAAAAGTGATTACTCGTGGGTTATTGATCCAATCGATGGAACACGATCTTTCGTAATTGGAAGTCCAACGTGGAGTAATTTAATTTCATTGAATTATAAAGGTAATCCAATTTATGGTTTGGCTAATTTTCCAATACTCAAAAAATATTATTACAACCAATCTGATAAAGTTGCATATGTAGTTGAAAATAATAAAAGAAAAAAAATTAGCGTAAATAAAAAAGCTAAATATAAAGATTTAAAATTAGCAGCAGGTTTACATGGTGCAATTTCTTTAAATAAACAAAAAAAAATTACAAAATTTTTGAATTTAATGCAATTTCCTTGTTCTGATGCTTTGTCTTACGCACAGGTTTGCGAAGGTAAGCTTGATGTTGTATTTCAATGCAGTAATAAAATTTGGGACATTCATCCATTAATACCAATTATCAATGCATCAGGTGGAATTGTTTCTACAATTGATAATAGGGATGCCAAATTTGCAGGTAACATTCTTGCATCTTCAAATAAAAATATTCACATTAAAATTCAGAGTTTACTAAAACCTATAGCTAAATAATGGAAATTATTGTTCTTCAACACATTAAAATTGAAGATCCTGGCTATATAAAAGATTTAATGATTAAAGATGGGGTAAATTTAACAACGATTGAATTAGATGAAGGAGAGAAAATACCTAATGATTTAAATAAATTTGACGCAATGTTTTGTATGGGAGGCCCAATGGATACTTGGATGGAACAGGAATATCCTTGGCTAATCGAAGAAAAAAATAAAATTAGAGAATTTGTTGTTAATTTAGAAAAACCATACTTAGGCTTCTGTCTTGGATGTCAATTACTTGGAGAAGTTATAGGTGGAAATGTTGTTAGATCAAAAAACCCTGAAATAGGAATGTTGAATATAAACTTCTCAGACGGAAAAGAAAACGATACTCTTTTTTCACAATTTCCTGAAAAGTTAACCTCATTACAGTGGCATTCTTATGAGGTTCAAAATTTAGAAAATAATAAGGATGTTACACATATTGCTTCATCAGAGGAAACGAAATACCAAATATTTAGGTACAAAAATCATGCTTATGGTATCCAATTTCATATTGAAATAAAGGATACTACTGTAAATGATTGGGGCTGTGTTCCAGAGTATAAAGTGGCTTTAGAAAAGCAATTAGGCAAAGGAGCCCTTGAAAAGTTTGATTTTGAAGCAAAAAAAAATATGAAAAAAATGAATAATTATTCTGAAATTTTGTATACCAAGTTCAAAAATGAGATCATTCTTAACAACTAAAGCAACTATTTTGCACTTGTAGTTATCCCATTAATCAGGTTTAATTTTATTTGTAATAATTAGGAGGAAAGATGAAATTTAAAAATTTTATTAAAATTTTCTTTGCAATTTTATTTGTTTTTGTATCAACAAATTCATACGCGAAAACAATAAAATGGTCTATGCAAGGTGATAGTTTAACTTTGGATCCTCATGCACAAAATGAAGGTCCTACTACTCAAGTTTCAAGACAAGTTTATGAAGCTCTCGTGACAAGAGGATTGGATATGAGCATTGAACCTCAACTTGCTACCGATTGGAAAACTACAGATCCAAATACATGGGTATTTAATTTAAGAAAAGACGTAAAATTTTCTGATGGTAGTAACATGACAGCAAAAGACGTTGTGTTTAGCATATTAAGAGCAAAACAACCTACATCAGATTTTAAAGAGTACATTAGTACAATTTCAGATGTAAAAGAAATTGATAATTATACTGTGCAGATTAGTACCAGTAAACCAAATCCGATTCTTTTAAACCAGTTATCAAATATATTTATAATGTCTAAAAAATGGTCTATTGATTTTGGAGCTACAGTGTCACAAAACTGGGATGGTGGAGAAGAGACATTCTCAGCGACAAATGCAATGGGAACTGGACCATTCAAAATTACTTTAAGAGAGCCAAATACCAAGACAGTATTTGAGAGAAATAGTAATTGGTGGGGTTCAATGAAAGATAATAGTGTTACTGAAATACACTTATTGCCAATTAAAAACTCAGCTACAAGAGTTGCAGCATTATTATCTGGAGAAGTTGATTTAGTTACTGATGCACCAGTTCAAGATTTGGCTAGAATTGGAAATTCTTCAGATCATGAAGTAGTTAGCACTGCTCAAATGCGTACAATCTTTTTAGGTATGGACCAAGCAGCAGATAAACTTAGATCTGGAAATACTGGAGATAATCCATTTAAGAAAAAAGAAGTAAGACAAGCTCTTTATCAAGCAATAGATATTGAGGCGATAAAGAAAAAAGTAATGAGAGGTCTCAGTGAGCCCGCAGGAATTATAACTTTTCCTGGTGTAAATGGATATACAAAAGAGTTAGATAAAAGATTACCTTATGATGTTGATGCAGCTAAAAAATTATTAGCAGACGCAGGATATCCTAAAGGTTTTGATGTTGAGTTAAGATGCCCTAATGATAGATATGTTAATGACGAAGCAATTTGTACAGCTGTTGTTGGTATGTTAGGCAAAATCGGCGTCAATGTTAATTTATTTGCTCAAACAAAAAGTAAGCACTTTAAGGAATTAAAAGAAGATAAAGGTGATTTCTATATGTTAGGTTGGGGAGTTCCAACTCTGGATAGTCACTACGTATTCCATTACTTATATGAGTCTGGTGCTAGCTGGAATAAAGTAAACTTTAGTAACAGCGAAGTTGATGCTGCAATTAGAGTTATGGAAGGCGAAGTTGACTTGGATAAAAGAAACGCTGCTATTGCAAATGCTTGGAAAATTGTAAAAGACGATATTTCGTATCTTCCTCTACATCACCAAGTAATTTCTTGGGCAACTAAAAAAAATGTAGATGTTCCAATTAGACCGAATAATGAACCATTATTCCGTTTTGCAAGTTTTAAATAAATAACTTTTTTTACAAGCCCTTTAATTAAATAAAGGGCTTGTAACTATAAAATTTCTTAAATTGATAAATTATTTTTTCAAACGTTTGATTCAATCAGTAATAGTGATGCTCGTCGTATCATTTGTTTCATTTTCCTTATTTAATTTTGTGGGAGATCCAATTAACAACATGGTTGGTGAAGAAACTTCAGATGAAGAAAGAGCTGAATTAAGAGAAACACTTGGATTAACCGATCCTATACATATTCAATTTTCAAGATTCGTAGTTAACGCTTCTAAGGGAGAATTTGGAATTTCATACCAACTTAGAAGACCAGTTTCAGAATTAATAATTGAAAGACTGCCAGCAACTATTGAGTTAGTTCTAATTTCTGCATTAATTGCATTAGTTTCCGGTACTTTATTAGGGGTTTATACGGGTATTAACAGAAAAGGTTTTTTGAGTGACTTTATATTAGCAGTATCTCTTCTAGGGGTATCTCTTCCAACATTTGTGATTGGAATATTATTCATTTATCTTTTTGCAGTGATATTAGGAGTGCTTCCATCTTTTGGAAGAGGAGAGGTGATAGATCTAGGTTTTTGGTCAACGGGACTTCTAACAATTTCAGGATTGAAAGCAATCATACTACCATCTGTAACGCTAAGTCTTTTTCAAATGACTTATATAATTAGATTGGTAAGAGCAGAGATGATGGAAATCTTACAAACTGATTATATAAAATTTGCAAGAGCAAGGGGAATAAGTGAAAAAAGTATTAATTATAAACATGCATTAAAAAATGGATTAATTCCTGTAATTACTATTGCTGGAATAAATATTGGAACTTTAGTGGCTTTCTCAATTATCACTGAAACAGTATTTCAATGGCCTGGTATGGGTTTTCTTTTTATTCAAGCAGTTCAGTTTGTAGATATTCCAATTATGTCAGCTTATTTGGTGTTTATAGCTTTTGTATTTGTGATGATAAATTTTATAGTAGATATTTTGTATTATTTTATTGATCCAAGAATAAGAGTTAAAGGAGATGTTACTAGTGGATAATAGAGCATTAAATCATTGGGAAAAATTCAAAGATAGTGATATTTATTTTAGTTTTATAAAATCTCCTACTGCAATCGTATCTTCAATAATATTGTTAATAATTTTCTTTTGCTCTTTTTTTGTTGAATTTGTTACCCCGCATAATCCGTTTGATCCAGCATCTCTATCATTAATGGAAGCATTTACACCTCCATCATGGACTGATGAAGGTATGGCAAAATTTATTCTAGGTACTGATGGACAAGGAAGAGATATGCTTTCCACAATACTTTATGGTTCACGAATTTCATTAATAGTTGGATTTTCTGCAATTATTTTTAGTCTAATTTTAGGTGTCTCATTAGGTCTAACTGCAGGATACTTTGGTGGAAAATATGAAATGATAGTTATGAGATTAACCGATGTTCAGTTGACTGTACCTAGTATATTGATGGCCTTACTAGTAGATGGTATTGCAAGAGGTATCATTTCAAGAGAAATGCACGATGAGATGGCAATTTATGTTTTAATTTTTGCTATAGGAATTTCAGAATGGCCTCAATTTGCAAGAGTTTCTCGTGCTGCAACTTTAGTAGAAAAAAATAAAGATTATGTTTCAGCTTCATCCATTATAGGAGTTTCAAATTTACTGATAATGTTCAAACATATTTTACCAAATATTATGAGACCTGTTTTAGTTATAGGAACTATTGGTCTGGCACTTGCAATAATAGCTGAGTCAACATTGAGTTTTTTAGGAGTTGGAGTTCCTCCAACAACACCATCATTAGGTACATTAATTAGATTAGGAAATGACTTTTTATTTTCAGGTGAGTGGTGGATAACTTTTTTTCCAGCAATATTCTTAGTTATTCTTGCGTTCTCAATTAATTTATTAGGAGATTGGATGAGAGACACACTTAATCCAAAGCTTAAAAAATGACGTTTCTAAAAATAAATAACTTAAGCATTGACTATAAAATGAGGAAAGAAACAGTAAATGCTGCCAAAAACATAAATATAGATATTAATAAAGGTGAAATAGTTGGAATAGTTGGCGAGTCTGGTTCGGGAAAAAGTACCGTAGCTAACGCTATAGTAAACTTGATTGATGAGCCAGGTAAAATTTCAAGCGGGTCAATATTTATGGGTGAAACAAATATCAGTGAAAATCCAGAAACTATAGTTCAATACAGAGGAAAAAAAATAGGATTGATATTTCAAGATCCACAAACTTCTTTAAATCCAATTCTTACTGTAGGAGAACAACTCATTGAAACAATACAAACTCATTTAAATATAAGTACAGATGCAGCAAAAAACAAAGCAATCAATCTATTGACAGAGGTAGGTATAAAAGAAGCAAAAAAAAGATTTAGCAATTATCCTCATCAATTTTCTGGAGGTATGAGACAAAGAGTTGTTATTTCTCTAGCTTTGTGTTGTGAGCCAGAATTATTAATTGCAGATGAACCTACTACAGCACTGGATGTTTCAATACAATCCCAAATTCTTGAATTAATAAAAAAGTTAACTAGGGAGAGAAATTTAGCAGTCATACTCATAACACATGATATGGGTGTAATTGCAGAAACTACAGATAGAGTAGCTGTAATGAAAAATGGAGACCTGGTGGAGATTGGTCCAACAAAGCAAGTTTTAGTAGAACCAAAAGAAAAATATACAAAAAGTCTAGTTAGCTCAGTGCCACCAACAAATAAAAAAATATCAAGGTTTAGAATTATTGAAAAAGAGAATTTAAATAATCAAAATAATAATATCAAAATATTAAACAGATGGTCTAAAAAAAGTATTGTAGATCAAAACTTAGTTAAAATCCAAAATTTGAGCAAATCTTTCGATGATAGTTTTTTCACAGAAAATACAAAAAATTCAGTAATGGCAGTAGACGATGTTTCTTTTGATATCAAGGAAGGTAAATCATTTGGTCTAGTTGGTGAGAGCGGTAGTGGTAAAACTACTATAGCAAAAATGGTTGTGAATTTATTTAAACCAAGTTCTGGGGATATATTTTTTGATAATGTAAATGTTACTAAGATCAAAAAAAATAAAGATTTGTTAAAATTTAGAAGACAAATTCAGATGATCTTTCAAGACCCATTTTCCTCTTTAAATGGTAGACTCAAAGTAAAAGAAATTATTGCAGAACCAATTAAACTTCATAACCCAAATATAAAATCTATGGATTTAGATAATTATATTTACGATTTATTAGAGTCTGTAGAATTAAGTCAACAATCTGCAATAAGATACCCTCATGAGTTTTCTGGTGGTCAAAGACAAAGAATATCAATTGCAAGAGCATTAGCCACACAGCCTAGACTTCTTGTTTGTGATGAACCAACTTCAGCCCTTGATGTTAGTATTCAGGCTCAAATATTAAATTTATTAAAAGATTTACAAGAACAGCTAAATTTAACTATTTTATTTATCAGTCACGATTTACCTGTAGTTAGACAAATGTGTGATAAAATAGCTGTACTTAAAGATGGAAAATTATGTGAAGTTTCTGAAACGGAGGAATTGTTTAAAAACCCAAAACATAATTATACAAAGGAACTACTAAAATTAATGCCAAAAATTGAGTCAATTTATAACTAAAAGGAGAAAATTATGACAGTGTTTAATAAAATTTCAGATAAAGAAGCATCTGGAAAAGTAAAAGAAATTTTTGATGAAATAAAGGAAGCAAGACAAATTACTGAAATTCCAAATTTCTGGAAAACTATGGCCAACAGTCCAGAAACACTAGAAAGGACTTGGAGGTCATTACAACAAGTAATGAAAAAAGGAGCTCTAGCGCCAGAGATTAAAGAATTAATTTATGTTGCTGTATCTATAACAAATGCTTGTGAGTATTGTATTAAATCTCACACATTGGCTGCAAAAAAAAAGGGTGCCACTGATGAGATGATAAATGAAATGATTGCAATAGTTGGAATGGCAAATGAAACAAATCGACTAGTTGAGGGATACCAAGTAGAAGTCGATGATTTTCTAAAATAAAATGAATTTTGATTTTGTTTACAAAATTTGTACAAAATCACTTCAAAAATTAGTTTGGGAACAATCATCTTCTGGAGATATGTTTCCTCATTTATATTCAGATTTTGATATAGATTGTGTAGTTAAAGAATATTCTTTAGATCTTAAAGAAGATGGTAACCATAAAATACCCATTGAAATTAAATAAGTTAACTTGATTTTCCAACTAAGTTTACAATCAATACTCCTGAAATGATTAGTATTAGGCCAATGATTGTAAATAAGTCTGGAATTTGATTAAATTTGTAAATTCCAACTAAAGAAGTTGCAATTATACATAATCCAGCAAATGAGGCATAAGTTACTCCAACAGGTATACTCTTCATAACTAAGGATAATGTGTACATACAAGCAACTATTGTTATAGCTGTTAAGATGCTGGGTATGAATATTGTAAATCCGTTAGCAGCTTTCGCAAAACCGTTTGAAGCAGTCCCTAAAGCAACTGCAATAATTAAAATTATATAAGACGTTATATTACTCATCAATTAAGAATAATATTACATAAAATTAATATCTACAAAATTTTTAAATTACTCAATTATTATTGGCCCTACCATTCCAGTTTCATAATGACCCGGAATATTGCATGCCATTTCCAATGCTATGTCTTTTGAAAATTTCCAAATAATTTCACCAGTTTTATTAGGCTCTAACATCACACTATTAGCATGCTTATGACCAAGTGATTTGTCTTTTTTAGACATTTCTTTCATCTTAGCATGATCGATACTGTCTCCTAATAGAATGTCGTTATCTATTAATTTTGCCATCTCAGGTTGATGTTTAATATGCATTTCTTTTGTTGCAATATTATATTCATGAACAAGTTCACCTAGATTTTTAACAATTATTTTTACCGTCTCACCTTTTTTTACTTTAATTGAACTCGGTTCATAGTAATTGTCATACATCTTTACTTCTATTACTCTGGTTACTTCATTCGGATCACCCTTTGATCCAATCATCTTCATTGAGGCTGCATTTGAATTAAAGGCGATAAAAATAAATAAAAGTATTAGTTTTTTCATTATTTAGGCATTGGTGTTGCGCCAGTCTCTAAACTCATGATTTTTCCATTATCATATTTGTAGACTGCCATTACTGCTTCAGTGTTTCCATCATCAAATGTTACAAATGCGTGGTGTACACCAACTTCATCATTTTCATATACTACTCTTGTATCTCTTTGATTAATATCACCACTCATCGCCCATTTGATCACTTCAGCTTTGCCTAAAGTGTTTCCTGATTTATGCATTTTGAATTTGAAATCATCATGCAAAAGTTCATTCATAGCTGCTTCATCTTTATTTTTTAATGCAGCACTGTATTTTTCTAAAATTGACATATTATCCTCCTAATCTTTTATTAATTTATTATGTTTATATACCATCAACAATTACAGAATTTGACACAGCATTGTCATGTCTTATTTGCCTAATTGGTTTATATTCCTCAGAATTATACCATTCCATTGCTTTTTCTCTTGATGGAAATTTAATCACAATATTTCTTTCATTTGGCCAATCACCTTCTATTATATTCATTTCTCCACCTCGAACTAAATATTCCCCACCAAATTTTTCAACAACAGATTTTACCTTCGAAACATATTCTTTATAGTTTTCAGGATTGTTAACAGTTATGTTTGCTAATAGATATGCGCTCACTAAACCTCCTTTTTATTATAAGTAAATTTTAGTTTATTCTGCAGGTTTAATAACAGACTTTGTAGCATGTGCAGCATTTTTAAAAGCTTTATTATAGTCAAATACTTCATGTACCATCAAATCATCCATTAGACCTGAATTTTTAAAAGCAATCTTCAAGGAAAGTGCTTGTTCATAATCTCCTTCTACACATGAGATAACATCAAATCTACCTCTTACCCATTCATAGCTGATCAATTTTAAACCAGCTGCCTCAGTAACTTTCTTTGTCGATGCATATCTATCTGCAGAAGGATCATTTTGCATTCTTTTCATTAACTCTGCACTTATTTTACCAATCAAATAAAATCTTGCCATATTACATTTCAACTTTTGTTAAATCCCAAGCAGTCATTTTCTCAACACACTCATCGTAAATTGGTTTTGCAACTGGATGTGTACCAGATACTAGTTCTTTCATTTTTTCCATATTATGAACAAATACCTTAAACATTACGCCACTTTTATCTGGCTTTACTGCTCCTATAGTTTTTTCTGGATGAGCTGCTGATTTTCTTACACTCATACCCTCATCTGATT
>LUMT01002122.1_pt1 | contig 15608 bp, 18 predicted proteins | sample 729741 | NCBI WGS metagenome assembly LUMT01 (sample SAMN03860299, study PRJNA289734) | marine metagenome | biome: seawater column; feature: ocean; material: water; isolation source: Red Sea water column Station 192 - depth 50m | place: Saudi Arabia: Red Sea | collected 2011-10-15 | depth 50 m
AAATTAAATATATCAGGAGGGGAAATAAAGGGATCAAAAGAGGAGCTTCTTGAGCAATCATCAATACTCGCAGATGAGATGCCAGTATTTTTTGGAAACTCAAAACAAATTCTTCCAAGCTGTTATTACGAATTTGCAAAAAGGTATCCTGGTAAAGATGGCAAAATCTATCAAGGTTTTGTAGCAAAGTCAGCTGATAAGATTTTTGAAAGTACGAATAAAAAAAATTAGTCTTTTATCTCTGAATAAGGAATTTTAATAAAATCATGCTTCTTTATATCTGGGTCGGGCATTTGATATCCTTCAATTATCGCTTCTTCACTGTTCCAATCAATAATATCTAAATCTAGAGTTCTAGGTGTAAATTTATTATTGGGATCTCTTACCCTTCCGCAATGTAACTCTATTTTTTTTAATTCAGAAAGAGTATCTCTAAATGATGATTTAGTTTTGCATTTGAGCACCATATTTATAAAGCTATTTCCGTCCATTCCAACCGGATCAGAATGATACTCTTTGCTCATTGAATCAATTTCAATAATCTTTGATTTATGAATTAAATCGATTCCTTTCTCAATATTTATTTGTGGCTTGATATTTGAACCAACTAATACATAAAACTTATTCATATGATTTAGAGTCTCTCTCTATAATCACTCCGACATCTTTTGAAAATCTTAATGCACCAGGTTTTGAAACTCTTAGCTTAATCCATTTAACTTTATACTCTTTAATGACCATCTCTGCTATTTTTTCAGCAAAAGTTTCAACAAGTTCAAATTTATTCTCTTCGACAAAGGAAATAATAGCTTTAGTTATAGATTTATAATCAGTGGCGGCTTCAATAGTATCTTTTTTAGCAGCAGCTGAGTTATCTTGGTTTATTTCATAGGAGATACTAATTTTTTGTTTGATTTTTTTCTCCCAATCAAAAATTCCAATTGTGCCCATTACTTCTAAGTCTTTTACGTAAATTTTATCCATGTTTATTAAATTTCCTCCACTGCCCATCTTGGCCTAGGAAAAATATTCTTTTCAATTGATAGATTATATTTCTTTCTAATAAAACCTGCATATGCAATCATTGCTGCGTTATCGGTGCAATATTCGAATTTTGGATAAAAAACTTCAATACCCTCCTCATCTGCAATTTGTTTTAAAACTTGCCTAAGGTTTTTGTTTGCAGCAACACCCCCAGAGCAAATAATTTTTTTTATTCCTGTTTGCTTCGATGCTTTAAAAAGTTTAAAAGCTAAAATATCTATAACTGCTTCTTGAAATGATGCGGCTACATCAGGATAATCACTAACTTGTAATTCTTCTAGTTGATACAAGACTGAGGTTTTTAAACCACTAAAGCTAAAATCCAGATTATCTTCAGATTTTAATGCTCTTGGAAAGTTAAATCTTTTTGAATCACCATTTTCAGCAAGTTTTGAAACTTTTGGACCGCCTGGATACTCTAAACCAAGCAATTTACCTACTTTATCAAATGCTTCTCCACATGCATCATCAATTGTTTCACCAATAACCTTATATGTCCCAAAACTTTCACAGACAATAATTTGTGTATGTCCTCCTGAAACTAAAAGACAGATATATGGTGGTTTCAGTTCACTATATTCCATACATGGAGCAAGTATATGACCCTCCAGATGGTTTATAGGAATTAGATCGACATCTAATAACTTCGACAATGTCTTTGCTACAGTATCACCAATTAGAAGTGATCCAATTAACCCTGGCCCAGCGGTATATGAAATGAAATTTATATTTTTCAGCTTTTCACCAGACTCATTTAAGAGATTTTCTAAAAGTGGAATTATCTTTAAACTATGGTCTCTGGCAGCAATTTCAGGCACAACACCACCATATTCTTTAAAAAGATCTACTTGTGAGTGTACAGAATTTGCTACAAGTCCATTTTCCTCTGAGTAAATAGCAAGTGCAGTTTCATCGCACGATGTTTCAATGCCTAATATATTCATTGTTGATTCTTATCAAATAACCCTTAAAATACTCTCTACATTATGCCAAGTATAAAAATTAAAGAAACTGAATCATTTGATGTTGGTTTAAGAAAATTCAGAAGAGCTTGCGAAAGAGCAGGTGTCGTTAATGAAATAAGAAAAAGAGAATTCTATGAAAAGCCAACAGAAGAGAGAAAAAGAAAAGCTGCTGCGGCTCTAAAAAGAAACTATAAAAGAGTTATGAAAGACTCCTTCTCTAAGCTTAAATAACTTGGAATCTTTAAAAGATAAAATCAATTCAAAATTAAAAGAAGCAATGTTGGCAAAAGACGTTTTTGTCCGCGACACACTAAGACTCATAACTTCTGAAATTAAAAGATTTGAGGTAGATAATAGATCTGAAGTGAAAGACGAAGATGTAATCTCTATTCTTAAGAAAATGTCGAAGCAAAGAAAAGATTCAATAGAACAATATTCAAAAGGAGGCAGACCAGACCTTGAAAAAATTGAGTCTGATGAATTAAAAATAATCGATAAATATTTACCTGTGGCAGTTCAAGGTGAGGAACTTCAGGCAATCATTAAGGAAATTATTACTGAAAAGGGTCTTGAAGGTATGCAAGGAATGGGTATCTTAATGAAAGAACTAAAAAACTTGCATCCTAATGCTGACATGTCCCAAGCCAGCAATTATGCCAAAGAGCTTTTATCTTGATCTATAAGAATTAGGTAATTCCTCTTCTTTTGTATATCTCTCAGTTAATTCATCATACCTATTAGATAAATCTTGTTTTGAACCGTCTATAAAAACTGTTTCCACTTGTGTCATAAGTTCTAGTGGATCATTATCCCAAATAGTCAAATCAGCATCATAACCAATTGCTATAACTCCAACATTTTTAATATCAAAAATTTCTGCAGGGTTTGATGTTACTGATGCAAGTGCCTCATTATAACTAACTCCTAATGCAACAGCATTGCCAGCTGATTGTGTGGCTAAATATGCATTATGAGCACCTGATGATTGATCATAATAAAAGGCTAATTTAACTCCAGCATTATGAAGGCGTGAAACATTTTCATATGTAGCATTTAATGAATCAAATGACCCTGGTATGTTATTTAAAGGATCCATAATTACAGGAACATCTGCTTTCGAAATTTCTTCAGCTACCATATGTCCCTCATTTGCTTCCCATAAGACAAGATTTATATTTTCTGATTTTGCCATTTCCAAAACTTTTAAAATATCTGTAGCTTTATTAACTCTTACAACCAATGGCATCTCTTTATTAATAACTTTCTGAATTGCTTCTAAATCTCTTTTTGTAAATCTGTATTCGTTATCAGTCCCATAAAAAAATTGGATTTGATCTGCTTTCGTAGAGTCATATCCATTTCTTACATAGAAAAATAAATCTTCTATAAACATTAAATTTGCTGCTCTAGAATCGTCGTATGACTGACCATAACTTGTAAGCAAACCGAGGGGTCCTTGTTTTTTTTGTTTGAGGCCATTGTTTATTTTTGTATATGACAACAATCCAGCAAAATATCCAGAAGCGCTTGGTATATTTACAGTTGACGTCACCCCTTTTGATCTATTTAGTCTAATTGCTTGTGAAAAGGGATTGAAAGCATCGCTTGGATCAAACCCAGCATTATATGTTTCAGAACGAATATCAATAGTTTCTGGTAAAGCTCCTATTTCAATTAAACCTAATGCAGAAAAAACAATTAATCCAGGTGTGATGTATTTACCGTCAGAATTTATTACATTTTCTGAAATACTTGAATCGATTTCATCCTCAATGGAAATTATTAAACCCTCATCAACTAAGATATCTTTTTTTACAAACCCTACGTCTGGAAGAAATACATTTCCTCCTTTTAATAAATACATATCATCAGCGTGAGGAAAAAGAAAAAACGGAAATAAAATTAAAAATCTAATTAATCTCATTATTTTTCCTCCCACTCTTTTATACCAATATCAAAATCTGTATGCGGCATGAAGTTAGATGCCTTATCGAATGTTAAAGCTCCATCGATATATACTTGCTCGGCTTTTGTATAAACGCTAAATGGATTGCCATCCCAAATTACTAAATCAGCGTCTTTTCCTAAATCCAAAGTTCCTGTCTAGCCTCTGAAATTTCAAATCCTGCTCTTCTTCCTGCTGCTAATGCTTTAGCTGCTTCCTGATTAAGTCTTTGTATTCCGCTAGCACTATCTGAGTGCACTATTGCACAACCCGTACCACCTCGAGCCTGATCAACAATTGCAATGTTGGCGATAGTCATGTCATATGCTTCATGTTTAAACCCCCACCAATCTGCCCAAAGAGCTGCACATATTCCCTCATCAGCAAGGAGATCAGCAATTTTATAGGCTTCTACACCATGATGAAATGTTGAAACTTTATATCCAAACTCTTGAGATATATTGATCATAGTTGCCATTTCGTCAGCTCTGTAACAGTGATTATGAACAAGAATTTTTCCGTCTAATACACCTACTAGAGTCTCGTTTTTTATATCTCTGTATTCTGGATCTCTTTCTAAACGTTTTTTATGATTTTCTGCTCCTATCCATGCTTTTCTATAACCAGCAACATTTCCCATTCTTGTTGATGGTCCTCTTGATCTATAAACTCTTTTGGGGTTTTCTCCACATGCCATTTTAAGTGAATGAGGAGCATCAGGAAATTTCATATCAGAAACAGTATTTGCGGAAACATTTTTAAGGGTAACCCCTCTTCCACCAAATAAATTTGCTGAGCCAGGCAAAACATGGAAAGTAGTTACTCCTCCAGCTAAAGCAAGTTTATATTGTGGATCTTGAGACCAAACACTATGTTCTGCCCAAACTTCAGCTGTTACTGGATTTGTTGCTTCATTACCATCACTACTAGTTCTTACTCCTGGAGCAGGATAGACACCCATATGCGAATGATTATCAACGATTCCTGGAGTTACATATTTTCCAGTTGCGTCAATCTCTCTCGCACCTTCTACTTCCAAATCAAGTCCAAGATTTTTAATTTTTCCATCAGAAAAATGCACATCATAGTCAAGAAATTTGTTCCCATTACCATCAAAAATAGTCGCATTTCTAATTACTACATTTTCAGATTTAAGAGGGGGATATGTGGAAGCATAGGTTCCATGAATATCATCTTCAAAATTTTTTGCTGAGCCCTCAATCTCAGATTTAAAAATTGATGGAGCATCGGAACCACATCCATATAAAACAGCTAATGTAAGCAGTACAATTAATTTTTTTATCATGACTTTTTCCTTAGATGTATAATAGTAAACAACTATTACACCTATGCAAAGAACTGATAAACGTAACTTTGATCAACTCAGAGAAATAAGCATAACTCCTACATTTAATATTCATGCAGAAGGTTCTGCTCTGACTAAATTTGGAAATACACATGTGATTTGTAATGCAACTATAGAAAAGGCAATTCCTAGATGGATGACAGATGTAAAAACAGGATGGGTTACTGCTGAATACGGGATGTTACCAAGATCAACTAATGAAAGAATGAATAGAGAAGCACAGAGAGGCAGGCAGTCTGGAAGGACTCTTGAAATACAAAGACTTATAGGCAGATCTTTGAGGCAAGTAGTAGATTTAAAAAAGCTTACAGGCTACACAATAACTGTAGATTGTGACGTTATTCAGGCAGATGGTGGCACTAGAACTGCTTCTATAACTGGTGGTACCGTTGCATTATGTCTTGCTCTTAAAAAAATAAATATGGAAGACGCAATAAATAATTTAGTTGCAGCAGTAAGTGTTGGAGTAAATAACAAAATCTGCCTTCTAGACTTAAACTATGAGGAAGATAGTAGTGCAGATTCAGATATTAATATTGTCATGAATGAAAATCTTGATTTAATCGAAGTTCAAGGAACCGCTGAAGAAAAACCATTCTCTAAAGAAGAATTTAGTACTTTGATAAATTTAGCTGAAAATGGGATAAAAGATCTTATTTCCCTTCAAAGGGAGATCATAGAGGATAAGTGAAAAAATATCAGAAGAAATTCATCGAACTGTCATTAAAAGCAAAAGCACTGAAATTCGGGGATTTTACGCTCAAATCTGGAAGACAAAGTCCGTATTTTTTTAATGCAGCATCATTAATTGAATACGGAGAATTATCAATATTAGCTGATTGTTTAAAGGCAAAGGTTAAAGAAGATGGCCTTAAATTTGACATGATTTTTGGGCCTGCATATAAGGGTATTTTTTTAGCTACTCTACTAGCAAATAAAATGAGTGAGAAAAAAAGAATGCCAGTTTGCTTCAATAGAAAGGAGATTAAGGATCATGGAGAGGGTGGAATGCTTATTGGAGCAAAACCAAAAGGCAAGGTTTTAATTGTTGACGATGTCCTATCATCAGGACTAGCAATAAGTGAGAGTGTAAATTTTCTCTCCTTCTATGATGTGGAGATAGTAGGCGCTTTAGTAACCCTTAATAGACTTGAAAAAGGACTCAATACAGACAACACAGCTTCAGGCGAATTGGAGCTTAAAGGAATAAATATTTTTCAGATTATATCTTTGGATGACTTATTGGAAGCAGATGAATTGATTAGTAAAGAAAATGCAAAAAAAATGAAAGAATACAGAGAGAACTATAGAGGTAATGATGTTTAGTGGAATAGTTCAAACTGTTGGAAAGATTGAATCGATTAAGGATAAAAACCACATTAAAACAATAAGAATTGAAACACATGGTGACTATCTTGAAGAATACTGTGAGTTTGAAGCAGTTGAAGAAACAATAAATAGGACCACTTTAGGAAGTTATAAGCAAGGCACAAAAGTAAATTTAGAGAAATCTCTTAAATTCGGTGATACTGTCGGTGGACATTTTGTTTCAGGACATATTCATACCAAAGGTAGGATAGTTGAAGTAGAGTTAATTGGGGAATCTAAAAACATTCTTGTTGAAATCGAAGAAAAATGGATAAAGTATCTAACTGAAAAAGGTTACATTTCTGTTAACGGTGCCAGCATCACGATAGGAAAAGTTTCAAAAAAAACCTTTTATATTCATCTTATTCCTGAAACATTAAGGACAACAAATCTTGATGAACTTATTTACGGCAAGTATGTAAATTTAGAGTTTGATCAAACAACAATAGCTATTGTTGATACTACTGAGAGGCTAATCAATCAAAAGAGATAAGATTCCTGCTCTAAGATAAAGACCATTTTCAACTTGATCCAAAATAATAGAATTATTTGAATTAGAAACTGATTTTGTTATTTCATAATCAAGATTTACAGGGCCAGGATGCATAATCTTTCCATCGAATTTAGTAAATTCAAGAAACTTATCATTAACTTGATAATTTTTTATGTAATTTTGTAAGTCTAAATTTTCGTCTTCGAGAAATCTTTCATTTTGAATTCTAAGCACGTAAAGAAAGTCAAAGCCCTCAAGACAATTTTCAGTAATATCATTTTTCTGAGGAGTAAAATTTGATGGTATTAATTCTTTTGGACCGAAAAATTCTATTTGTGTGCAGTCCATTTTTTTAAGTCCTGAAAAAAGAGACGGAATTACTCTGGAATGTTTAACATCTCCTATAATTGCTACTTTTGCATCAGATATATTCTTTAATTTTGAAATTGTAAATGCATCAAGAAGTCCCTGTGTTGGATGCGCATGATTACCATCTCCGGCATTTATAAAAAGAACTTCTTTTGGTAATAATTTTGCTATTTGTTCCGATATTTTATTTTCTGGGTGTCTCATCACAAGCCCATCAATCTTTAATGATATTAATGTATTTAATGTATCTTCTAATGACTCCCCTTTTTGAACTGATGAAAGGGATGGTGAAAAATCTAAAACATTAAAACCTAAAGCTTTAGCTGCATGTTCAAAGGAAAGTTTTGTTCTAGTACTAGGCTCCCAAAAAAAGAGACAAATTGTTTTGTTTTCTCCAACTTTTTTTAAATTAGGCCAAGTTTTTTCAATATTTAAAGCCTCAGAAAAAAAACCCTCAATTTGTTTTTTATCGAGCTTTTCAACTGTTGTTAATTTATTCATGCCATTCTTCTCTTTACTTCAGTAACAGTTTTGTTCTTTCTCAATAGATTTGTAATTTTGCTGAGATGTTTAGTATTTTTTACTGTATATTTTATGTTAAGTTCAATAAAGTTCTCATCTAGTTGTTGTGTAGCAACACCTTGAATATTTGAATCGTTTTGTGAAATAATTTTTGAAATCTCTGCAAGCACCCCTGGCTCGTTTTTGAGAGTAAGTTTGAGTGTTGATGTAAATTCTGCATCAGGATCTTGTTCCCAAATAACATCTGAACAGCTTCCTTGTTTGTTAATAAGAAATTTTAAATTTTTGCATCCGTTTCGATGAACAGATATTCCTAATTCATTATGTACCGCTAGGCAAGGGTCTCCTGAGACTGGATAGCAACATTCTGGGAAGCTTATAGCGCCGTATTTTTTTGAGGAACCTATTTTTATTTTTGATGTAATTTCTGCTTGCCTTTTAAATCCTCTTAAACCCTCTGCAAAACTTTGCAAAACAATATTACTTGTTCTTTTTCCTGAACCAATATCAACCAAGAGTTGGTTAAGGTTTCTTACTCCTAAGAGCTTAAAAACACCTTTTAGATTTTCATCAGGGTATTCTTTTAATTCTATCCCAGCGTCTTCCAATGAATTTTCTAACAAATCTCTCCCAAGAACTCTTAGATCAGCTAGCCGCATATTTTTTAACTGTCTTTTTATCGAATGAATTGCTTTTGGAGTGACTACATAGTTAAGCCAATCAGGATTGACCGTCTTCTTCTTGCCTTTGATAATCTCAATTGTTTGTCCACTTTCAAGGATTGTTGTAACAGGTGATAGTTTTTTATCTATTTCACATGATAAGCAGTAATTTCCTAGCTCGTTGTGTATAGCATAAGCAAAATCGATTGGAGTTGCGCCCTGATTTAGGGAAAAGATTCTCCCATTTGGAGAGAATACATAAACTTCTTTCCCCTTCAGGTCAGTTTTAAGGTTTTGTAAAAATTCTTGAGATGAGGAGCTGCTCTTAGACATTTCTGTTAATCTTTGAACTAACTGTCTAGATTTTGCCTGTATCAAATCATCACTAACATTAGTTTTATAGAGCCCATGTGAAGCTATTCCATAGTTTGCAAAAGTTTCCATTGCTGAACTCTGAATTTGAACTTCCATAGGAACGCCATCGAAAGTCATCACTACAGTATGTAATGCCTGATAACCATTAGCTTTTGGCACCGCAACATAATCTTTGAATCTCCCAACTAGTGGAGTAAAAATACTATGTATAAGGCCTAATGATCTGTAACAATCTCCAGCATTTTTCACAACGACTCTAAAAGCAAAAACATCATAAATATCTGAAAAAGATGTCTTTTTAGCTTTCATTTTTTGGTATATGCTAAAAATTCTTTTTTCTCTTCCTGTAATTTTGACATCTATATTATTTTGAAATCATACTTTTTCTACTTAGATCATTTTTCTTCAGCGCATCTTTTATTAATTGATACCTAATAGGATGTAAGGTTTTAAAAGATATATCTTCAAGATCTGTAGCCATTTTATGCATTCCAATCTGATGAGCTAGGGGTGCATAAAGCTCTAAAGTCTCTTTTGATTTTTTTATTTGTTTATCTCTAGGTAAGTGCTCGATTGTTTTTAAGTTATGCAATCTATCTGCCAATTTGATTATTACTACTCTTACATCTTCTGCTGTAGCTAAAGCCATTTTTTGAAAATATTCTGCTTGTCCTTGATCAATTAATTTTTCATCTAACTGAAGGAGCTTTGTAACTCCATTCACTAAATTGCTTACATTTTTTCCAAATAATTTTTTTACTTCTTTCAGAGATATTTCGCAGTCTTCTACAACATCATGAAGAAGACCTGCAACGATGGTATCTCCATCCATTTTTAATCCTGCTAGAATTATTCCAACATTTATAGGATGTATGAGGAATGGCTCTCCACTTTTCCTGAATTGGCCGTCATGAGCCTTATCAGCAAAATCAACTGCCTTTTGTATATTTTTTCTTGCGCTTGTTGCTAGATATTTTTTAGATAAATCGTCTAACTCATAGCTTAGCTTTGAGGTTTTAGGTTTTTTAAAGATATTTAAAGATTCAAGCAAATAAAACTCCTACTCATCATTTTCATTATCAAGAATTTCAGCTTCAGTGTCACTAACGTCTTCGGAAGAAATATTTTCCTCATCTAGCAACCCCTCTTCAATCTCTCTTAATGCAATGATAGTAGGTTTATCTTCTTCAGGATCTACCAAAGGTTCAGAACTTGTTGAAATAAGATCTCGCGCTCTTTGCGCAGCTTTGAGAACAAGTTCGAATCTGCTTTCAACTTGTTTTAAACAATCTTCTACTGTAACTCTAGCCATGGTTTTCTCTGAAGATGATATTTATAAGCTTTTTAGTAGCTGTGTCAAGGGAAAAGTTAATAATTTCGTGTTTGAAGTTTGTTTTTTGCAAAATTTCTTTTTCAGCTCCACTGACTCTTTGATTTATTACGTCTTCTGAATCTAATCCTCTATCAAGAAGTCTCTGTCTTAAATCCTCTATAGATGGAGGTGATATAAAAACACTTTCAGCCTTTGGATATGCTTTTAAAATATTTAAAGCTCCTTGCCAATCTATTTCCATTATTACAATAAAATCATCTGCTAAAAAAGAATCAATTGAGTCTTTTGGTGTGCCATATAAATTTCCATGAACCATTGCATATTCAACGTATACCTCATTATTTATGTTTTCTTTAAATGTGTTTTCATCAATAAAATAATAATCGACACCATCTATTTCTCCTTCCCTTGGTGTTCTGGTTGTATGAGAGAGTGTTAAATGAACTTTATATCCATTAGTTTTTGCATGGCTTAAAATGTTTTTAATCAAACTAGTTTTTCCAGCTCCTGATGGAGCGGTAATTATAAAGAGCTGATCTTGCTTATCACTCAACATTTTGTGCGTGCTCTTTAACTCTCTCAATATAACTTTTAAGCTCAACAGACTCGTTTTTAATATCGGCAATTAATGCTTTCGATGACATAGTGTTTGCCTCTCTCAATAACTCTTGAGTGTAGAAATCTAATTTTTTACCAATTGGTTGTTTCAAATGAATTAATTCTTTAACTAAATCTAAATGTGAAACAAATCTAACAACTTCCTCATTAATATCCGATTTGTTAATATTTGAAAAAACCTCTGAAAAATTAATCTCTTTCCCCTCTGCATTTAACTCTTTTCTGTATTGTTTAAATTTTTTAAAAATTTGTTTTGAATTAACTTTTTCTAATTTCTTTACCCTTTTAATAATCTTTTCCATCTCCCCGATAAGCTTTACTAAATCTTTTTTAATATTTTTTCCTTCTTTGTCTCTTGTAACTTTTAAATTTGTCTCGAGGAAAAATCTTGAATTTTTATTAATTGGGCTAAAGAAGAGGGGCCAACATTAACACCTTTCGATTTCAAATCTAATTCACTTTTCTTTATGAGCTTAATAAAACTTTTATCTAAAGATAGGTTCTCTGTCTGTTTGTTTGAACTGATAAGCTCAATCTCAATCTTTCCCCTAGAAAACTTACTATTTATTTTTTCTCGCACCCAACCCCCATTCTCTTTAAGCTCTGCTGGGAGTTTAATTGAAACCTCTAAAAACCTACTATTAAGTGATTTTAGAATACATTTATATTCAATTTTGTCTTTAGTAAGTGTTTCAACACTAAAGCCTGTCATGCTTTTCATATATCAAACATTTTAAATAATTAAAATTTTCTCCACTATTATATAAATATAAACATAATAATAAGTAGCAAATGTCGGAAGGAAATAAAATAAATGCAACTTCTTTACCTATATCTTCATTAAAAGGGGTTGGTGAAAAACTTTCAAATTCTTTAATAAAACTTGGTATTAGAAACCTTGAAGACTTACTGTTTCATTTTCCAATTGATTATTTAGATAGAACTAAGCTGGAACAAATAGCTGACTTAACTCCTGAAAATGACTTTGTAATAAGGGGGGAAATAGAAAAGGTTTCACAAACTTTTGTTCCCAGAAAGATGTTGTTGGTAAAAGTCAAAGATAACAGTGGGCACCTGGAAAAAGTAGATTAGGGAGATATGGTTTAGAAACAATTCATCCTGATTATGAGATTTTAAATAATGAAGATTTTATTCCAAAGATACTTCCAAAATATCGTTTAACAAAAGGAATAACACAGCAAAAAATAAGGAAAATAATATCTCAAACATGTGAACTTTTAAGAGATAAGAAAATTGAGATAGATGATTATATTAACCATCCAAATTTTCAATCCCTAAATGATGCAGTTGTAGGGATCCATCAACCAGATCATAAAAATCCGATAAATGACTATTTAATAGGAGGAGAATCAAAAGCAAGATTGAGAATTGGTTTAGAAGAAATCATTGCAAATAAAATAAGTTATCTATCAATTAAAGAGCAGAATCAGAATAGGCCTGCTGAAAAATTTAAAAACAACACACTAGCAACAAATATTGAAGAAAATTTACCTTTTTCATTAACACCAGATCAAAAAAAGAGCTATCAAGAAATTGCTGAAGATATGGCATCAGGATCACCGATGTTAAGACTTCTTCAGGGAGATGTAGGGTCTGGTAAAACAATTGTTGCAGCACTTATTGCTGCGCATGTAGTAGAGGACCAAAAACAGGTAGTTATTCTTGCTCCTACCACTATTCTTGCAAACCAACATTATGAGAGTTTCTGTGAATGGTATGGGAATAATGAAAATATAGTTTTACTTACTTCAAAACTTCCAGTTAAAGAAAAAAGGGAGATTTATCAAAAAATAAGTGATGGAAAAGTAAAAATAATAATAGGCACACATGCAGTATTTCAGGATGAGTTAATTTATCAAAATTTATCGCTTGTTATATATGATGAGCAACATAGATTTGGTGTAAATCAGAGACTAAAACTTAAAGAAAAAGCAAATGATTACCCCCATCAACTCCTTCTTTCGGCAACGCCAATACCAAGGACTATGGCAATGGGTGTTTTATCAGGTTTAGATATCTCTACAATCAAATCACTTCCACCTAATAGAATTCCGGTTACGACTTCAACCCTTACAAATTCAAAAAGAGATGCACTAATTAAAAGAATTCAAAATGCTATTGCGAACGATTCACAGGTTTACTGGGTTTGCCCTTTAATTGAAGAGAGTGAAAATGAGCTAACAGGCATAGAGGAACTAGAAAAAATTTTAAAAAAAGAATTTTCGAAAAATGATTATGAAATTATTCATGGGAAAATGAAGGATGATGAGAAGAAAGCAATTATAAAAAACTTTAAAGAATGTAAAACTAAAATTCTTCTTGCTACTACTGTAATAGAAGTTGGAATAGATGTGCCTGATGCAAATATAATGGTAATTGAAAATGCAGAAAGATTTGGTCTTTCACAATTGCATCAATTAAGAGGAAGAGTAGGAAGAGGAACAAAAGAGAGTTTCTGTATATTAATGCATAGTGAAACTCTTTCGGAAATATCAAAGGAAAGATTAAGAATTATTACTGAAACTTTAGATGGATTTTCAATTGCAGAGTCAGATTTAAAATTACGTGGCCCTGGTGATATATTGGGACTTTCACAAACTGGGCTACCTAGTTTTACTTTTTACGATCTTTTATCTAATAAAGAATTGCAGAATGAAGCAGATAAATATGCAAAAGAAATTATAAAACTACCAGTTGAATCCCAAAGAAAAATTATTGAGAGGTGGTTCCCAGCCCATCTTGAGTTATCTGATGTTTAGTTATGAGCAATTGAATAAATGGTATTAAATAAAATTCCTGTCCCAAGTGTTCCAAAAATTAAAATTAAATAATCTATAAGAGTTACTGCAAACAACTTTTTCCAACTCTGCTCAGGATTTACTTTTTTAAATGCAGCTATTTTAAAAAAGGTGAAAGCAAATAGAAATACAACTGCACCAAGAATAAAAATACTTGTCATTAAAGTAATGGAGCTATCACTAGGCTAACAATAGCCATAACATTAATTAATATATTCATTGAAGGTCCTGAAGTGTCTTTAAAAGGATCACCGACAGTATCACCTACAACGGTTGCTGAATGTGTATCAGTGCCCTTTCCACCAAAGTTACCCTTCTCAACAAATTTCTTAGCATTATCCCAAGCGCCTCCAGCATTAGCCATCATCAGAGCCATTAAAACACATCCAAGTAATGCTCCAGCTAACATGCCGCCAAGATGAATTGGTCCTAAAACAAAACCTACAATTACTGGTGACAGTATTGCAATTGCTCCAGGCAATAACATTTTATTTAAAGCAGCTTTAGTTGCTATATCTACACACTTTGCATTATCTGGTTCGGCTTTTCCCTCCAGTAAGCCTGGAATTTCTCTAAATTGTCTTCTAATTTCTTCAATCATTTCAAATGCTGCATCACCAACTGCTGTCATAGTAATTGATGAAACCAAGAATGGAATTGAGCCTCCAATAAACATGCCCATTAAAACTTTTGGATCATCTAATGAAAGCTGTTCTACATCAGCAGCTAGCATGTAAGCTGCAATAATCGCTAATGCTGCAAGAGCTGCTGCTCCAATTGCAAACCCCATCCCTATTGCTGCTGTAGTATTTCCAAGTTCATCTAAAGAATCTGTTATTTCTCTAACTTCACTTTTCATACCGCTCATTTCTGCAATACCGCCAGCATTATCTGCAACAGGCCCATATGCATCTATTGCCATCGTAATTCCTACTGTTGACAACATTCCAACTGCTGCAATACCTACGCCGTATAAACCTGAGAAATATGTAGATAATCCAACTATACCTGCAATTACAAATAAAGGCAGAACTACTGATTGCATCCCTACACTTAAACCAGTAATCATTACAGTTGCTGGCCCAGTTTCACCAGATTTTGCTATTTTGCCAACTGGAGAATTTTCTGTATCCCCCCCTGTGTAGTATTCAGTAATGAGTCCAATTAAAATTCCACCAACCGCTCCAGTAAGCACAGAATAGAAATATTTCATTTCTATAGGAGAGTAGTAAATACTTACACCAGCAAATATAAGGAAAATTACTGGTGACAAAAACGTTCCCCATCTTAGTGCAACTGCAGGTGATCTAGACACTTGTGTTCTTACAATACCTATACCAATCAAAGAACAAAATAACCCAGAAGCTGCAAGCCATAAAGGTAAAAACATCAAATTTGGATCTAACATTGTTGCTGCAATTGCGATTGATGCAATCATTGCACCGCAATAAGATTCAAAAATGTCTGAACCCATTCCAGCAATATCGCCAACATTATCGCCAACATTATCTGCGATAACACCTGGATTTCTTGGATCATCTTCAGGTATTCCAGCCTCAATTTTTCCTACAAGGTCAGCGCCAACATCTGCACTTTTTGTGTAAATTCCTCCACCAACTCTTGAAAATAAAGCTACTGCTGAAGCACCAACACCAAAACCTTCTAGGGCTTTTGCAATTTTATCGAGATCATCCATTGCTCCGGAGAAGTAGAAAAACAATCCACCTAA
>LUMT01001209.1_pt1 | contig 15589 bp, 13 predicted proteins | sample 729741 | NCBI WGS metagenome assembly LUMT01 (sample SAMN03860299, study PRJNA289734) | marine metagenome | biome: seawater column; feature: ocean; material: water; isolation source: Red Sea water column Station 192 - depth 50m | place: Saudi Arabia: Red Sea | collected 2011-10-15 | depth 50 m
CCACTTAGTTTTGTCTTTAATACACGACAGAATATACAGTGATAAATCCTTCTCAGAAATTGGATTGCATTGCGTTATTTGTCCATCACCAAAGTAGACGTAAGGTTTGCCTTTTTTTATATTTTCTATTTGTCCAGATAGAGACTTGAAATAGGCCGTGGGCCTTACAATAGAAAAATTCAGGCCACTTTTTTTCAGCTCTTCCTCAAAAGCAAGTTTTTCAAATTGAAATGCTAATCTTGGTTTCTGAACACAAATGGCTGAAAGTAAAATAAATTGTGAACATTTTAAAGCTTTTGCTTTTTCTAAAAGAAGACAATTAAGTTTATAGTCTACAAGATGAGCATCCTTGGGTTCGCCAGTTCTGCTTGCAAGACATGAGATAATGACATCTACCTTTTCAAGATCAGCTATCCAATTATTATCATTGTTTGATATTTTGATTACTTTTAATTTCTTATTTAGCTGGCCAGGCTTATTATCTGAATGTCTTTTTGCTGTAACAACATCAAAGCCATTATCTAAAGCATACTTAACAACGTTTTTGCCTATGTAACCAGTAGAGCCAGCAACAAAAATTTTTGTCAACTTGAACACCTTTCAAGTTAATATTTCAACGTCACTTCACGCTTGCTGAAAATCAAATAGTTTCTCAAAATTTTCATTAAATAAATTTTGAACCACTGGGTATAGTAAATTCATAACCTCTTCTGGGTTCATTTTTACTTCAGGGGTTGTTTGACAGATGGCAGAAAAACAGTCCACTTGTTCATGCTCAATTAGACCGTTACCAACTCTTGCTTTGTATTCGATTTGATCAATAAAACGTAACTCTAAGTTTTTAAGACCAAGTTCTTCAAATATTCTTCTATGGGAACAATCTTCTGTGCTTTCTCCCCAATTTGGGTGAGAACAGCATGAGTTAGCCCAAAGTTTAGGTGAGTGATATTTATTAGGTGCTCTCTGTTGAATAAGTAATTTTCCATCACAAAAAACAAAAATAGAGATGGCTTTGTGTTTTAGTCCTCTCTTATGAACTTCAAGCTTTTCTACGGGCTCTAAATTTCCGTTATTCCAGGCGGGTATTAAAATCGTCATGTATATTCCTTCGAAACAATACCTAACAAATGAGCAATATTCTTTAAGGCGATTTTTAGGTGTGCAAGTGGTTGAGCTTTTCCTAATTCTTTATTCATATAAGCTTCAAATGTCATTGTCTGCACATCAACATCATGACAAAGAGAAACAAATCTTTCCCTTCTATCATCTGTTTTATAATATGCGTTTTGCATCGCGCCTAGTACTTTAAAAACAGTACCATGCTGTTTGACAAAGGATTTTTGAGCCAGTGCAAGCAGCTTAGGGTTATTATTTTTCAAAGCTTCGGTCACTGCCAACGCGGCCATTCGACCGGAACACATTGCATAAAATATTCCCTCGCCAGAACTTGGAGCAACCACACCAGCTGCATCACCAGCCAGCAGAACGTCTTTACCGTTATCCCACTTTTTTAAAGGTTTAAGTGGAATAGGGGCGCCTTCTTTTCTAATGGTTTCGCAAGCCTCTAAACCTGAGTTTATTCTGAGAGATGATGTTGCGTCTTTTAAATCAAATCCCTTTACACCTGTTCCCATGCCCACTGAGACTGTATCACCATGTGGGAAGACCCAACCATAAAAATCTGGAGAAATTGATCCATTATAAATGACATCACAACGATCTGATTTATACCCAGAAAAGTCTTCAGGTGCCTTGATAATTTCATGATATGCAATGACATAAGGAATTTGATCTGCATCTGGAATTTCAGATCTTGCTACTTTACTTCTAGCCCCGTCAGCACCGATAATGATTTTGGCACTAATTTTTTCTTTATTTTCGTTTTCGTGATTTAAAAATTCAACTGTTGTCTCACCATTCTGACGAGTGATTTTATCAAATGTTCCAGAGAACCTAGTGACACCGATAGATCTGGCTCGTTCACGCAGGAATTCATCAAATTCTTCTCTATCTACCATTCCAACAAAACCATTCTCAATTGGTATATCTACGCTGCGATTTGTTGGAGAAACCATCCTTGCCGTTACAATTTTGGCTTTAAGCAAACGATCGGGTATGTCAAAATCTCTGATAAGGATTGGTGGTATCGCTCCACCACATGGTTTAATTCGCCCTGGCCGATCTAAAAGAGCCACTTTATGACCTAATTTGCCAAGGTCTTCGGCAGCAGTAGCTCCACAAGGACCACCGCCAATAATTATAACGTCATACATTTTACTCACCCGGTATTGCTATATTTTTCCCATAACTTTTATTAAACGTAATTGATGTGCTGGCTAAAAGAGCGGCCAATGCGAAAAGGCTTGCCTCTATTGAGAAAACCATTCCATAAGCATTAACAGGACTTAGATCTACTAACTGTAAAAGGTCCACAAGAATAGTGCCCAATAGGCCACCAAACCCAGCAGCAATGGCTTGCGCTGCCCCCCATAATCCCATCCTAGTCCCTTCACGACTCTTGGCACCACTTCCTGCTAAACTCATCATTGAGCCAATGGCTGCAACTGCGAACATGCCATTAAAAAAACCCAGTCCAATTACAGCAAATTCTAATGGCAGGAAACTATTTATCTGACCTAGCAGCATAATTGATAGAAGCATGAAACAGGATCCGAAACATCCTGCCTGAACCCACGACTTGAGTGTACCTAATTTGAGCCCCGTTGCGAGTATACCAACGGTGAGCATACCAATAAATACGCCACCATTTTGCATACCAGATAGGGAAGTTGTTTGACTAGGAGTGTACTTAAAAACAATACCAGCGTATGGCTCAAGAATAAGTTCTTGCATAAAGTATGCTGTCATTGAAAGAAAAACAAAAATTGTAAAATTTCTAGTCTTTGAGTGCTGCCACACACTTTTTAGTTCTTCGAATAAAGGTGCTTTTTCTTCATTCTTTTGCTCTACATTTTCCAGATTATTTTCAATTCTCCAAGTTGCGACGACTGATATAATCAAAGTTAAAAATGTAAGGCTAGCTACAATTTTGAAAAGTAATTCAAAGCTATATGGCACTAATAGCATCCCAACAATTCCCGCCGTCATTGCAATTCCAAATATCATCATTAACCAAGTAATCATGGCAGCTGCAGGGCGACGTCTTTCTGCAGTATGTTTCGCCATAAGTGCGAGTAACGAGGTTCCAGATGCTCCAACGCCCAATCCAATGAGTGTGTAAGCAAAAATAGAAATAACCATTGCAATAAGTGGGTTTTCAGCAAAAAATATTAAGCTTAAAGTTGCTAGATTTGCCCCAATTCCCAAAATTAGCATGCCAAGATTTATCCACTTTGTTCTATTATTTTCTAGATCGGAAATTAATCCCCACTTTGGCCGAGAGAGTTGAACGGCGTAATGTAAACCAACCAAAAATCCAGGAATTGTAGCGGCCATAGATAACTCAACAACCATTAATCGGTTTAAGGTATAGAAAACCATCCGAGCGTTTTTTGTTTACTGTCAATCATTATTGTCCCACCGCCTGTGATATTCCGATAGAGCAAACCATCATTCCACTTACGAACATCAAAACCCCTGTTGAATTATACCAAGGAGCATATTTTTCTGGATCGCTCAATAACCTCCGCATTGCTATGAATTGCCCAAATACAAGTAATAAGACAAAAGCAGAAAATAGAGGAAGTCCCCAAGTGTAGAGTAAAGCTACAACAAAAATTTGAGGTGCAGCCATTACATAACAAGCAATTTTGGCCGCTCTGTCTGGTCCCAATTGAACAGGGAGTGAATTTATTCCAAGCGCTTTATCACCTTTCAACGCTTTAAAGTCATTTAGAGTCATAATGCCATGTGCACCAATCGCATAAGCAATCGCGACTAAGATTATTTTTGTATCAGGAAATGCTTGCAGCATAACTGCAGCACCAGTGAACCAGGGAATGCCTTCATAACAAAGACCAACTAAACCAGGGCCCCAAATGCCAGATTTTTTTAATCGAATTGGTTCTATTGAATAGATCCATGCAGCCAGTGCGGCAAAGATCGTTGCAATAAACCCCCAAATACCGAGCTGCCAACCTAGGACTAACGCAAGTAATGTCATTCCTAATGCTATTTTAAGCCCCCAATTACCTGGCATTCTACCGGAAGGGATTGGTCTGTTAGGTTCATTAATTGTATCTACATGTCTATCACACCAATCATTTGCTGCTTGACTCATTCCACAAACAACAGGGCCAGCGACTATTATTCCGAGTATTAGTAAGTCCCAATTTTCTGCGATAGATGCGCCGGATGATATAACTCCACAGGCATAAGCCCACATTGGGGGAAACCAAGTAATTGGTTTAAGGAGTTCAAGAACAACTAAGAAATTAGGATAAGTTGTTGGCTGTTTACTATTCGTGACACTCATGTGTCATATATTATTGACAATATGAAATCATGCAACTGAAAATAAACAGTTTTGTAAAACAAATGAAACATTTCTGGACGTTAAAAAGAGTTAAAAATAAATAAACCGGAGTTTATATCTCAAACTTGCTTAGTTTTACATACAGGCTCTGCCTTGAAAGCCCTAAAAGATCAGCAGCGGCAGCTCTATTATTATTTGTAATTTCTAATGCTGCCTCTATGCATATTTTTTCAATAACATCAGTTGTGTCAGTTACGATTTCCTTGAGTGTTGCGCTCCCAACTAACTCTTTTGCTGCTATTTCGTCTTGCTTATTATTTTCTTTATAATTGATACTGCCTCTTCCAAGATAGTCTGAAAGATTTTTGGCTATTACTTCATTTTTATGACTAGAATTTGTCAGGTCCAAAAACCTATCATTTATGTACTGAATAGATCCATTTATGTCTGTAAATATTATAGCATCTGGGCTGCTATGGAAAGTGGCTAATAGATTTTCCGTAAGTTCCTTTTCTCCTTGCTTCCTTATCGTTTTGGGGAAAAACTTACAGATAAGAATCTGCTGCCCTGCGGCTCTGTAAACATCAGGAGTTACTGAGAAAATCACCTCTCCATTTGCGGTATCAAGTTCCTCACTCAAATCATAATTTCCATGAGCTGCAATTGAAATCTTCTCAACAAAGCCTTTTCTTTCAGATTTATTCGAAAGAAATGACTGAACCGAAACTTTTTCATTGCTTTCGGAGCCTTTGTAGAACATTTCTTGGAAAGCAGGGTTGGAAAAAATGATTTCTCCCGACTTAGCGTTGACAAAAGCTAAAGCATCGCTGGTTTTTGCCAAAAGAACATTGAAGTGCGCTTCTAACTCTCTTTTTTCTTCAATACTTTCTTCGACGGCTATTTGCGCTTTCACGAACCTTTGTTGATTTTCCGAGATCGACTGAAGATCTCTGCCCAACAAAATTATTTTGCCATCTTTGCCAAGCCGGTGGATATTGTATTTTATTGGAAAACGCCATTCTGCATTATCTATGTGGTTTAGTTCTAGACCGTACAAAACCGTTTCATCACTTTCTAGTTTAGCAATCGCTGCCTCTAATTTTGGGATACTCTCCACTGTAAGAAACTTTGTTAGTTTTCGACCGACCCAGTGGTTTAAATCGCCATACGATTTCTCAGCTTTATTGACTAAAATAGATGATATTTTTGTTTCGGCATCGATTAAAAAAGCAATATCTGAGGAAGTCGCTAACACCCCTCCAAGATACTCTGGTTCTATCATTGGAATGGATCCAAATTCCCAAGTGGTATCTGGCTTTTGATTCATCCTTGCGCTGCCTCATTTAGTCTATTAATTTCTCTTTTTGCTTTATTTTCAACGTATTCTGTTACAGCGTCAAGTGAGTTTGTTACTAGGTCAAATCCACTTAAATCCGCACCCAGTGAAATCTTATCAATATTACTCCCACCTAAGAAAATGGAAACCTTTTCACCACATTGTATTCTAATTTCTTTAACACAATCGGCTGTCTCTTTAACGCTAAGATAGCTCGCGCTTGAAAAAAATATTCCGTCGTAGTCGTTAGCTCTTTGGAGTTCACAAATTTCCGATGAACTCGCATTTAGTTTTATTTTTAACGAATGTCCTTTTCGTCTCAGCATGTCACCCAATACAAGAGCTCCTAAAGTATGTTGTTCGCTTTGATGGACGCAAACCAGGTACCTTTTTCCATTGTCTAAACCAACGGTTGGCTTTGTTTTTTGAGCTATTTCTTTCAGCAAAATCTGTAAATTTGATGATCCGATAGTTACCTCGGAAAAACTTAAACTATCGTTTACCCAAGATTCTCCAAGCCTTACAGCTGCTATTGGAATGCAATGGTCTATAATTGTCTCTCTTTTAAAGCCTAAATCAAATAGCTCTTGCAAAGCAGCTGAATAGTTAAAGTTGTTGGATAGACAATGCCTAGCTAAAAGCATACCAGCATGCTCAACCCACTCTGGGTTAGCTGGCCGTAAAAGATGTTCTTTGCTTGCGTTTAGCGCAGAGTAAGCCAGGTTCGAAATATGATCTATATCCGAACTTTGTGAAAATCTATAATTTTTCTCATTCACGCTTGCCTCCAAACCCTGAACGACTTAGGCGAAGCAGCTAACGGTTAATCTAATTTACTGTCTTACAGCATAGTTAATTTTAGGTAATTTGTCCAATTTTATGTTCCGACAAGTTGTTTCGTTCAAAATCAAAGATTTTTCATTGAAACTAAAGAGCTTATGCAATTTAAAAAATGTTAATATAAATAGACAGTATTTTTAAAATAGTGTAAGTTTTTATTGACATATTTTTGTGCTCAGCAATACTTGTGTCATGCCCATTGCCAGTCATACGACAGCTTTGGGACAGAGAGAGCAAAAGAAAGACCGCGACTTGCTGTATACTGCAGAAGAAAAAAAGCGCAGGGATGAAACTATTTGGACGCTAGTGCAGGGGGTTCTGGCGCCACTTCAATTTTTTGTTTTTCTCGTTTCCACTTACTTAGTAATTCGATATTTGAATACTGGCGAAGGTTATCAGATCGCAACGATTTCTGTAATCTTCAAAACATCTATTCTTATGTTAATAATGGTGACCGGCGCAATCTGGGAAAAGGTTGTTTTTGGTCAGTACCTCTTAGCTCCCGCATTTTTTTGGGAAGACATTGTTAGCTTTTTCGTGATTTTTTTGCACATCGCGTATGTCCTCGCTCTCTGGATAAATTTATTTTCAGAGCAGCAGCTTATGTTGTTAGCTCTTGTTGCGTATGTTGCCTATTTTGTAAATGCTTTACAATTTCTCATAAAACTAAGGGCTGCTAGGATGCAGTCAGCTTGGGAGGACGCTCATGCCTAATGAGAATTCCCTAGCTGGCTGTTCAAGTGCACCTGTATTGAAGGAGCGCGGGCAACACGAAGTCTTCTGTGGTTTGACATCAATAATTTGGCTGCATCGTAAAATGCAAGACGCATTTTTCCTTGTTGTGGGATCGAGGACTTGTGCGCATTTATTGCAAAGTGCTGCTGGCGTGATGGTCTTCGCTGAGCCTCGATTTGCTACTGCAATACTTGAGGAAACTGATTTGGCAGGGATGGCTGATGCGCAGCTTGAACTCGAGAGAACGGTAGCAGAATTACTGTCAAGAAGAACTGACATAAAGCGCTTGTTTTTAGTTGGATCATGTCCTTCGGAAGTAATCAAATTGGACTTGGCAACGGCAGCAGAAAAACTTTCGGAAAAGTATTTTCCTCGGGTGAATGTTATCAATTATTCAGGGTCAGGAATAGAAACAACATTTACGCAGGGTGAAGATGCTTGTTTGGAAGCAGTGATTCGCGGTCTGGAGCCTTCCGAGGAGAGGCAGCTGCTTATTCTTGGAGCTCTTCCAGATATAGTTCACGACCAAATGTTGCGAATTCTAGATCAACTGGGTTTGAAAAATGTCTCTGTATTACCTCAAATAAGAGTTGAAGACGAGGTTGCAGTTGGTAGTAATACCTACTTCATCTGTGCTCAGCCATTTTTGGGTGCTAGTTTTGATGAAATGGTGCGTCGGGGAGCAATCCCGATAACAGCACCTTTCCCGTTTGGTGCAAATGGAACAACTGCTTGGTTGAAAGCTATAGCGGATACTTTTGGAGTTTCCGAAAATATATTCAAAGCGGTGACAGATGCCCCGCGAAAACGTGCTGAACTAGCTATTGAAAAAGTTTCTAAAATTTTAAAAAGCCGTTCTGTTTTCTTTTTCCCAGATAGTCAGCTTGAGATCCCATTAGCTCGATTTTTAAATCAAGAATGTGGCATGAACTTAATAGAGGTTGGAAGTCCTTATATTCATAAAACATTAGTGGGACCTGATCTTGAACTTTTGCCTGAAACAACGACTTTATCAGAAGGTCAGGATGTGGATAAGCAACTAGATAGACTGTTGCTGAGTGCGCCGGATTTAACAGTTTGTGGTCTCGGATTAGCAAATCCTTTAGAGGCAAAAGGTTTTACCACGAAGTGGGCAATTGAATTAGTTTTCAGCCCAATACATTTTTATGAGCAAGCAGCAGATCTAGCATCACTTTTTGCTCGCCCTATTAATCGCTCTGAGAAACTTAAGATCGGTAGGGTGGCATGAAGCTTTCAGTTTGGACATATGAAGGCCCTCCACATGTTGGCGCAATAAGAGTAGCGACTGCAATGGAGAACGTACACTTGGTTCTTCATGCCCCTCAAGGGGACACTTACGCTGATTTATTGTTTACGATGATTGAAAGACGTAATCATAGACCTCCCGTTACCTATACTACATTTCAAGCCCGCGATCTGGGTTCAGATACGGCCAGTTTGTTTAAAAAATCTTGTATCGAGGCTTATGAAAGATTTAAGCCTAAACTTTTGCTAGTTGGGGCTTCATGTACCGCAGAGCTTATTCAGGATGACCCTGGCGGATTAGCTGAAACGTTAGGACTGCCAGTTCCAGTTGTTCCATTGGAGTTACCCAGCTATCAGCGAAAAGAAAATTTTGGAGCGGACGAAACATTTTTCCAAATTGTTAAAAGGCTGTCGAGGCCTTTAGAAAAAACAGAAGAAATTACCTGCAATTTGATTGGCCCAACGGCTTTAGGCTTTAGGCATCGTGACGATATAACGGAAATCACCAAAGTGCTGAATTCAATGGGAATTCAGGTAAACATCTGCGCGCCGTATGGAGCCACTCCAAGGGATATAGAAGTTATATCCCAAGCGCACTTTAATGTATTAATGTATCCTGAGACTGGAGAAATGGCATGCCGATTTCTTGAGCGAACTTTCTCGCAACCATTTACCAAAACAGTTCCTATTGGTGTTGGAGCGCTTTCTGACTTTGTAAAGGAAGTTTCAGAAATTGTAGGTGCTAATGAAATTAATGCTGAAACATATTCTCAGCTGCCTTGGTACTCTGCGTCGGTCGACAGCACGTATCTTACTGGTAAGAGAGTTTTTATTTTTGGAGATGGAACTCATGCAATGGCAGCTGCCCGAATTGCGCGAGATGAAATTGGTTTCGAGGTGGTAGGGCTAGGTTGTTTTAATAGGGAAATGGCCAGACCTATGCGTAAATTAGCTGCTTCGTTTGGTGTAGATGCCCTTATATCCGATGACTACTTAGAAGTTGAGAAACATATACAGGCCATTGCTCCAGAACTTATTTTAGGTACGCAGATGGAACGGCACATTGGTAAGCGACTTGGAATTCCTTGTGCGGTTATTTCAGCGCCAGTTCACGTTCAGGATTTTCCTGCTCGTTATTCCCCTCAAATGGGACCTGAAGGTGCTAATGTTATTTTTGATACATGGGTTCACCCATTGGTTATGGGTTTAGAAGAGCATTTGCTTACTATGTTTAGAGATGATTTTGAATTTCATGATCAGGCAGGTCCTAGTCATCATGCAGCACATAGCCCCTCTCCAAAATCAGAATTAATACCTGAAGCTGTTACAGAAGGTAATTTAGACCATAAAATTATCTGGCTTCAGGATGCTGAAAAAGAATTAAGGAAAATTCCATTTTTTGTTCGGGGCAAGGCCAGAAAAAATACTGAAAAATATGCTCAAAACAATGGTTACTCCGAGATATCAATAGAAACCTTATATGAAGCAAAGGCACACTATGCCCGGTAGTGTTAATCATAATCTTGGAGATAAGTTCAGCTATCGAATTGTGATTGTCACATTAGACTCTCACAACGCGCGTCCTTGCGAGCGGGCATTGAATAATATGTTGTCTGATTTTGCTGGCTTAAAAATTGATATATTCGCCGCTGCTGAATGGGATGAAGACCCTGAGTCCTTTGAGATTGTCAAAAAGGCTATTAAGGGCGCTGACATTATTATCATTAATCTTCTCTTCTTAGAGCATCATGTCAAAAAATTATTGCCTGAAATTCAATTAAGGCGAAATTCCTGTGATGCAATTGTTGGAATGAATATTGGTTGGGTGGAACCGACGAAAATATCGAGTTAATGCTCCGATTTCTTATTTCTCGCTATTCAAACGTTGAGCGTTGGCGTGGAAGCACTGTTAGTCTGCCGAAAGAGTATCCAGATGTCGGTTTATATCATCCAGACTTAAAAAATAAAATTACAGAAAGTTTTGAAGAATTTCCTAAAAAGACAAATCATCGGGGAACTATCGGACTTTTATTGATGCGATCGTATGTTTTGAGTGGAGATACCGCTCATTATGATGCGGTTATACGGGCCTTTGAGAAACAAAATATTCAAGTAATCCCAGCATTTTCTGGAGGACTTGATGCTAGGCCAGCGATTGAAAAGTACTTTAATATAGACGGTGAGGTCACAATAGATGGTTTGCTTTCTCTTACTGGATTCTCTTTGGTTGGAGGGCCTGCCTACAACGACAGTGAAGCGGCGGTTGAGGTCCTCAATAAATTAGATGTTCCGTATATAGCGGCTCATCCATTAGAATTCCAAACCTTATCTCAGTGGTCGAGCGCTACTGGTGGACTTGGTCCTATTGAAACAACCATGTTGGTTGCGCTTCCAGAAATTGATGGTGCAACTGTTCCAACTGTGTTCGCTGGGCGCCACGGTGAGAGTGGAGAGTGCAATGGTTGCTCCTATTTTTGTAAAACCAGAGACTTTAGGGCAATGGCTCCCTGCTATGAGCGTATAGATGAGCTTACGAAACGTTGTGAAAAACTTATAAACCTGCGGATAAAAGAGAAATCTCAGAAAAAAGTCGCAATTGTTATTTTTGGCTTTCCACCAAATGCAGGAGCAGCTGGAACGGCTGCTTATCTAAATGTTTTTCAGTCATTATATCGAACAATGCATCAGATGAAATCTGATGGTTACACCATCGATATGCCTTCTTCGGCTGATCAATTAAGAGAAGAAATTTTAGATGGAAATTCTTCAAAATTTGGGCAAGAGGCAAATGTGGCTGCTCGCGTTGATGCCAATTGGATTATAAACAATACACCTTGGTTAGAAGAAATAGAAAACCAATGGGGTTCGGCTCCAGGTCGCATTCAATCTGATGGAAATTCAGTTTTTATTTTAGGTAAAGATTTTGGCAGCGTTTTTGTAGGGCTGCAACCCGCCTTCGGTTACGAGGGTGATCCTATGCGTTTACTTTTTGAAAAAAGTTTTACGCCAACACATGCTTTTTCTACATTTTACCAGTGGTTGAAGAGCGAATATAATGCTGATGCAGTCTTGCATTTTGGAATGCACGGCGCTCTCGAATTTATGCCTGGAAAACAAGTTGGTATGAGTGGAGCCGATTGGCCAGATCGTCTAATTGGGCATTTACCAAATATCTATTTGTATGCTTGTAATAACCCTTCGGAAGCCAGTTTGGCTAAGCGCCGGAGTAATGCAATAACGATAACCCACATGACGCCGCCTGTAACGTCAGCTGGACTATACAAAGGTTTGCTAGAGTTGAAAGACAGCTTGGTGCGCTGGCGTGAAATGACTAAAGGTGATCCAAAGCAAGCTGAGTTGGAGCTGTTAATTAAAGAACAGGCTGAGTCTTTAAACTTTTCGGAAAACAATATTGAAGCTCTTTGGCTTAAGATTTTAGAAACAGAAGAGGCGTTAGTTCCTGAAGGTCTTCATATTTTGGGTGAAGAACTTTCAGATCGTCAATGTAGCAGCTACATAAGCTCAATTGATGGTATAAAAGAATGCACTTGATGGAAAATTTACGCCTCCCGTTCCCGGTGGAGATATTGTGCGTTCAAAAGATATTCTACCAACGGGGAGAAATATTCACGCATTTGATCCATTTAGAATGCCCACTACCTTCGCCTGTAGACAGGGTGAAATCCAAGCAGACTTATTACTTAAAACTCACAAAGAATTACCCAAGACTGTTGCTCTCGTTTTGTGGGGCTCTGACAATATTAAATCTGACGGAGAGCAAATAGCGCAAGCTCTTGCTTTGATAGGAGCCAAACCAAGGTTTGATAGTTTTGGCCGCTTATCTGGAGCAGATTTAATATCTTTAGAACAGCTTGGAAGGCCCAGGATTGATGTCGTAATGACCCTCTCAGGCATTTTCAGAGATCTATTGCCCTTGCAAACAAAAATGTTGGCTGAGGCCGCATATAAGGCTGCTGTGGCTGATGAAGATCCGTTGCAGAATTTTATCAGAGCTAATGTTTTGGAATATATGGCTAAGACTAACAGTGATGTTGAAACAGCTGCTCTTAGGATATTTTCGAATGCTGAAGGCGCGTATGGTTCTAACGTTAACCAACTGGTAGATAGTTCATCTTTTGAGGAAGAAAATGAGCTGGCTGATGCATATGAAGCTAGAAAAAGTTTTGCTTACGGAACCAGTGGTAAGCCAAAGCAAAATCAGGAATTATTAAAAAGCGTATTAGCAAAAGTTGAATTAGCTTATCAAAATTTAGAAAGCATAGAACTTGGTGTTACGACCGTTGACCATTATTTCGACACGCTAGGGGGAATTTCAAAAGCCGTAAGCAGAGCTAGAGATGGTAAACCTATCGATGTCTATATATCCGATCATACGCGTGGAAATGGTAAGGTTCGAACGCTCGCTGATCAAGTTTCTTTAGAAACGCGATCAAGATCGCTCAACCCAAAATTTTACGAGTCTCTCTTAGAACATGGCGCCGAGGGAGTTCGGCAGCTCGAGGCTCAAGTAACTAATACGCTTGGTTGGTCAGCTACGACTGGAAAAGTAGAGCCTTGGGTTTATCAAAGAATTAGTGAAACTTTTGTTCTTGATGAAGAAATGAGAAATAGAATTTCTGAGCTTAATCCTACCCCAAGCTCTAGAATGGCGAACAGATTGTTGGAAGCAAACGATCGTTCATATTGGAACCCTGATCCAGAAACAATTGCTGCACTTCAAGACGCGGCTGACACTCTTGAGGATCGGATGGAAGGAGTAGCTGCCCAATGATTTTAACAATTTTAAAAAAGAAAGGGTACTTGATATGAGCCCATTAGATAAGTCCCCACCGCAACTACGTGGCCAAGATGGAGAAGGGTCAGTACAAGTTCATCAAGACCCCGACATGAAAATTGAAGGAGCGAAAGTCTTTTCCGTTTACGGTAAGGGTGGGATAGGAAAATCAACCACTAGTTCAAATTTGTCCGCTGCTTTTTCAACATTAGGAAAGCGTGTACTTCAAATTGGATGTGACCCTAAACATGATAGCACATTTACTCTCACGGGTTCTTTGGTCCCAACCGTTATAGATATCCTAAAGGAAGTGGATTTTCACTCAGAAGAATTACGTCCGGAAGATTTTATCTTTGAGGGCTTTAATGGTGTTAAATGTGTTGAAGCAGGTGGGCCGCCCGCAGGAACTGGTTGCGGCGGTTATGTAGTTGGGCAAACAGTAAAATTATTAAAACAGCATCATTTGCTTGAAGACACGGACGTCGTAATTTTTGACGTTTTAGGAGATGTTGTATGCGGTGGATTTGCAGCACCTTTACAGCATGCGGACCGCGCTGTGATTGTCACAGCAAACGATTTTGACAGTATTTACGCGATGAATAGAATAATCGCTGCTGTGCAAGCTAAATCGAATAATTACAAGGTAAGGCTTGCTGGATGTGTTGCAAACCGTTCTCGTGAAACAAATGAAGTTGATCGGTACTGTAAAGAAGTAGGCTTTAGTAGAATAGCACACATGCCGGATGTTGATGTAATTCGACGATCTAGATTGAAAAAGAAAACACTCTTTGAGATGGATGCTGATGAAGAGGTGGTAGCTGTTCAAGCGGAGTATGTCCGACTGGCTGAAAAGCTGTGGAATGGTACAGAGCCTCTTGCTCCAGCGCCATTAGAAGACAGAGATATCTTTGAATTATTAGGTTTTGATTGATGCTTTATGACCAAACGCTTTCTCGCGTTGAGACTTATTTTGATAAAACTGCCTCAAAGACTTGGGAGCAGCTTACCTCGGATGCTCCAGTCTCTAAAATTCGTCAAACCGTGCGGATTGGCAGGGAAAGAATGAGGAATAAATTATTAGATCAATTACCTAACGATTTGAGTGAAGCTCGAATATTAGATGCTGGTTGCGGCACCGGACAATTAACAACAGAGCTTGTAAAAAGGGGTGCCTCAGTAGTCGCTACCGATATTAGCAATTCTCTTATTCAGATTGCTAAAAACAGAATACTTAAAGATTATCACAGGAAAATCAATTTCCATGTCGGTGATTTATGTAACAAAGATCTTGGGCAATTTGATTATGTTATCGCTATGGATAGCCTGATTTATTACTCATTAAATGATCTTTCCAGAATTTTAATTGGATTAAAACAAAGGACTACAAAGGAAGTTATTTTTACTGTTGCTCCAAGAACTAAGCTACTCCTAGTTATGTGGTATTTGGGAAAATTAGCTCCTAAAGGAGACAAATCCCCAGTTATGGTTCCTCATTCTTTGGGCAAAATTTCAGAAAATCTGTTTGGAATTGCCAAGGTCAAAGACCTTGGGCGAGTTTCTTCAGGATTTTATATTTCACAAGGTATTAGTTGTATTTAATATCGGGATCAAAGCCTCATATCGCTTTAAGTTTCACTAGAAAACTTCTTCCATTTGCAGATGCTGCGAGCACTGACTTGCCTCTTAGTCAATTGCTCCGGCTTTCTTTGTTTCAAATTTCAGTTGGTATGGCGACGGTTCTCCTATTGGGGACTCTTAATAGAGTTATGATTGTAGAGCTTGGTGTGGCAGCAACTATTGTAGCGCTCATGGTGGCAATACCAGTTTTAATTGCTCCCTTCAGAGCCGCTTTAGGTTTTAAGTCTGATAATTATCGGTCAGCGATCGGTTGGAAAAGAGTTCCATTTATTTGGTTTGGTTCTCTATGGCAAATGGGTGGTTTAGCGATCATGCCATTTGCGCTAATCGTTTTATCTGGTGATCAAACCATTGGTCCCTCATGGGCTGGGGAAGTCCTTGCTGGACTGGCATTTTTAATGACTGGCCTCGGTTTGCATATGACCCAAACAGCAGGTTTAGCACTTGCCAGTGATAGAGCGCCAAAAGATAAGCGGCCGCGCGTTGTTGCTCTTTTGTATGTTATGTTTTTACTTGGTATGGGACTATCCGCGCTGATTATTGG
>LUMT01000788.1_pt1 | contig 15577 bp, 13 predicted proteins | sample 729741 | NCBI WGS metagenome assembly LUMT01 (sample SAMN03860299, study PRJNA289734) | marine metagenome | biome: seawater column; feature: ocean; material: water; isolation source: Red Sea water column Station 192 - depth 50m | place: Saudi Arabia: Red Sea | collected 2011-10-15 | depth 50 m
GAGAAAAGAAATATATTTTTTTTGGCTCTGATTGAATTTTATAAAATAGAAAAATTGTAATTATTGATATTGCTACATCAGTAGTGTATGGTTTAGTCCTAATACCGTATTGGATAAACATAGGGGAAGAAATAATTAGTATTAATGCAATAAGCTTTTCTGTGTTGTTTAAAATTTTTTCTGGAAGTATCCAGACCAATAATGCCAACAGATTTGAGTAGACTAAAAAGAAAACTACCGTATTTTGGGTAGAAAAGTCTAAAATTTTAAATACTGATTGTGCAAAAATTGTAAAAACAGGATGAGAAACAGCGCAGCATCTTAAACTATCAAGCAATGAATCGAATCTAGACCCTAGCAGTAACCAAGAATCGTCTCCATAAAAATATTGTTGCTCGTTTAAATTAATTATTGATTTACTTGTAAAAATTAAAAAAAGAATTATTGCGTAAAGTTTTATGCTATTAATTTTTTTTAACATTTTTAAACTCTCTCTTCATATAATTTTCCAATCAAACTTATTAGAACTAAGTTAAATCCAAAAATGTAAACCCCATCCATAATCATTAATGAATCCGTTTTGATTTCAAAACTAATTAGTAAACCAACTGACAATATAAAAGCAAAACTTTTCAAACTCCATATATTCTTTGTTATTTTTAAAATATACATAATTAGAAAGATTGAAAAAATAATTAAGTTTATAAGTCCAAATTTATTTAATAATTGTAATACGCTTGAATGGGGTCCTGATGTAACATCTGAACTAGTGTTTTTAACTAAATTTAAATAAGCACCTGGTCCATTTCCAAATATAAGACTTACTGCGTCAGGCTTATATCCTGTGTAAAACATAGTCCATGGAAGAGTTCTGTTTAGGGGCCCACTTATAAATTCAAACCCAATTAATTCATTGTTTTCTTGAATAACATTTTGACGATATTCACTACTTCTATTTGTATCAAAAAAAGGATCTGTTCTTTCAAAAACTGGAGTGTACTGAAGGAGTAAAAATGCAAATATTATTAAACAAGATAACTGTAAAAAATATTTCTTGTAATTCATTATTAAGAGTAAAAACAAAAAAAGAAATACGACCAAAACTGACCATCTTGACTGAGATAGAACCGCCGTTGTAATTGGGAAAAGGATGTATAAAAAGAGAAAATACTTCGTAGTGATCGGCGACGCCTCTCCATGTTTGTATTTCCCCTAAAGTAATAAGCTCAGCATTTCTATTTAGAAAGAATAAGTTTGAAAATGAGTTAAAGAATTGATTAAAACCAAAAAATAAAGAAAAAAGTTGATAAAAAATTAGTATGTTTGTACCTTTCTGAATTAAAAGTTTCAATTCAGAATAAGTAAAAGTTTTTAAATTTTTTGTAACATTAAAAAAAAGTATTAATAACCCTAAATACCATATTAAAGACGGGGTATGAAATCTTGTATCAGGAAGAATTGAGACCATGTATTTCCATCTATGTGGATAGGTAACATCTTTTATGTTTCTGGAGAGATCTTTTACTTCTATTTCAAATTCTTCATCAGAAAGTTGATTTTGTGTTTCTATAATTGACTCTAAATCATTCATCTCTAAAAATGTCAATTCCGAAATTAATAATTTATCTTTATTTTCTTCATCAATAATAATTTTTTTATCAATTATTTGTTGCTCCAAACTAGGTGAATAGACAAAAGAGTGAATTAATGATAGCGACAAAGTTAAAAACAGAAGTAAAAATTTTTTATTATTCAAATAAAAATTCCCATTCTCAATAATAAGAAATAGTGAGTAGTAAATTATAAAATCATAAAACCATGGGATACCAAGGCCAGTACTTGTAAATGGATAGCACATTAGTATGAGAATCAACAAACTGTTATTTTTTGATTTTGAAGCAAAATATGCAATATTGCATTTAATAAGTGAAAAAATTATAAAAACGTTAGTCATAAACTGTTCACTAAAGTAGTTTGTAGTATTGTTAATTAGCAAATAACTTGATGAAATTCCAAACAAAAATACTAAAAAAAACTTACCAAAATTAATATTTCGAAATTCAAAATATTCTTTTTTACTTTTAATTAGTGAATATACAAGAAAGGCAATAAAAATTTGTTGAATTATTGTCCTGTCATGTCTTGGAAAATATGTATAAAACAGATATCTAGATTCATATATATCGAAGTATCGATCTGTTACAGTGAAGTAACAAAACCTATTTTGAGAAGTCTCATTTACAATCTGTACCATAAAATATGTTTCGCTTGGTACTTGGTTATTAAAAAATTTTAAACTTATATACTCTATGAACGCAATATCATTGCAGGATCGATAATAAATAATTAAAAGTAAAGATATTAACAATATCATTATCATATTTTTTCTATCTAAAGTATTAATTTTCATTTTTTTCTTTTTTAATAAAAAATAAACTAGCGGTAATTAATAAGATTATCACATTGTAATTTAGGCTATGAGGTTGAAATTTATAAAATCTAGGGAGATAATCCAATGTAAATAGTCCATTCTTATTGCATTCAATAACTAAACCGCCAAAACTGTTTTCTGAGATTTTGAGATTTACTTTATTTTTCCATTTATTTGAATAATTAATTGGAATTTCTATATCCAAATTTTCAGTACAACTAATTTCTATTTTATTTTGATTAATAAATTTATAATGTCGCTTTTCGTTCGAAACATTTTTGTATATGAGAAATGAACCCTCATCGAAAATTAATTTAAAATTTGTTTCATAAATTGATTTCTCAGAAATTATATAATCGATATCTAGTTTTTTAATTTCTTCCTCATTAAATAACTCTTTATTAATTTTTTTTATTTTTGATCTAAAAATATCTGATATGTAATCTACATCATTAATTTCATAAAGTGCCAAAATGTTTTCTTTTAAAAATAAATGGTTATTGTTGTCCAATACGATGACTCTAGAATAAGAACTAATTTCATTCAGGCTTGAAAAAGAATTATCAAATTGTTGTCTTGTATTGTCATTTGAGAGAGGAAAAGACAAATGAAAAATTATATAAATTATTAATTGAAATAAGTTAATGATATATATTTTTTTAAATTCACGACTTTTTAAATATCTAATTGTTAAAAAAATTGAAGATAAAATTAAAAAGTTTTTCCAACTAAAAAACGAGAAATCGCTTCCGATTGATACAAAACGTTCTTCATAAAATTGGGGGTAATCTTCCAAAGGAAAATAGGCTCCACGTATATTGTTTAATATTATGTTCTTTACAACATTTTCACCAGTTTTTGTTAGGTAAAATAATGATCCTAACATCCATATTCCAGTTGAAATGTAAAGAAATATTGTTAATCTCTTTAAATTTAATAAGTTAATTTCAGTTTTATTATTAACTCTTATAGCCATTAAAAAAATTCCAAAAAGTGAAATGATGAATATTCTTTCGTAAAGAATGCTTTTCAATGGAGAAAAGTAAATTAATAAAGGTACAATAAAAAATAATTTCTCTATTTTTTTCATACAAATTATAGTTAATAAAATACTCGAACCAATATAAGGAATATGGGGTATTCCATAGAGTACATTAAAAAACTTAGATAAGTCGAACGAGTTAAAAGAACCTAAAAGAAATGGAAATTGGCTTATTGGTACAAATAATATCCTTTTAAATATATTTACAATGTTATATTGTGAGAATAAATCAAGTTGTCTTCCACTTTCATTAGACAAGTTTTCTAAAAAGCCAACGATAAAATCCAGATAAAAAGGACTTGTCATAATAATCACTACTAACTTTAAAATTAAAAAGTTTTTGATATATTCACTGTTAATTTGATTTCTACAAGCTGATATGACTATCAAAATAAATATACCAACAATAAGAGTTGTTTGAATTGAACCAGAAAATAAAGAAAATATTATTATGGGCAAATTTAAATATAGATACCAAGGTTTATTAATACTTTTAATATAAACAAAATACATTAAAGGCAAAAAACAAAATGGCCCCAAAATGAAAAGATGATTAATCCAGCTAATAAACAACGAATTTAAGGAAAATGCTACTGACAACAGAATACCAACTGTTGCATTAGTGGAATAATGTTTTGAAACCAAAATACATCCAAAATAACAAATTAAAATCTGTAAAAAAAAGACCAAAGTCAACATAAATTCGCTAGATGAAAATCTATAGAAGTTATTAAAAATACTTAATGGTGCAAAATTTGAATGATAAGGAAATTCAACACCGAAACCAATAAGGTGAGAATAACCGACATAGTCAGAAACAATTAAAGAGGACCTTAATGAATCCATCCATGGCCAAAATAGAAGCGGTTGATCAATATAAAAATGATTTAAGGAATAATCTAAATTACCTTGATTAAATGGTGGAATCATCTGAAATAATAAATCGTAAGAACCTATTATTGTATTGCTTAACACTAAAGGTATAAAAAAAAGTAAAAGAATTAAGGGGAATAAGAAATAAAGTATATTTTCTTTTTTAAGCATTAATCACAAGATTAACAACTTTAATACCTTTTTTTGTTGTGCTTATTGATTCTTTACTTATTTATAGTTTTGTATAGTCAGTTAACTTTAAATTTGCTAAATTCTCTAAAGAGTGATTTTGCTCAATAAAGCTTATTGCATTTAATTGGACATCAACTAAGTTATTTTTTTTCAATTTAAAGTTGTCAAAAATTTTCTTTAGATCGCCTTGTTCACAATTAATCAGAAAACCATTGAAATTATCTGATATGATATTGTTTATTCCATCTATATCATTACCAATAACGATTGATCCGCATGCCATCGATTCAATTAATGCCTTTGGATTGCCTTCGTAATGAGAACATAAAATAAAAAATTTGAATTTGTTGTAATATTTAGGCAATTCTTCATTTGGTACATGTCCTATGTAATTGATATTCAAGTTATTTTGATTTATTTCATTTTGTAACCTATCTGAATATGTGCCCGTACCAATTATATTTAGTTGAGGTAATTCAAAATTTTTATACTCATCTATCAAGAAATCTAAATTTTTCTGATACTCCAACCTACCTACAAATAATATTTCTTCTTTTCTTTCAAAATTAGTATTGAAGAATTTGTTAGTGTCAACAAAATTAGGTCTTAATTTAATCTTATTTTTATTACCAAATCTTTTTTCCAGAAATAACTTATCAGACATTGAAGAAACGTTATATTGATTTGAAAATATTAATGAAATTTTTGTGAGTAGAAAGACAAAAGTTCGATTCCAGATGTTTTTGTTCTCATATATTGACCATCTAAGAAGGTCATAGCCTGTTCTAATAATTAATGGTTTCCTGTAGATAATTTTAGAAATAATTGCAACCCAAGAACCTTTTAACTGATTGGTCTTTAAGATACCTGAGTCTTTGATTATATCTCTAAAAATAAATGGGATGGTAAATGATTTAAAAATATTTATATATTTGTTATCTGAAAATTTAACCCTTGTATATACTGGAAAAATTTTTATACCATCAAGGTCTAGTAGCTCTAAGTCTTCTTTATCTCCATAAGTAATAAGGTTAAACCTAACATTATATTTTTTATAAATATACTTATAGATTTCTAATTCTCTAGATAAAATTCCGGCATTCTTCCAATCACTGAGTGAAACATTGTATGTAAAAAATAATGTTATTTTCATATTTTTAAGTTTAATGATTTAAGTATTGTTGTTTTTTTACAAATTATAATTTTGGTGATTAATTTACAATTCAATTATGTTTATTTATTGATTTAAATTGTTTATCAATAATTTGTGTGCTTGCATTCCTAAAATATAGTTTTTATTGTGTAAAAAATTTTCTAACTCAGATTTAATTGAAGATTGAGATTCAACTATTACTTCCTGATACTTTTCTTTATCATTTTTAGAAAAAATAGAAATTTTATAGTTTAGAAGATCTACATAAAGAGTCCTGTTCTCTTGTACAACTAATATGCTTCGTTCTTTTTTATAAAATTCATTACTCCATAAAAAAGATGCTGTAATATTATTTTGTTTAGTAAGGTTTGCAAAGTAAGTATTTGAAACACTGTTAATTGTAAAAATGTCTTTATCTTCAATTCCGATAAGATAATCAAATAAATCCAAATCATGAATACCTACGTCTCTAAATGACGAGACTGTTTGATTAGAATCACTGATCAAAGAGCATCTTTTAAACTCTATATAGTGCGTTTTGTCATGACCAAGTATTTGCTTAAGTTCGATTATTGTATTGTTAAATCTTTCTACTAACCCAACTGATAAATTTAAATCAGATGATAATTCATTTAAATGCTTAATATCCAAAACTGCAGGTTTTTCAATTAATATTTTTATTTCTTCGTTTACAGATCTTATGTTTTTATATATTTCAAAATGGGTTTCATCAGGCGTTGAAATTATCACATGTGTAAAACCACCAAGTTGATGTAAATCAAAGTCATTTTTAAATTTTTCATCTACTACATTTATTAATGGATCGACAACCGAATAATCAACTGAAAGTTCTTCAAGGTACTTTTGATGTATTTTGCCCATTCTTCCAAAACCAAATAAAAGAACTTTAGCTTTTTTCATAGATTAGTATCTCTCTACAGGAGAATTTTCGAACCACCATACTGGATGTGTTAATACATATAAATATGTTTCTTTATTTTTTACTAAATGCTCTTCTAAGAAACCATCTTTAAATTTTCCAGAACTATCTGATATGTACTTATATTTCTCAAGCAGGTCCTTATCATAAGCCTGGAATTTAATTCCAACTTCTTTAAGACGATTATCGTCATATTCTAATCTATTTGTTCTTGTAGGTTCATGTGGAGCTATATGTTGCAAGGGAGTCTGTAAGAAAGAATCTAATATTTGTTTTTCTAAATGTATTGATTCATATAGATTTTCTTCTGGATAATAATCTTCTTCAAAATGTAAACCAACAATATGCCCAAGAGACTCTAGCTTGTTAAGAATTTCTTTTGAACTATAAGATAGGGCATTGTAATACTTGCAGTGGGTTCTTACAAAATAGGTTGCTTGTACGTCTAAAGATTTTTCTATTTCAGCAAACTTAATTGCATGGTCTAGAGAGAAGTCAATATCATGTCTTAGAAGTATACTTTTCTCATTTGATTCTAAGGCATTAGATAAATTTACAAATTTATAATTTTCTTCTACTGCAAAATTTAAGCAATTTTCATAGCTACTGAATTTAAATTCCATTATTTAAACTCTAGTTAGTAATTTGTTTTTTATATAGATAATTTTTTTTATAATCATCTACTAAGATAGGAAATTTTGCATTTATATCATATTGTTCCTCACAAATTAGTTGTAGTATTGAATTTTTATTCAACTCATACTTTTTGAAGATTGAATGAAGGTCTTTAACATAAGTTATTGAGATTTTATTAGAAATAAATTTTGATTCATCAATATAGCTTTTTGAACCGACACCACTGATATAATTTGAGCAATCATATTTTTTGCATAGTTCAGTTAACAATGTCGTTGCTTTCAAATTGTTTTTTAGTTCAATTTCTGATTTTTTATATATAGGAGTTGAAATTTTCAGAAATTTAAAAATACTAGTTAAGTAAAACAAATTTAATTCAGAAAGGTACAGAAAATTTTTATCTATTGATTCAGTCAATAAATTTTTAATAAATGCAAAAGAGGCAGAATTTTTATATTGGTGTTCTAGTGTTTTTATGATCTTGTTTAAAGAAAACTGATATTCCTGACCTAGCCTTACTTGATTAATTGGCTTGCTAGTGTCAGATTTATTTACAGGTAACGTTAAATAAGACTCTCCTCCAGTATCAATAATATTTCTATTTATCCAATTGTTTTTTGAAAACTCTACATCATCCAATATTATATGAAAATCTGATACAGCTACTTTTATAAAGTAGCCAAGCCAGGGGAAAAAATTAGGTTGATGCGCACTAAGATTCATAAAAATTATTTTTTATGTTTAGTGCTTCTTTCTCTGCGACAGGACAGTTGCCGTTTATTCCCAACTTTTTATAAATTGGTTGATTATAAATTACTTCTGGATAATGGCCTTTGGACTCGTCCCTTAAACCAAGCTCTGCTAAAAATCCTTCCTTATGAATTTTTAAATTTTCTAAACCAATAAGACATAGTGGTTCAGCCAAGCGAAAATTAAATCCTAAATATTCGTGATTGTATCTTCCAACTTGTCCCTGATTTGTAATAGCTCTTATTTTTTCAGCATCTAATTTGGATTCTTTATTGATGGTTATCATTCCACCTTCAAATGTTGAAAAATTCTTTGTTTTATAAAAAGAAAAACATCCAGCATCTCCAAAAGTACCAGCCTTTTTTGTTCCTTTATTGCATGGTTTACAAATTTCAGAATTCTCACAGTTAAAGTCACACATCGCACCAAATGCCTGTGCAGCATCTTCAATTACAATCAAATTGTACTTGTCTGCCAATTCTTGAATCTTTGGCATGTTACAAACTCTTCCATAAAGATGAACTGGTAATATAGCTTTAGTGTTTTCATTTATCTTTGACTCTATTAAATCTTCATCAATAAGTTTGGAGTCTTCTTTTATGTCAACGAAAACAGGATTGCTGTTTCCAAACAAAATGGAATTACCACTTTTTCGAAAATATCTCTAATAACCTGTGGCATAACAACATTCTAACAATTTATAATTTTAAAAATCTTTTCGGCCTTACTCATTGATATTTTGTTGTTTAAAATTATTTTTTCATTTTTATCGAAATAAAAAACACCAGGCCACGGATCAGCCAGTGCACGGGCCATATCATAAATATTTTTAACCGACATGCCTTTTAAAATTTCACCATCCTCATATTTACGTAATTTACAAATATATTCGTTCCCAAGTTTTACTTGTTTTATAGGTGATAAACTGTTTTGTTCAATTCCTTTGATAAGATTAGGTAAAAGCTTAGAAGCTACGTCAACATTCTTATCTAAAACATCTTGTGCAGTGTATTCATTTAAAAGTTCGAATTCTTTTTGAATAACGATATTGCCGCCATCGATTTCTGGGGTAAGTTCATGAATTGTAACTCCTGATTTTTTTTCACCGTTAATAATTTGCCAATTTATTGAATGTGGTCCAGCATAATTAGGCAGTATGGATCCATGAAAATTATAAGCAAAATTAAATAAATCTAAAATGTCTTTTTGAATATAGTGACCGTAATTAAAACTTATGAGTATTTCACCATTAAAAGAATAAATTGTATCTATAAAGTTATCGTGCTCAGGTTGATTTTTACGAATATGCCTCAATCCTCTAATCTCAAAAATATTACTCATAGAATCAGAAACAAATAAGATATCTGAAAAAAAAGATTTGCAGACATTAATAAATTGTGAATAAGCCTCTAAATTTTTACTAAACAATACTGCTTTCATCAATTCCTCCCATTTTTAGAATTTGTATTAGTTTAGATTCACAAAAATCCTCAAAAGTATAATTAGATCTATATTCATTTTGATAATCATTTTTATCTGTTGCCTCAATTGCTTTATTTAAGTTAATATTCAAATCACCATAAATATTTCCATATCTGAAAACAATATTCTCAAAATAACTAGGCACTGTAATCGGGTAATTGGCTAAAGTAATACAACCAGATGCAACAGTTTCACCTAACAACCTAGGGTATCCTTTCTTTTGTTTATTTACTCGCATATCCATAGTATGAACAGCAATCTTTGAAAGACACAGTATTTCGGATAATAAATTTTGATTTATTGGTCCAAGAAATGTGTGATTCAATTGCTTATTTTGACAAATTTTAATAATTTTTTTAAAGTAATTTTCGTCATTTATCTTACCAATTAACAGAATTTCATAATTTTTTACTGTTGTTGGATTAATTTGTTTAAAAAAATCTAATTGATTTTTAATTTTTGAAATGGAACCAGGAATTACTATATAATTTTTTTTTGTGATTCTTTTTGAAAATTTCTCTATATTTTTTTTAAAATAATTGTCAACAGGAGGACAAAAGTCTTCCTCATCAAAATAAAAGTCAGCAAATTTATAATTTTGTTTATATGACATAGTTTTTACATTTATTATTTTTTTTGAAGAATCAAGAATTTTTTTATAATGTTCATCTTTGTTTAATTCCAGAAGTATTGATGATCTTGCTATAACTAAATCATATTGGTTATCTAATCTGTCAATTTTGACTAATTTATTATTAGAAATTTTAAATATGAATGGGTTTTGAGTATTTTTATAATGAAGCAAATGTATATTGCAATTTGGAAGAACTTTTTTGGTATATGCAGGAAAGCCTATTCCCTCTACCTGATGTAAATAAGGAGGGAACTGTAAAAATAAAATTTTAAGCTTTAATTTCGTATTATGATATTTTGAGTTTATTAAATCTAAGTAGTAAGTTATATCTGATTGTTCATCATGAAGGTACTGTGAAAAATAATTTTTCGGTGGCTCTCTTAATTTATTTATATCAGTAATCGACCAATGATTTAATTCATTATTTCAAATGATATTCTTTAAAAAGAAAATAAATTCACCTGCAATATTTTTTGATAAATAAAGCTCTTTAAATTTTCTATTTGCATTTTTTGATAAATTGTTCCTATTTTCTGGTTCACTTAGTTTTTCTAATGAATTCAAGAGAGTTTTCTTTGAATGATAAAAAAGTGATACTTCTTCAGAATAATTGATAAAAAAACTTTCTGGATTCAAATCATGTATCAGTGGTATTCCTAATTGGTAAAACACGAATGCTCTGCCTAGATTAGTCTTGCTTTTAAATCTAAAATTGAAATCTGATTTATATTTTCCGAATCTAGGTGCATTGAAAAAGTTTTTTTGACTAAACATAAAATTAATTAGTCCTATATCAATTTGTTTTAAGTCTTTTTCAAATTTTTTATATTCCCATTTTTTATGCTCTATCTCATAATTGAGCTTCAAACTTTTCAATATTTGTTCTGATTTTTTTACATCATCAGTAATATTGACAAATTTAATTTTTTTGCCAACTTTCCATTCATTTATTATTTTTAATGTATTTTTAAATTTGTGTAAGTGCACATGATTACCGTGCGTTCCTAATACAATTTCATCACTGTTCTTATGAACTTTTAGTTCACAATTATTGTATTTATCTTCAATTAGTTCATAGACAAAAACATTTTCGTAGTATTTTTGTGCATAAATCTTTTCTAAGACTGAGCCAACAATGACAAAATTTACATGGTTATATTTTTTGTCTAGAGGTGGGTTAATTAGACCAACGAGTTTAACATTTTTTTTTGAATCATTAAAAGCATCAAGTAGTTCAAAGCTGTTTTTAGAAAAAATAACAACATCGGAGGACAAAGTTGCTTCATTTAGTTTGTCATCTTGGAAAACATGAACAGATTCTTCAAGTTGTAATTGATTAATAAATTGTAAAACAAAAATCCTGTAACTTGCAAGAGATGCATCGTTTTCTTTAGTTAAAAATGTAATATTCAATCATTATCTCCATAGATTTTATGTATTTTCCAAACTATCTATTATTTTACTGACACATATTTGTATCGAATCTTGTTCTGTATCAACAATAATATCTGCATCTTTAGGTATTTCATAATCCATATCAATTCCTGTAATATTTTTTATCTTTTTAGTTTCAGAATAAATATTTTTTGGATTTCTAGCTATACATGTATCTAGTGAATCCTTTCCATAAACAAGGCTAAATTTAGCAGCGTCAAATAGATTTCTGGCTTGTAATCTCAATGAGTGGTAAGGAGATATGGTTGTAACTATTGGCATGACCCCTGAATCAGACAAAATTTTTGCTACGTGGGCTATTCTTCTATTATTTTCGTATCTATCACTTACTGAAAAACCTAGATCTTTATTGATTGTTTTTCTTAAATTATCTCCATCTAAAATATAATATTTCATAGACAAATTTGAGAGTTCAACTGCTAAATTTTCCGCCAACGTTGTTTTTCCTGATCCTGACAAGCCCGTAAACCATAAACACTTCGCATTGTCATTGGTAAAATGCTTTAATTTTTTTGGTTTTATTGAAGTAGATCTATCCAGTGAAAAATTTACATAACCAAAACCAACAGTCTCATTACTGTCGATATCTATCACAATAAATTCTGCTAATTTAGGAAATTCAGAATATTTGGTTACGAGAATATACTCCTCAAGCTCAATCGTAGAATTAAAAATAATAGATGAATGTTCAATTTCGGATTTGTTTTTAGAAAAAAATCCTGTTGCTTGTTGATTGTGAAATTTAAAAATATATCTTTTTGATTTTATTTGTTCAGATTTTGAAGCCCACACAAGAGTAGTATTTAATGTATCAGATTTTAAAATAGTATTAACATCCTCAACAAGGATATCGGTATTTTGAATACTAACTTCTGAATCAAACGTTATAGCTAAATTTTTATCTTCTTTTTTAGTTACTTTCACACTTTCGAATCCAGAAAAAATATTTTTAATTACAATTTTTTCATTTGATGAAAAATTTACAAACGAATCTCCAACTTTAAAGCTATTTCCATATTTGCTAACAAAAACTACTCTATTATTTTCTTTATCTCTATCAACAAACTCAACTGGTAATAATGTAGGGTGCTTTCCGGAGTTGTCTTGATTTATTGATAATATTGAATTAAGCAACGAATTTCCTTTATAAGTTTTCACAATTGTACTTTTCTTAAGAACATTATCTCCGTTAAGTGCAGAAACTGGAATAACTTGAAAGTTTGATATGGATAAATTACTACAATATTCATTTAATTCTTTACTAAGTTGAGAATAAGTTTCAGTAGCATTGTCAACAAGATCAAGTTTATTTATTGCAAAAATAACTGTTTTAATTTGTTGAAATAATGAAACTATACTCATGTGGTTTTTAGTTTGACTTAATACTCCCTTTGTAGAATCAACTAAAATTACTGCCACATCTGCAAGAGTTGCAGCATAAGCAGTATTTTTTGTGAACTCTTCATGACCAGGTGAATCAATAAAAACAATATTTTTATCTTTGTAATTCAAATATTTAAATGCAAGATCTATTGTAATACCTTGACTTTTTTCATCAATCAACCCATCCAAAAGTAAAGAATAATCAATTTCATCATCGTTATTTGACTTTATTGAATCAAGATATTCACTTTGATCTTGAAATATATTGTTTGTTTCAAAAAGTATTCTTCCAAGAAGAGTTGATTTACCATCGTCGACACTACCACAGGTCATAACTTTTAAAATTTCCTTCACTAGAAATACCCTTTCTTTTTCTTTATCTCCATGCTGCTTTGTGTATCTTTGTCTATGATTCTTCCATATCTTTCTGAGTATTTTGTATTAACTATCTCGTTTATAATCATATCGATGTCAGTTGCGTCACTCTCAATTCCAAGTGTAAGGGGATAGCATCCCAAAGTTCTAAATCGAATGTCTAATTCTTTAATTTTGTCAGTTCTCTTTAGTTCAAACCTGTCGTCATCTAATAGGTAAATCTCTTTGTCTCTAATTACTGACTTTCTTTTTTTTGAAAAATAAAGATTCACAATCTCAATTTCTTCTGCTTTAATATATTGCCATATGTCTAATTCGGTCCAATTAGACATTGGAAAAATTCTAAATGATTCACCAGGATTATGTTTGTGATTAAAAATTTGCCATGGTTCAATTCTTTGACCTATAGGATTCCATCGATGTTCTTTATCCCTAAAAGAAAATATCTTTTCTTTTGATCTGCTGGGTTCTTCATCTCTTCTTGAACCACCATAAACAAAATCATATTTACCATTATCCAGAGCAGTTTTTAAAGCATCTGTTTTCATAACATTTGTATAATCTTTACTATTAAATGGCGTTAATTTTTGGGAATTAATTTTTTTACTTTCAAAAACTTTCATATTTAGTGAATATTTTTTAACTAAATTATCTCTAAAAGTGATCATCTCAGAAAATTTCCAACCTGTATCAATGTGCAAAAGCTCCACACTCATGTCAAGTGGAAAGAAAGCTTTTCTAAATAGATGTAAAAGAACACTTGAATCTTTGCCAATTGAATACAAAATAACGGGTTTACTGGACTGTTTAATCGTACTTCTTATAATTGAAATACTTTCTTGTTCCAGCTCTTTTAATTTATTTTCCATATTTTATAAATTGTTATGAATTAACTTTCAAACAACATAATATTAATGATTGTGCATAAAAAAAATAATAATTATTTAGTTTTTGTAGGATCAGGTCGAACTGGGTCCACGTTAGTTGGTCAACTGCTAAACAAGCATCCAAATATTGCAATCTCAAGCGAGTTAAGAGTTTTAACTAATGCATTAAAAAAAAATAAAAAGGTAAAAAAGTATTTAAAAAAAATAGAAAAGGTTAGTTTAAGTGAAGCCAGGGTTCCTCATAAATATAAAAACGATGAACTTAATGAACAATTTAAAACTTGGCAAAAAGATTGGAAAACACCTGACGAAGAAATTATTAACAAATACCCAAAGAAAGAAATTTATTTATATGGTGATAAAAAACAAGGTGGCAATACAGAGTCTTTTATTGAAAATGAAAATAAGGTATTTGAATTATTAGATGGACTGAATCTTAAGTTTTTTTCTATAGTAAGGCATCCATACTCAGTACTTAATTCATATAAACAAGTTGGATATGAATTAAATAGTTACATCGACAAATATATAAAAATTCAAAAAAAATCTTTATGTCTTATTGAAGAACAATCTGGTTTAATAGTGCACTACGAAGAACTTTTAAGCAATCCAAAAAAGGTCTTAAATAGTATGTTTAACTTTTTAAATGTAGAATTCGATACTGATTTTATATCAGATATAACACAAATAATTAATACTGGAAAAAACATAAAAACTGAATCTATTCCTGAAAATTTAAAGAAAAAAGTAGATACAGAATTACCTGAGTTAATTGAAAGTTATAAAAATTTAAATGAACAACAACATTAAATTAAAATGTTTTACTCATATACAATATAATTAAATCATGCAATACGATATTGTCTTATAAAATGTGTTTCTTATTTAATCTATATAAAAAAATAGAGATAAAACATGAAAAACTTTAAAGATTTGAAGAAAGGTTTTTTATATATTTTAAACCTAAATATTAAAAACAAAAAAAGAAAGTTTTTTGTATCTATAATATTTGCCAATTCAATAGTAGTTCTAGATATATTAATTATATTATTAATTTCATATCTTATTACCAATAACCCCTTGCCACAGCAATTGTTGTTTTTGGAAACAATAAATAATTTTGAATATTATCTTCCATTGCTTGGAGTTGTAAGATTCTTGTTTATCTACTTAGATCAAGTCAATAGAGAAAGTTTGAGAATTAATTTAAACAATAGAATAAAGAACAGTATTGTGGAAACCCTATTTAAAGAAAAAAATATATCTCTATCAGATGCATCATTTATTTTGAATGTTAAGTCAGAAAAACTTGGCGTACTTATAAGAGACTCTATTGGTTTATTT
>LUMT01000331.1_pt1 | contig 15526 bp, 10 predicted proteins | sample 729741 | NCBI WGS metagenome assembly LUMT01 (sample SAMN03860299, study PRJNA289734) | marine metagenome | biome: seawater column; feature: ocean; material: water; isolation source: Red Sea water column Station 192 - depth 50m | place: Saudi Arabia: Red Sea | collected 2011-10-15 | depth 50 m
CCACGTTCACCAATAGGAGAATTACTCCAACACTCAATGCAATATTCCCGTTGTTTGCCATAGTTTCACTTGTCATGCCGAAACGGAACATAGGCATAAAGCATTACACTAAGTTTAGTTTCGGACACTTGCTTACTTCTATTTTACTGGTATTGCATAGACAAGGTTCATTTCGACATTCGTGGACGATAACCTCGGGGACCCGTAGCTCAGTTGGTTAGAGCGCTCGGCTCATAACCGAGTGGTCATCGGTTCAAATCCGGTCGGGTCCACCATCAATTGGGACCCCAGATAATGACATGTTTAACGCCCGTCCCGGGCGAAGCCTCAAATATGGTTCAAGCAGAGGATTTTGTGATGAGTGCATCGATTAGAGTGCCACTGGTGATTATGGCCGTCTATTTCCTGAGCCTCTGGTCAGGAGTAGCAGCAGTACAAGCCCAGACCTCGCCCGATGTTTCGCTTACCTGCGACCAACCAGCTCCTATCGAGGTTTATCCTGGGGCCCTGAGGTCCACGATCATATACTGCACACTCACCAACCCGACTACTTTCTCAGAGAAGGTCGATCTCACGTATCAACAGGGAATTATCTCAGTCGCGGGTCCGGGTTCAGCAACAGTACCTCCGGGAGATACATCCTTCCAAGTGGCCGCCAGAGCAGACCTGAGGCAACCAGAGGGCCAGCAAGTGGTAACTATCACCGCTACTGTGACTCAGTGGAATGGGGCTCCTGTTACTGCGGCTACTTCTCCCACGGAAGCGAAGGTGATGACCGTGTTCAAGCAATTCAGCAGACTCAGGGTCGGAGCCGAATTGGCCTTCATACAACTCAGGCCCAAGGTCGACTATACTTTGGTCTTCGACGTTTACAACGATGGAAACGCCAGGGACAAATTCAACGTTGAAATCCAGAACTACGATGAGATGGTCGACGAGGGCTTCCAACTCAGTCTGCCACTGATATCCCAGGAGATCGACTCTCTTGCCCCGCCGGAGAAGTTCAGGGTGCAGATGAGGACACCCAAGAACCAAGGATGGACAGACAAGTACTTCTCGTTACAGTTCAAGGCCACGTCTGAGTACTCGGTTAGATCCGAAGGCGTCCCCAACTATCAGATACAGGTGATGACCATCTACATCAGAGGTGTCTACCTGCCAGGATTCGAACTTGTTGGGACTGCCATGATGGCGGCACTGGCCGGTGCGGCAATAGGTAGAAAGACCAATGGAAACAAGGTTTCTGTGGATGATGACGGGAACGTCGTCCCTTTGGACAACCGTCTTTTCTAGATACGCCCTTCCAAGAGCCATCAGGCAACGGATTGATAACCATCAGTCTAACGTAGGGAACCAAGGGGTGTACCTTTTTCTTAGATGGGCACGTGAATAGTGACTAGATGGTGTGGTTGGAATGGGACAAGAAGATGGGAAGTCGGATCGCATAGATCCGATTACGGGTGCCAAGATCGGTGAATACGCCGACGAGGTAGCCCCTTCTAGCAAAACAGCAGGACTACTAGAGAAGGCTGCCGAGCAAAGTCAAACCCCGACTCCTGTAGCCATTATTTCCGAGGACCCAGGAAAAGAGGAAGAAGGACCCATTCCAGATGCAGCAGGACTGGTTGAATCACTCAAGACAGTAGCATTGTTCGGAATTCTGCCAGTTTTCCTCGCACGTGTTCTTCTTGTGTATCTCCCGGGCGATGAACTAACTATCCCCGTGATTGGGACTTCATTGGTCATGTCATTCGTATTCCTACTTTCTCTATCCGTTGTTACGTGGAGATTGCGGGTATTCTCCATTTCCAGTTCTGGATTCGCTATAACGGGGACCAGCGCTATGGCAGCGTCCGTAGTTGCAATCTCCTACATAATGATGCTAATTCTTCCGCTGATCCTAGGTGTCTTGCTAGAGGGCGAACTTTCGGTTGGTCAGGTTGAGTACAGCGACGATGGCGAATCGATCACTATCAAGGTCCTCCAGAACACTATCTCAGATAAGGACATGGAGGCTTCTATAGTCATATTTCAGGCTGGGCAGCAAGTATGGTCCTCCACTGCGAACTTCTCCATAGACAGCGGGAAGGGAGAGGGCGAGATCACCATATTAGTCGATGATTTTTATTCCACGAATGCCCTTCCAGATTCGCCTTACACATTGGAGCTTACCATAGACGGGGATAGTTCAACCAGAGATCTAACTTACAGCCAGATTACTTGGGATACAAACCAGTGGACTGGAGCAGATGCCCTCTCAAGGGACATTACAGGGGTTGAAGGCTTAGCATCTGGAGTTGTCAAGCAGGATCCAGACCGGTGCAGTGGCGATGCAGATAACTGTCTGGTTGGAGTAGTCATGTCAGGTTGGTCTGGACTCGACACCGGTGCAGATAAGCCCGCGAGGATGCCCTTCGCCGATTACACTGTAGAGGCCGTTCTCATGGACAATTTGCTATGGAAGGATCTGTCTTCGATGCTACCTTCGGAAAGTACGTACCTCGTGACGAGTTCGACTCCGCTGGTGATTATGGGTGCTACTCGTTCACAGTAACCGTCACACAAGGAGAATCGCAGATATCCCACATCTCGTATTACGATTACAGTACCAGCAATTCGAACGACATTTGGGAAGCAGTGTCAGTTTGCTAGCTTCAGTCATTGATGCTGGAGAGGAAGTCCCTCATCCTGTCCGTTTTCGGATTATCGATTATGGATGATCCCCCCTCCTCTGCAATAAGGCCCTGATCCATGTATATCACACTATCAGCTACGTCTCTGGCGAATCCTATCTCATGGGTGACCACTACCATGGTCATCCCTTCCTCAGCCAAACCCTGTATGGTCTCAAGAACGGAGCCGATTAGTTCTGGGTCTAGGGCACTAGTGGGCTCGTCAAACAGCATGACCTCAGGCTTCATCGCAAGTGCCCTTGCGATAGCCACCCGCTGCTTCTGACCACCAGATAGATTTCCGGGATAGGCATCAACCCTATCTAGCATGTCGACCCTATCTAGAACACTGCGAGCTTGATCAATAGCGTCCTCCTTGTTTATTCCCCTTACATGAATTAGCCCAAGGGAAACATTGTCAATCACCCTCAGGTGAGAAAACAACTCGAAAGACTGGAAGACCATCCCTATCCGAGAGCGAACATCATTAACGTCAGCAGCAGGGGTGTTGATCCTTTCTCCCTTCAACCTCACGATACCGTGGGTGGGCTCAATCAGACGGTTGATACACCGCAGTACGGTAGATTTACCACTCCCAGATGAGCCAATAATAGCCAATGACTCTCCCTCCTTAACTTCGAATGAGACTCCTCTAACCGCATGGACCCCTCCAACATACGTCTTCTCCATATCTTCAATACTGAGGATAATTTCTGACAATCAAGCACCTCCCGATATTCCTAATCCAGGAATCCTGGTCCTTTCCTCAAGGTACCTGAGGAAGAGTGCTAGGGTCCATGTAATTAGGAAGTATGAGATTAGTACCATGCCCCAAGTCCAGAAAACCTGGAATGTAGTCGCGACGATTAACTTCCCCTGCCTTGTGATTTCAGCATAACCGATAATCATAGCTAGTGACGAGTTCAGTACTAGGTTGACCATCTCGTTACCTAGTGGGGGTATGCAGATCCTGACAGCCTGGGGCATTACCACCAGCCTCATCGATTGCATGTAATTTAGCCCAATACTTCTGCCGGCTTCCATCTGTCCCGAGGGAATCGCAGCGATAGCCCCTCTGATGGTCTCGCACTGGTATGCTCCTGAGTTCAAACCAAGAGCAAAAATCGCGCTAATATATGCCCTATCCTCAAGAATCCCTCCAATCGGCCTACCATAGGCCAGCGATTCGGGATTCGTCTCGTAAACTACGAAAATATCGGTGATGAAGTTAGAGTTGCCATCTAGGTATTCGAAGTCGAACAACATTAGCCCAGGGTCCTGCAACCTTCTTCCAAGCTCGAATCCGAAGTGTATGAACATGAATTGAACGAGTAAGGGGGTGTTTCTGAAAATGTCAGTGTATACCGTTGCAATCGTGTTCAATGGCCTGATGCCCCATGGATCAAGTGAGAAACTCACCTTGCTGAACTCAATTTCTCGTATGGAGAAGTCTCCATTGCATGAAAAAAATATCCCTCCCAATATCGCTATTCCAAGACCCACTAGAATCCAGAACATTGCCCTAGGAGCCCCGATGGGCGAGTAGATATGTTCCCAACCATCTAGGTTTAGGTCACTAATCTCATCGAGATTATTGAAAATTCGATAAATCCCGAAAGATATCAGAATTATCCCGATTGTACGAATGGCGATAATGTTCAGTGGCTCACTAGCTGCAACGTGCAAGGATCTCCCTCTACAGTAACCTAATACGCTGCTGAAAGGATTGGTCAGATTCAATTTTCTACCCAATCCAGTTGAGTTAATCGCTGAGATGGGAATCTGGAAAGCTAACCACAACGGCGAAACTACGAACATCAATAGAATCTGGAATCTATTGGTCTGAGCGACATTCTTGAGTGTAGTTGGAGATGTCTTTAGCATTGAAAGGATTATTCCTAGAGAGAAACCCATTAGAATTCCAAAAATCACGATCTTAGCAGTGGCAACAAGTCCATCCATCAATCTCTCCTTCGAGTAGTCGACGAATTGTCCGAAATCATTGAAGTCAATCACCTCGAATCCGACGAACTCCTCCGATCCTGCGTTCTCCGTCCTGAGTACCACCCCTCCATCCCCTACGGCAACCCCTCTGAAACCGTCCATCATCGCAAATCCATTGAAAACAGTCTCATTCGAGACTGGAATCATCTGCTGAGAGATTATATTCCCCCCATCCAAACTAAGCGAGAGATATCCTCCAGGACCAGAAAGCATGAACTTGAATTGTCCAAGAACCTTCATCCCAGTTACTTCGAAGTCTAGATTCGAACCTCCAGATTCGAACTCATCACCACCTCCTGGAGGGTATTCTCTCTCGATATCCACTATGCTCCAGACGAATCCTACGGGGACATTTCCTTCTCTAGATGACTTGAGAATGTGTCCTTCCTCAGAGATGGCGTATGCCCTAATTGTACTGTAGTATTCAATATCGATAATTGCCATTGACGAAACCTCGCTAGGCGCATCTCGATACTCCCAGCTACTGCCCCCATCGGAGGATGCAATTATTGCCCCATTCTCACCAGAAATAATTCCGTTCTCTGAATCCAAGAACGATACGCTGAGAAATCCGACCCCCTCTCCTTCAATTGCCTGATCGCATTCAGTATCCCATTCCGCTGTCACTGTGCAAGTCCAGACTTCATCTTGCCCAATGACAACAAAACTATCATTCCCAGTAAGTGCAATGTCCTTGATATCTCCAAATTGATCAGAACTTATATTCATCCAGACACCTTGGTTCCACAATAGGACAATACCGCTATTTCCTGCCACGATTATTGATTCGTAACTCGAATCAGAAGAAGTGAGATCCTGGCTAACTGATATCCCAGATTCAGACCAAGTTCTTCCATCATCGACACTCCTGATCATGGTTCCTCCAGATCCGAATGCCCATATCTCACCCTCTTGGTACTCAGCAGTATACAGATTCTCCTCAGTCCCGCTGTCGACAACTTCCCATCCACTCCTAATCTCTTGAGCAGAAACTTCTCCAAATGAGAAAAGAAGGGCAACTAGTACGAATGCGATTAGTAAATCTGCCCTACGCCTACCCTTGGGACCATTCCAGAGGGACGCTTCCGATGCCACAATACCAGCCCTCTCGCTGGGCTTTGAGGATTTAGTCTAGTCTACTAAGAAAAAATTTGACACAGAGGCCCATTGGGCAATATTGATGTTCGGACTTTGTTCGGATTGTATCATGACAGATTTATTGTACAGTGGCAAAGTTAAACAGGTTTGGAGCACGGATAATCCCGATATCATCGAGTTCAGGTACACGGATCAGATATCAGTCTTCGACCAAGTAATTCCTAGTTTGATTCCGAGGAAGGGGGAGTCGTTGAACAGGGCATCTTGTCATTGGTTCAGAATGATTGAGGATGAAGGAATTTGCAAGACTCACATCATAGAGATGAATGCTCCAGACAGAGTTCTAGCGAGACGTTTTGATGTGATCAGAGAACCAGGTGCCATTCCCAGAGATGCAGAGAACTTCTTCGTCCCACTGGAAGTAATCTGCCGCCATTATCTGGCGGGTACCGCATGGAGGAGATATCAGAGAGGAGAGGTAAAGCCTGAGGACTTCGGTTTTGAAGCAGAAGAGGTGCTTGAAGAGGGAGTCAGGCTTCCAGAGCCGTTCCTGGAGGTCTCCACTAAGTTCGAAAAGTTCGATAGGAATCTGGATAGAGAGGAGGCATTGGAGATTTCGAATTTGGATCCAGCAGAGCTTGACGCAATTCTAGCGATAGTTCTAGAGGTGGATTCAGTGATCGACCGAGAGACATCTAAGAGGGGACTTATTCATGTTGACGGGAAGAAGGAATTCGCACTGGGGGAAGGCCGAGAGCCTGTTCTGATTGACTCCTTTGGAACTCTCGATGAGGATCGATGGTGGGATGCCGATGCCTATGAGGAAGGAGAGATAGTACAGCTCTCGAAGGAAGCAGTCAGAAAACACTACATCGAATCTGGCCATCATTCGGAACTATACGAAGCAAGACAATCTGGATCGCCTGAACCACCGATCCCCCCCCTACCAGATAGCATTATTGCCAGTACGGCCGAACTATACGCTAGTATGTTCCAGCGCCTTACTGGAGAGGCTCTTTGATGGGGACACACGAGTACGAGGAAGACCCTAGAAACGAGGATGTCCTAATATCTGTAAATGGGGAACTTTTCCCGAGGAAAAAGGTGAAGATTTCGGTTTTCGACTCTGGATTCCTTTTGGGTGATGGTGTCTGGGAATCATTTAGGCTCCATGATGGAAAACTGGTGTTTATCGAAGAACATTTGGACAGGCTTTTCCACGGGGCATCGGAGATTTCCCTCGACCCCGGGAGGTCCAGGGACGAGATTAGGTCAGAGATAAACAGGGTGATTTCCGCAAACGAAATGTATGATGGTGTCCATCTCAGGCTTATCGTTTCAAGAGGCCTCAAGCCAACTCCATACCAGGCACCTTGGGTAATTTCCTCAAAACCTACAATCGTCATCATCCCAGAATTCAAGAAGGCCAACGAAAAGAGGTCAATCGATGGCATTAGGCTTGTCTCCGTAGATATCAGGAGAAGCGGACCAGAGGTTCAGAATCCTAGGATTAACAGTCTCTCCAAGCATAACTGCATTGCGGCTTGTATCGAGGCAGATAACAAAGGGGGGGAGGAGGGCTTGATGCTGGATCCACACGGGTTTGTATCAACCTGTAACTCGACCCACTTCTTCATGGTAAGGGATGGCGTAGTTTGGACTTCAACGGGGGAATACTGCTTAGATGGTATTACTAGGCGCAAGGTCCTGGAAATTTGCGATTCTCACGGAATCCCATACACTCTGGGGAATTTCACATTTGACGACGTACATTTGGCAGACGAGGCTTTCGTAACCGGGACATTCGCAGGATTGACACCCGTAATTTCCTTTGATGGTACTGTGATCGGACAGGGATCAAGAGGGAGGATATGCGAAAGGATCCAACAACTGTATCAAGAACTCGTAATGAGGTAACTCGCTTGGATAGAACTAGAATCGCGATGTGGTCTGGCCCCCGCAATATCTCAACTGCACTGATGTACTCATTCGAGAATAGATTCGACTGCCATGCGACCGATGAGCCTCTCTATGCATCTTTCCTCCTCAACAGCGGGTCTACCCATCCCGCAGCGAAGGAGGTAATTGAGAAAAATGAGACTGATGTGGAAAAAATAATCACAACACTCACTGGCCCCATTCCCGATGAAAAGCACATTTGGTACCAGAAACATATGTGTCATCACATTCCCGAGGACTCTGACATTTCTTGGATTGATGATTTCAAGAACTGCTTCTTGATTAGGAACCCTAGGGACGTTCTCCTGTCCCTTTCCAAGATTACCAACTCCATCGACCTGTTATCGACTGGCCTCCCACAACAACTAACAATCTTCAGGCACGTAATCAGGAGTTCCGGGAAAATCCCCCCTGTCATCGATTCGGCAGACGTCTTGGAAGATCCCGAATCAATCCTCTCAGTGTTGTGTGAATCTATAGGCATTCCATTCTCCGAGAGAATGCTATCTTGGGAGCCAGGACCAAGGAGTTGTGACGGCTTATGGGGAAAATACTGGTATGATTCTGTATGGAAATCCTCGGGATTTTTCCCTCCTTCTTCAAACGAAGGGGTGTTGAGTGACCACCTGCATTCAGTCCTGGAAGAATCAACAGTGATCTATCAGGAGCTCAAAAAGATGCGCATCAGGACCTAGGAATGCCTTCTCATTAGAATCCCGCATCTCCTTTTGACAGCCGCTCTGAGAAATACAAGAAGATGCCTGAAAGCATCCTGCACTCCTCCGTCGAGGGGCTCATCGGACCTGACTGACCAGGCTCCCTTCTCAATCTCCCTTCTAATTTTGGAGATATCCTCTACATCTAGCCAACCTAGCATCTCGATCCCTGCGGAGCCCTCATTGAATCCGGAATGTCCGAATGAATCTTCATTCAGGCCTCTGCATAGCTTCTCCAATAAGCGGTGAAGATCAGACCCCTCTCCCTCTTTCGTGTAGCGGAGGAGATACTCAATAGCATTGCCATCGTCAATTGGGAACCTCCCTAGCCTCTCTCTTGAGTGCCCCCCATCAAGGGATCGAGGGACGCTCCAGTCATCTTGCCAGTCGAGAACAGAGATGAATAGCAGTGTTGCCTGGTCAAGGGGGGAGTCTTCCCCCTCCTTTAGGCCCGCCACCTCTTCTATTCCTGCTGCTGAAAGGAGTAACTCTCCATGATTCCCAGACATGGAAGATATGATTCCGTTTACTATCGAATCAGGACTGTTCCTTATCGGGTCGAAAGTATGGAAGGAAGAAGGCGGAATGTAACTCCCCATGGCATGCACTATTGACTATCTGTCAAGAAGCCTTCTGAGCCTCTCGTCGTACTCGTCACCATCTTCTGCTTTATTCTGAACGACTTCTACCTCGTCATCATCACTTGATTCGGGCTCTTCAACTCCTTCGGGCTCATTTTCCTCAATCAAGGGCGAGGATTGCTTATTGGCAATCTTCTCGTCTATCGCAGCCTGGGCCATTTGCATCATCCTCTCAGACTCCCGGCGGTTGCTCATAATCCAAGACAAACCAAGGTAAGTGCCGACTACGAAAATAGCAGCAATAAGGCCCGTACCCAGTTCGTCAACTCTATCCTCTAGGGCAGAAGCTCCACTGAGTACTATCGTCCTCTGATTATCACTTGGATCCGAATCAATATCCCATGGGAAAGAGCAGCTAATGGTTATCACAAGTTCTGTTGAGTCTTCAACATCGGGCCGATCGAACTTGGGAGCGGGTACGAAGGCCTGGGTCATATCGACAATATGCTCAGAATAGTGGCTTCCAGAACTTCCTTCGGCACTAAGGGAGATAATACAATCTGCTTCGGACAGAAGATTTTCGTTGAGTCTCCTCGTAGGGACGCTGACCTGTTGTCCTTTACCCTCTCCGACTAATTCAACTTCTCCGATTCCAACGTTCCAGTCGCTCCTCCTAACATCAAACTCCCTCTCAAAGTCTCCAATCAACAACCCTTTCTCGTTCAGAACCCTGATTACAACGCTCCTTTCCCCTGGTAGGGGTTTCCATTCGGATCCACTCAGGTTTATTTGCTGAGCAGACTCATTTGACTCGAGACTACCGTAGAAGTAGTCGAGAACGAGACCCTCATCCGAGATCAGCAGTATTTGGAAACCAAAGCCCATGGTTCCGTTCCCTACGGAGCACGTAGCCCCCATATCGCTGAAATCTCCTGTTATGGAACATAAGACCACTCTTGACTCGGAATACTCCGAGGATAGGAAATAATCCAGTTCCTCGCCTTCTATGGACAGGGTTCCATTGGTCGAATCACCAACTGGCAGCAACCAACCCATCGCGCTCCACTCTAGTCTGCTGCCTCTGTCGAGAACTTCGGTACTTTCGTCAGTTCCATGGATGTTTATCGTGGCGTCATCCCCACTCTGAGCAAAGATGTAGGGCGAGCTAGCCCAGGAAAACTCGGAATAGTGCACTTCAAGTTCGATTTCTCTCTGATTACCACTCGCATCTTCTGCTACTATCCTCACTGTCTCAGAAGGCCCAGTCCAACCTTCTCCTGGAACCAGATCAATTGGAATCCCTCTTTGTTCTCCCAATGCGAGTACAATTTGCATACTCCCACTAGCCTCCCATCCATCTGGGACTTCTTCTATTTGGAAGTCTATGGTCGTAGGGGAATTTCCTGTGTTTGATACCATTGCGGGAGGTTGACCACCATGGCTGGAAACCGCCCAAGAACCATGAGATTCGATAGAGAAGTTCTGGAACGCAGATACTCTAAGTGGCATGGTAATCTCCGTCAAGCCAGCAGAATCGCCGTCCCTAACTCTCACATGTAACTCTACAGACCTTCCCGGACTAGCAGTTTCTGATGGCGTTACGTTGATTTCCAGTGTTGTAGAATCCCCTGGAATCACTTCGGGAAGTTGCGGCAAATCTTCGATTAACCATCCTTTTTGCCCAGTGATGTAAGTTGAAACGAATGGTACGCTAGGATTGTTCCCCATTTGCATAATCTCGATTTCGATGGTTGATCCATTGGCATCTATCTCCAAATCAGATATCGAAGAAGACACCCCCCATCCCGGAACTCTGGTAATCTCGATCATGAAATGGAATTCCATAATCGCCTCATCTCTAGCCATACCAGTAACATCTACTCTCATAATAGAGCCATTCCACGAATCCTCGGGTGCCTTAAGATTAATTTCCATTGACACAGACTCGTTAACTTCCACTCCCTCAACTGAGCTCCCGTTTGCAATCCATCCTTCTGACGAATCCGAACCCAATGGGAATATCTGTTTGCTCAAATCTAGAGATATGTCATCAATTAGGTTCCCAGTGTTTGTTGCATTAATCGATATGGACCTCATTTCTCCTGGTGCTAGGAGTATTTTAGTTCCGTTGATCTCTTCCCCATTATGAGTTAGGTCGAAGTCCCACCTATGGTCTTGCCTTACTTCGAAAACAATCACCTCATGAGAGTAGACGGATACATTCCCCTGTGAAGTCATGGTGAAAGATATCGCAATTGGCACTCTGGCAGGAGTGCTCTCTGGCAGCGTGACGCTGAGTGGGACGGTTCTAAGGCTCCCTGCTCCGAGATGAACCGGGTTGCTGAAAAATGATACAACAATTCCAGGGTCAGAAGTCACGTTCTCGTCGAGTAATAATTGGTGGGAAAGCATGTATGAGTCATCTCCATTACCAGGATTCTCGAGCTTCAGTACCACTAGGTTGGACTCTTGTACGTCAACGACGTAAGGTTGCATTGTAGGGGAGTTGACATCCATGCCAGCCCTATGGATTTGCAACACCTCTATGGAGATAGACAATGGAGACTCAGACACTCCCGAGCCATCGTCTTCGAAGAGATGGAAAGACGGCCTGGCATCCTCTGGAAGGTCCAATGTGAGTGAACCAATTGCCCTGGTCCCAGGATTTCCGGTGATAGATATTACGTCACCTGAGACAGATACTTGCCCGGAACCACTCCAATCCCAACCTTGGATTGACATTCCTGAATCGGATAATGACCAATTAATACTCCCTACTCCCTCTGGGATATCGGCTGAGATCTCCCAGGTTAGCCCTTGTTCAGGTACCGATCTGATGTGGCTGGGGTCCATTACCGACCTGGATGAGATAAATTCCAACTGTACTTGACTACACTCCTGCTCATTCCCAGCTCCTACACACATGCTCAGAGGGGTGATCACGGACTCTCCAGGCGTGGTTCCCGAGGGTACGGGGAGTCTGGCAGTCACCTCCCTCTCCTCTCCCGGGCCGAGAGTAAGGGCACTTATCTCATATCCAGAAGAATCGAAAATTCTCAAATCTGAGCCCCATTCAGTTCCGTCCCAGGAAATGGCAATCTGACTCTCCTCGGCGTTTCCAACATTCTCTATCAATAACCATGCCCTGGCGTCCTCTGATACAAGCCCGAAACCAGTACTCTGTGTAGTCCCGTCCGGACCTCTTATCGATAGGCCTCTGGTTCTGTTAGCCTCTACTGGGAGATTTGCATAAATCTCCTCATCGCCTCCATCCCGTGTAAGGGTCAGAGATAGGAAACCTGCATCTGAACCCAGTGCTTCCGAGGGAGCGATAATTCTCAGCGAGGGGGTCCAGACTTGTCCGACACCAATTTCGATTGAACTAATCCCACCAGGAGTTTCGTCTTCCCAAGTCCACCCATCAGGTAGAGAGGTGCTGTCGACGTTAAGCGTCCAGGTCCCTGCCAGCCTGCCCGTCGATCTGACTCCGAACCGCGAATCCCCTTCTCCTCCCGGATTGACTCTTATTGGTTCCGTGGGAATCTCGAAAGTCGCGTTGTATGTTGGGATTATTGAAAGAGTCCTTACCTGCTTGTCGTTGTCGAACCTTGTTTGACTCAGGTTTCGATATGGGTCGACAATCAATTCGAAGGTATGCTCGCCAAGATCGCCGCTCCATTCGACATTGAAGGATGCGAATGAACCTGAACCTGATGGATCTACCGGATTTAGAACTTCAATGCCCTCTCCACCAATCTTCTCTCCGTTAGCAAATATTGCTACATCCACTACCTCTTCAGTATCTGTAGTTCCGGCATTTTCGATATAAACTGTGACAGTTACTTCTTCACCAGGATCGGGAGCACTGGGGTTGAACTCTATCCCCCTTCCATCGGTTATTGGCCTAACGTCGGGCATTGCCATAGATACTACCATGCTGCCCAAAACAATGTCCGCCGTGGCATCGCCATCTACATCGGCGATGGCAGGGGAGGACCAAGTCCTGTGCGACAACTCGACATCATTTGACCACTCTGAATTAATCCCCGCTGGAGAACCACTTGATCCATCGAATGCCCAAAGCGATCTGCCATAAGAGACTAGGAGCTCTGGCTCGTCTTCTGAGTCTATATTCATCCATGTAGGTGCCGCAACCGCAATCTCGTCATTGGGATTGCCGCTGCTTTGCTCCAAGTCCTGAGCCCACTCCTGGTTTGGTACAGTCCCCCCGACGTCGTGACACCCTGCTGCACCTTGCCTATCTGTTGTAGTCTGCCACCACGTGTTCCAACACACTCTGTCATGCATCCCATCTCCATCCGTGTCAATAGCCGTAGGGGGGGCATCGGCAAATCCATTTGTTGCCTCGAATTCCCACAATTGCGAACCATCTGAAATTTCTATTCCTCTGAATTCAGCCCCATCCACAGCAGTTGAACCATCCGCATCACTGGGTATCGTGACAATAATCTCAGGATCGGAATCAGAATCAAGATTGGCTATAATGGGCCCTGGCAATCTAACATGAGGTGAATTCGTATCCCCATCCAGGTTGTTCAATGACAAACCTCCTTGCCAAATCGAACTACCGGTTTCAGAGTCAATCTTCCAAACCCACATCCCTCCATTATTTGCCTCGATGGTAGTCAGTAGGACATATCCGGTGTCATCATCAACTTGTGCAAATGCAGGGTCAGAGGGATGGCTTCCCTTGCTTAGAGAAACTTGCCACAGCGTGTTTGGTGATCCGCTGGTTTGCATCGGTAGTGCGAGTATTACCGGCTTCTCGGATATCTCGTCTAGAGCAGCGATTACCAATTCCGCATCACCGTCAAGGTCTAGATCAGCAAGAAGGGGCTGAGTCGTTGGCTTATGGCCCCCTAAAATTCCACTTGTGTACGGACCTTCCTCACTGCTAATCATCAGAGACTCGTCACTCCAAGTCCACAGCAGGTCTTCAGAGTGGCCCGAGTAAGCCCATCCAGTCACCGAGCAGGACATTCTAGGGGACCATACGTCCACATGCAATGACCCCCCTGCATCATACGCTACTACTATCTCAGGACTCCCGTCCTCATCGATGTCTATCACGACTGGGGAGGCCTTGACTTTCTCAGTTACTCCAAGATCTACCTGCCAAGCTAGTTCGGCGTCCTCTCCTTCTATCAGTCTCAGTATGCTGTGTTCGGATCCAGCAACGTCTTCGCTTTGAACCAAAACGGTGAACAGCGATCTACCCCCGCACCTCTCCTCCGCACCGGGGCCAATCTCTACAGAACCACTCATTTCTGCAATCGGAGTAGCCAGTGAGTCCGTACCGATTGAGTATGAACCAAATTCCCAGTTAACCGCTGGCTTTACCACTGACATGAGTGAACTGGAGTTATTAGGATCTCCGTATCCGGCACCGCCATCTGGAGAATGATTTGGGACATCCGCTATCCTAGTTGCTGTTCTACCCGACTGGGGCCAGGGCTGACCTCCATCTATCCAAGTCGAACCCGACTCTTCCTGCGTATTCATCTCGATACCAATGCCATCTTCCAAGGAATATTTCTCCATACCCCTGTCAATAATTACCAGTGGAAAGGATAGCACCATCGCAATTACAAATCCCGATATTATTCCTCGCCGGGCAGGCCTCTGCGAACTAGCCGCTGTCATCAGAATAAGATATGCGTTTTCGAATCCACTTGAACATTCGCACAAAACGCACATTCAGACCTACGGTCTGATGATTAATCGAAGTAGCCGAAACCCTAATTCAATCCGTTGTGCTTATACAGGAGGGGTCGGTCGCCGGGTCGCACGGACCTCTCCTCCAGAGGCATGGCCGATGAGGGACGGGAGGCGACTCCCCCCTCCGTCCGGCTTCGGGAAGGTCCGCGTTGGAGGAAAAGAAATGTATACCCTTGAGACAAGAGAGTCAACTATCAGAATCCCTGCTGAATATATCAGGAGAGGCCGAAGACTTGAGGATCACATAGACGAGTTGGCTCATGACGCATTTGAATGTAGGTTTGACGAGGATGAGAATTTCACCCTACTGACGTTTGACCATGAAGCAGTAGGCAGGGGGAAGATAATTCACGGAGACGGTGCGATTTACCAGAACGTTCGTTTCAAGGCTCTAGTTTTCACAATGGACAACAATGAGGTTATCGACGGGGCTGTTTCCGAGGTGTCAGAGTACGGTGCCTTCGTGAGGATTGGCCCGATGGAGGCTCTCCTCCACAAGTCACAGATTCTTGATGAACCTGTGCAAGTCAATCTAGGCGGCGATGCGGCTAGAATTGAGGGGCAGCAGAGTGGCCGCTCTTTGGTCATGGGATCTTCGGTTCGGGCCAGAATTGTTTCTAAGTCAATTAATCACAACGACCCTCGTTCAAGCAAGATTGGATTGAATTGCAAAATGGACGGCCTAGGGGGATTCGATTGGCCTAAGGGAGATGAATAAGATGGCGAAGCAACCATTTGCATGTGGGGAGTGTAATAT
>LUMT01001343.1_pt1 | contig 15498 bp, 20 predicted proteins | sample 729741 | NCBI WGS metagenome assembly LUMT01 (sample SAMN03860299, study PRJNA289734) | marine metagenome | biome: seawater column; feature: ocean; material: water; isolation source: Red Sea water column Station 192 - depth 50m | place: Saudi Arabia: Red Sea | collected 2011-10-15 | depth 50 m
CAAGTTGAATTAGGTGTCGCAGTAAGGATGGCTTGTCTTAAAATATTTTGTACATAATGAAAAAACAATATTTTATAAACGCTAATATAATTGATCCTTATAACTCCGTGAATGAAAATGGGGGTCTAATTATAAGTGAAGATGGAAAAATTGAAGCTATAGGAAAAAAAGTAAATATTAATAATTTACCAAGTAGAGAAAAACCTACTGATTTAAAAGGTAAATACATTTTTCCTGGATTAGTCGATATGCGAGTTTTTGTTGGTGAACCAGGCTATGAGTATAAAGAAAATTTTAGAACTCTGAGCAATGCGGCACTCTCGGGTGGCGTCACTTCTGTCGTAACAATGCCTAATACAGATCCAATCATTGATAACGTTTCTATAGTCGATTTTCTAAAAAGAAGAGGAAGAGATAAATCAAAGATAAATATTTTTCCATGTGCCTCCTTAACAAAAAATACTGAAGGTACAAACATGACTGAATTTGGTTTGTTACAAGGTAAAGGAATAATTGCATTCACCGATGGTGTTAAAACAATTCAAAATCCAAGATTGATGTCTAGAATAATGAACTCTGCTAAAGATTTGGGTAGTTTAATAATGCAGCACGCTGAAGATTATGAGCTAGCAAAAAATGGCATGATTAACTCTGGAATAATTGCTTCAAAATTAGGTCTATCTGGTATACCTGAAATCGCTGAGCGTATTCTGATCGAGAGAGATTTAACATTACTGGAAAAGGTTAAATGCAGATATCATATCTCTCAATTATCATCAGAAAAGTCTGTCGAGGTAATTAAATCAAGAAAGGAAATAGTAAAATTCACATGTGGTGTTTCAATTAATAACTTATCTTTAAATGAAAATGACATAGGAGATTTCAAAACATTTTTGAAATTATCCCCACCATTAAGAAGAGAAGAGGATAGACTAGCTTTAGTACAAGGTTTAAAGGACGATTTAATTGATGTAATAGTTTCAGATCACAAACCTGAAGATGAAGAATCAAAAAGATTAACATTTGCTCAAGCAGCAACTGGCGCGTCAGGGATAGAAACTTTGCTATCTCTAAGTTTAGAATTATATCATAACGGATCACTCAAATTAGAGACAATAATTAAAGCATTAACATCAAACCCTGCTAAAATATTAAAAATAAACAAAGGAAATCTATCTATTGGTAATGATGCCGATCTTTGTATAGTAGATATAGATAAACCATGGATTGTAAAAAAGGATAAGCTTGTCTCAAAATCAAAAAATACATCTATCGAAGATAAAAAACTTCAAGGCAGAGTCACAAATACATTTGTAAAAGGTAAAGAATTATTTAGGCTATAGCATGGATATTTTAATCATAGGTATAATTTCATATTTGATGGGTTCAATTCCATTTGGATTGATACTAACAAAAATTTTTTTGAAAAAAGATATAAGAGATATTGGATCTGGAAATATCGGAGCCACAAATGTACTTAGAGCTGGTAACAAGACAGTTGGTTACATCACGTTATCTCTTGATATTTTAAAAGCTGTTATCCCTGTAATATTTGTTAAAATTTATTACACAGATTTTTTATATTTAGCATCATTATGTGCATTTATAGGTCACGTATTTCCTGTATGGCTTAAATTTAAAGGAGGAAAAGGTGTAGCAACATACGTTGGTATTCTGTTTGCTATTAATATTTATTTTGGAGTTTTTTTTGCTTTATCTTGGTTTATAATTTTTGCTATAACAAAATTTTCATCTTTATCTTCATTAATTGCTTCTGTATCAGTTCCTGTTTATTTACTGGTTACGGGTCAATTTAAAGATATATTTTTTTTTATAATCATGTTCGTGTTAATATTTTTTACCCATCGAGAAAATATTAAAAGATTGAAAAATAAAGAAGAAACTAAGACAAAAATTTATTAATTTGACTATCTAACTCTTTTAGGTAGTTTGTCATTTATGAACTTGGTCATTGTAGAAAGTCCAGCTAAAGCCAAAACTATCAATAAATATTTAGGTGATAATTATAAAGTATTAGCTAGTTATGGGCATATTAGAGATTTACCTTCTAAAAATGGTTCTGTTGATCCAGATCAAGATTTTAAAATGGAGTGGGAGATCGATAGTTTTTCTAAAAAATATCTTAAAGAAATTACAGACGCAGCCAAAGATTCTTCAAAAATTATATTAGCTACCGATCCTGATCGTGAGGGCGAAGCAATAGCTTGGCATGTAAAAGAATATCTAAATGAAAAAAAACTTCTTAAAGATAAAGAAATAGAAAGAGTTGTTTTTAACGAAATTACAAAAAAAGCAGTAATTCATGGAATTGAAAATCCAAGACAAATTGAACCGCTTTTAGTTGATGCTTACATGGCTCGAAGAGCTTTAGATTACTTGGTTGGTTTTAATATTTCACCAATATTATGGACAAAACTTCCAGGCTCTAAATCTGCGGGTAGAGTTCAATCAGTTGCTTTAAAATTAATAACTGAAAGAGAGCATGAAATTGAATCTTTTAAGCCAGAAGAATTTTGGACTTTAAGTGTCAAATTTAAAGATGAAAAAAATCAAAATATCCTAGCTAGTATTAGTCAACTCGATAACAACAAGGTTGAAAAATTCTCTTTTAGAAATAAAGATGAAATAAATAAGGCCATATCAAGTATCAATCAAAAAAAATTTAATATTACTGATATATCTAGTAAAGTGGTAAATCGTAATCCATCAGGACCATTTACTACATCAACTCTTCAACAAACAGCTTCAAGTCGATTAGGTTTTGGTGCATCAAGAACTATGCAAATTGCTCAAAAGCTTTACCAAGGAGTCGATATTGAAGGAGAAACTATAGGTTTGATAACATATATGAGAACAGATGGTACTAATTTATCCAAAGATGCTGTTGTGGCTTTTAGAGATTATATCAAAAAAGAAATCGGTAATGAATATTTACCTGAAAGTGCTTTAAATTACTCTGGCAAAAAGGCAAAAAATGCACAAGAAGCACATGAAGCAATAAGACCCACAGATATTATCAGGACTCCCCAAAGTGTAAAAAAGTATCTGAGCACTGATCAAAATAAACTTTATGATTTAATATGGAGTAGAGCTTTATCTTCTCAAATGCAATCTGCTAAATTTGATAGAAATACTATAACGATTACATCAAATAATAATGATACAGTATGCAAAGCAAGTGGATCAGTTCTCAAATTTGATGGATTTTTAAAGATATATAATAATCAAGGTAAGGACGATGATGAAAACATTCTACCCTCTGTGTCTAAAGGACTTGTAAATATTGAGTCCTTAATAGATGAGCAGCATTTTACACAGCCTCCTCCAAGATATTCTGAGGCTAGTTTGGTAAAAAAACTAGAGGAGTTAGGAATAGGAAGACCATCTACTTATGCAAGTATAATTTCTACAATAGCAAATAGAGGTTATGCAGAGATATTGAATAAAAGATTTTTTCCCACTGATAGAGGAAAACTTATTTCGGCTTTTCTTGAAAAATTGTTCTCAAAATACGTGGATTATAACTTTACCGCTGGTTTAGAGGATCAATTAGACGAGATTACAACTGGTAAAGAAAGCTGGATAAAAGTTTTGGAGCTGTTCTGGAAAGACTTTAATAACAATGTGTCTGAAGTAAAGGAAAAAAGAACAAGAGAGGTTTTAGATCTTTTAAATGATAGTTTAGAAAGTGTCAATTATGTAATTCAGGGACACTAAGCTTAAAGAATAGCTTTAGAGGTGGCGCGTTTATTGGTTGTTCAAATTACCCTGAGTGTAAATTTACTAGACCTTTATCTAAAGCTAAAGCAGCTGCACAAGCACAATTAGCAGAACCAAAATTTATTGGAAAACATGAGAATGGTAATGATATATATCTTAAAAATGGAAGATTCGGTCCATATTTGCAATATGAAAAAATTCCTGAGGATATAGAAGTTGAAAAAACACCAAAGAAAAAAAGGAAAACAAAAAAACCTAAATCAGATGTAAATGAACTTTTAAAAAATGTCTCTATTCCAAAGGGTTTGGAATTAGATAGTATTGATTTAGAAAAAGCACAATTTTTATGCTCACTACCTAAATCTTTAGGAATAAATCCTGACAATCAAAAAGAAATTACTTTAAACACTGGAAGATTTGGTCCTTACCTAAAGTGTGAAAACAAATCAGCTCGAATAGAAAATATAGAGGAAATCTTCTCTATTGGTTTAAATAGAGCTGTGACATTGATTGCTGAAGCTAAACCAGGAAGAATGTCTTCTTCGATGATCAAAGATTTAGGTGAACACCCTGAAGATAAAAAACCAGTAAGAATTATGAAGGGACAATACGGTCCTTATATCAAATATAAATCTTTAAATGCAACCATTCCTGAGGAAAAGGATCCTACTGAACTTACAATGGAAGAGGCGTTAATATTGATTGAGAAAAGAAGAGAATACGATAAAACAAAAAAGAAAAAAAAGAAAAAATGAATTATCAAGAAAATTTAAAAAAACTTGGCTTAAAACTTCCTGAAGCTAAAGCACCTGTAGGAAATTATGTTGCAACAAAAATTTCAGGAAAAATGTTATTTGTATCAGGTCAAATTTCAATTGATGAAAAAGGTGAATTAATTAAAGGAAAAGTTGGAAAAGATTTAGATGTAGATTCAGGATATAATGCAGCAAAAAGATGTGCTTTAAGTATTATTTCTCAAATAATGAAGACATGTGATAATGATCTAACAAAAATCAAATCTTGTATTAAACTAACAGGTTTCGTTAATTCTACTGATAATTTTGTGGATCAACCTAAAGTAATAAATGGTGCCTCTGATTTAATCGCATCTGTTTTTGGAGATTCAGGAATGCATACAAGAGCAGCTGTAAGTGTGAATAGTCTTCCCTTAGGTGTTGCCGTAGAGGTCGATGCTATTTTCGAGCTAAATTAAAATTTATCTTCCAATACTATAATATTTAAAACCTTGTTTTTTAATTTTCATAGGAGAGTATATATTTCTCATATCATAAATAATAAATTTTTTACCTTTAACTAAATTTTTAAAATTAATTGATTTAAAATCATTCCATTCTGTGTGAATTATTACAAGATCTGAGCCTTTTACAGACTCTTTTATATTATCAATGTAAGAAACATTTTTAACTTTTGAGAATTCTTTTTTAAGACCTGTTGGATCAAAATAATTTATCTTAGCACCCTTTTTTGATAATGCGGGTATCATTTTTAAACTAGAGGAGTCTCTCATATCATCTGTGTTAGCTTTAAATGTTACACCTAAGAAAGTTATTCTCTTATTCTTAACTTTATTATTTAAAATTTTATAGACTTTATTAAGTAAAAAATTAGATCTACTCTCATTTGATTTTATAACAGATTTAATGACAGAAAGATTTATTTTGAATTTATCAGCTGTAGAAGTTATAGCTTTAGTATCTTTAGGAAAACATGATCCACCATAACCAGGCCCCGCCCTTAAGAAACGACTACCTATTCTTTTATCTAAACCCATTCCAATTGAAATATCTTCAACATTTATTCCTGTTTTTTCACATAAATTTGCAATTTCATTAATGAATGTAATTTTTGTTGCCAAAAAAGCATTAGATGAATATTTGATTAATTCTGCAGCTCTTCTTGACGTATGAATATATTGAGCTCCTTTAGATATTAAAGGTGCATATAAATTGTTCATTAAACGGTTAGATTTTTTGTCATTAGATCCTACAACTATTCTATCAGGAAAAATAAAATCTCGAATAGCCTCACCTTCTCTTAAAAATTCGGGATTAGATACGACAGAAAATTTATTCTTATTATTCTTTTTTTTTAGTAAAATTTTCTCAATTTCGTCACCTGTTGTCACAGGTACAGTTGACTTTGTGACTATTATCTTAAACTTATCAATATATAAACTTATCTCTTTTGCTACTTTATAAATTTGACTTAAATCTGCACTGCTACCTCCCTTTTTAGTAGGTGTACCAACACAAATAAAAATTATATCTGAGTTTTTTATTGATTTTTTTAAATCTGAAGAAAATTTTAATCTTTTATTCTTATAATTTTTTTTTACTAGTTCACTTAGTCCGGGTTCATAGATAGGAATTTTTCCTTTAGATAGTAAATCAATTTTTTTTAAATCTTTATCAACACAAATTACATTATTACCTAAGTCAGCAAAGCATACACCGCTAACTAAACCTACATAACCTGTTCCTATCATACAAAGTTTCATGATTTTGCTATTTCTAATGTTGATTTGATATAACCATTCATGCTTCCACAATCTAAATATTTTCCAGTAAAGTTATGAGCAATAAATTTTTCATTACTCTGTATCAATGATTGTATTGCATCAGTAATATGAATTTCACCTCCTTTACCTGGTTTTTGATTTATCAATCTAGAAAATATTTTTTTTGGAAGAATATATCTTCCTATCACAGCTTTATTTGATGGTGCTTTAGAGATTGATGGTTTTTCAATAACATCTTTGATAATGTAATTATTTTTATTTAATTTTTTTCCTAACTTGTAAATTCCCCATCTAGACACAGTTTTTTTTGGAACATTAATGCTTGCCATTACAGATGATTTATAACGATTGTGTATATCAATCATCGACTTAGAACAATTTTTTTTAATTATTAGATCATCAGGTAATAACATAAGAAAAAAATCATCAGTGATATATTTTTTTGTCTTTAATACAGCATCTATACTCCTTAATGACTCTAGGATCTTTTTTCTTTTTTATTATCTTTTTATAAAAACTATCTTTGTAAAAATAATCTTTAATCATTTGTTTCTTTTTTGAAATTATAAAAATTATTTTTTTTATACCAGCATTTGCACACTCATCTAAAATATATTCAATACCTGGTTTTCCATTAATAGGAAGTAGTTCTTTAGCAAATATGCTTGTTAAAGGTAATAACCTTGTCCCTAGACCAGCTAATGGAATAATTGCTTGTTTAATCATTTAAATGTTTTACTTATTAAAATGTTTTATACAAATGAAAATTTTATTAAACAATATTGATTTAAATGAGGCATTATTTGGCAAATCAAATATTGGATTTGTACCTACTATGGGTAGCCTTCATGATGGTCACATATCATTAATCAAAAAATCTTTAAAACTATCCAATAAGACCATTGTAAGTATATTTGTTAATCCTAAACAATTTAACAATAAAAAAGACTACAAGAGATATCCAAGGAATATAAAAAAAGATTTAAGAATTCTAAAAAAGCTTAAAGTTGATTTTGTATATTTGCCTGAAATTGAAGATGTCTACAAGTTTGCAAATAAAGTGAAAATTAAACTTAAAAAACAAGACAAAATACTATGCGCTAAATATAGAAAAGGTCATTTTGAGGGTGTGATTAACGTAATGACCCGTTTAACACAGATAATAAATCCCTCAAAAATATTCATGGGAGAAAAAGATTTTCAACAACTATTGTTAGTAAAAAGATATATTGAAAAAAATTTCAAATCTAAAATTATTTCTTGTAAAACAATAAGAGATAAAAATAAATTAGCTTTATCATCCAGAAATACTCTTTTAACTAAAAAGAATTTAAAGAAGGCAGGTCAAGTAGCAAGAAATCTTATTCTTTTTAAAAAAGAATTATTTAAAAAAAAAGACTTAAAGAATTTAATATTAATTAAAAAAAATGAGTTAATAAAAAAATTTGATATTAAGATAGATTATCTTGAGTTGCGAAATATAAAAAATCTTAGATTAACTAATAAGATTAAAGATACAAAAATTTTTATTGCTTATTATATTAGCAGTGTAAGGTTGATAGATAACTTTTGATGTTTACAAAAAATAAGCTCCAACACCTAGGAATGATACAAACCCAATAACATCAGTTATAGTTGTTACGAAAACACTTGATGCTATTGCTGGATCTATATTCATTTTTTTTAATGTAACAGGTACCAATATTCCAAATAGACCTGCAACTATCATGGTTAAAATCATTGAGATAGAAATTATTAAGGATAGCTGAATATCCTGAAACCATAACTGAACAATGAAAGAACTTATGATTGCAAATATAATTCCGTTTAAAATACCTATATTAAATTCTTTAAAAATATTTTGATTAAAATTATTTTTTGTTAAATCATTAGTAGCAAGAGTTCTAACAGTAACTGCCAATGTTTGCATTCCTGCGTTACCACCCATTGATGCTACTATTGGCATCAAAAAAGCTAGAACAACCATTTGTTCAATTGTTGCTCCAAATAAACTAATACAATATGTAGCTAAAAACGCAGTGAAAAGATTTAATAACAACCAATTAAATCGTCTTTTTGTTTTTGTTATTACACCATCAGTTATTTCTTCATCTCCTACACCTGCTAATCTTAATGCATCTTCCTCTGCTTCTTCCTTTAAAACAGTCAGAACATCATCTGAAGTTATCATTCCAACTAATTTATTATTCTTATCAATCACACACGCAGAATTTAAATTATAATTTTCAAATGAGTTACCAACCTCTTCTCTATCCATGTCTACTGGCACTAAAAAAATAGAATCATCCATTATTGATGACATCTTTGTTTCTCTAGGTGTTCTTAGAACTTTAGATGACGGTACAGCACCAATGGGTTTAAAATTTTCATCTACAATATAAATTTCTAAAAATTGTTCTGGTAAATCTTTATTTTCTCTTAAATAATCAATAGTTTGACCAACAGACCAGTTACTTGGTATTGCAGTAAATTCTCGCTGCATTATTCTAGCTGCACTATCCTCAGGATAACTAAGACCTTCCAATAAAGCAAAACGATCTTTAGGTGGTAGTAAGCTTAAAATAGAGTTTTTATTTTTTTCATCAACATTTTCAAGAATAGCTATAGCATCATCAGATTCCAAATTTTTCAATATTCTAACTATTGCATCAGACGAAAGATATTTTATGATTTCAGTTTGAACTGACTCATTGAGTTCAATAAAAACCTCAGGATCTATTTTAAAGTTATTAAGTTTAATTAAATTTTCTCTGTCATTCTGACTTAAATGTTCAATGATATCTGCTGCATCAGCAGGATGCATTTCTTTAAAAGAATTTGTAATAAAAGTTGCGTCATTGTTTGAAATTTTATCAGTGACTACTTTTATGTATTCTTTATTAAATTCAAAATTGACTTTTTTATCTTTGATTTTTTTAATTAAAGTCATAAATTTTCCTGTTATTTAGGTCGATCTTTTAATACATAATCAAAAGAATACAATTTTTAAATGAGTATAGAAATTAAAAAGTCTGAAAAACCTGTCATTTATGAAGATGCTAAAAAAATGATGGAAGAAAGATTGTTGAATGTAGATTTAAATAAATCAAATGAATTAATTTGGACTTTAGAACATCCAGATATTTACACAGCAGGTACAAGCTATAGTGAGAGTGACATTTTAGATAAATCGATTAAGATTTTAGAGACAAATAGAGGCGGTAAAATTACCTATCATGGACCAGGCCAGTTAATTTGTTATTTTGTAATAGACTTAAAAAAAAGAAAAAAAGATATTAGAAATTTTATTTCAATAATAGAAAAAACAATAATCGAGACATTAAATTTTTTTAATATCAAAAGTTTTGCTGATAAAGAAAATATTGGGATATGGTGCAATGATAATAAAAAAATAAAAAAAGTTGCTGCAATTGGGGTAAGAATTAGTAAGTGGATAGCATATCACGGTTTTTCAATTAATATTTGTAATAATTTAGAAAAGTATAACGCAATCATTCCTTGTGGCATTAAAGACAAAGGTGTGACTAATTTAAAACAAATTAAAGATCAAGATTATAAAGAATTAGACAAAAAACTAGTTGAAATCTTTATTTCAAATTTGAATAAGTAAGTCTTTTAATTTTTAATAATTTTTTAAAATAATCAGGTAGTAAAGCTTTGTAAGTATATTTTTTTTCTTTGATCATGAATTTTATTTCATAAGCATGAAGCATTAATTCTTTGTTAATACCAATTGTTTTAGTAAAAGATTTATATTTATTATCTCCAAAAATTGAGTGACCAATATTAAAAAGTTGTTTTCTTAATTGATGTTTTCTACCAGTTATAGGTTTCATCTCAACAAGACTAGAATTCGAATTTTTATCAATGACTTTGTAAATTGTTTTTGCTTTTTCAATAATTTTTTTTCCGTTGTCATAACGTACTAAATCATCATTCCATTCTCCTGAATTTTTTTCAAGTTCACCATGACATATAGCTAGATAAGTTTTATGCACTTTTCTTAATCTAAATAATGATGTTAATAATTGTGCTGTCTCTCTGTTTTTAGCCATTAAAAAAACACCTGATGTATCTTTGTCTAATCTGTGGACAGAGAAAGGTTTTGAATCTGAAAAAATTTCACTTTTTTTAAATATATCAATTAAGTTTTTTTTCGATTTTGTTCCACCCTGAACAGAAATACCAGCACTTTTATTTAAAACGATAAAATTTTCATTGTTATCTATTATTAAATCTTCATTTGCTTTGATTATTTGATTAGAGGGACTAAAACTTATTTTTTTTTGTTGAATTCTTTCTTCAAATTTAAAGTCATAAAAATCAATTTTGTCATTAGATTTTATCTTATGAGAACTTTTTATTTTTTTTCTATTAACTTTGATTTTGCCTGATCTTAAAGATTTTTCAATTAATCCTTGAGGAATTCTCCCTATTGTATTGCGTATCCATCTATCAACACGCATATTATTACACGTTGAGTCAACGATGTAACTTTTAAACATAAAAATATTATTTTGATGCAGCTACTGGTTTTTTATCTTCTTTTTTTTCAGGCTCTTTTGAAGTAGATTTTTTCTTTTTATCTACCTTTTTTGCTTCAACATCTCTGTCTACAAATTCAATAATTGCCATTGGTGCATTATCACCATATCTGAAGCCAGCTTTAATTATTCTTGTATAACCACCTGATCTTTTCTCATATCTTTTTGATAATGTCTTTTTAACTTTATTTGCAGATTTAATATCTTGTAACTGTGAAACTAAAGCTTTAGTGTTATGAAGGGTATCTTTCTTACCTAATGTGATAATCTTATCTGCTTGAGGCTTTAAAAACTTTGCCTTTGGTAATGTTGTTTTGATTTGCTCATATTTTATCAGAGAATTGAGCATGTTTTTTAACAGTGCTTTTCTATGCTCAGATGTTCTATTAAGCTTCTTATTAGCAAATCCGTGTCTCATTTAGATAGCTTCCTCTAGCTTTTTAGACATTTCAGCAATGTTTTCAGGTGGCCAGTTTGGTATCTCCATACCCAAATACAATGACATTCCTGTTAAAACCTCTTTAATTTCATTGAGTGATTTTCTTCCAAAATTTGGTGTTCTAAGCATTTCACCTTCAGACTTTTGAACAAGATCACCAATATAAATTATGTTATCATTTTTTAAACAATTCATTGATCTAACAGACAATTCCAATTCATCAACTTTTCTTAGCAGATTTTTATTAAATTCTGGTTCTGATGAAACTTCTTTAACGGGTGCCTCTACTGGCTCATCAAAATTAATAAACATTTTAAGTTGATCTTGGAAAATTCTAGCAGAATAGGCTACAGCATCTTCTGCTGATATTGAACCATCTGTTTCAACTTCCATTGTAAGTTTATCATAGTCTAGGGCTTTACCTTCTCTCGCGGTGCTTACAGAATAAGAAACTTTTTTTACAGGACTGTATAAAGAGTCTATAGCAATCAATCCTAAAGGTGGTTCCTCAGGTTTGTTTAGTTCAGCTGGCACGTAACCTTTTCCTGTATTAACATTCATCTCCATGTGAAAACTTGTATTTTCATCTAAATTACAAATTACTAATTCAGGATTTAAAATTTCAACATCAGCTACAGGAGTAATATCTGAAGCTTTTATTTCACCAGGTCCTTTTGCATCTAAAATAAGTTTCTTAGTGCCTTCAGAAGATGACTTTAATGCTAAAGATTTTACATTTAAAACTATATCAGTAACATCCTCTCTTACACCTTTTATAGATGTAAACTCATGTAATACACCGTCTATTTGTATAGATGTGACTGCTGCACCTCTAATCGAGGATAATAAAATTCTTCGTAATGAATTACCCAAAGTTAAACCATAACCTTTTTCTAAAGGCTCAGCTACTATCTTTGCTTTAGATTTTTGATATTTACATTTTCAGTTTCCTATAAACTCTCCTTTTTTTTGGTGGCCTAGTACCATTATGTGGCATCGGTGTTGTATCTTTAATTGATAAAATTTTAAATCCTCTTGCTTGTAAAGCTCTTAATGCTGTTTCTCTTCCTGAGCCAGGTCCTTTAACTTCAACTGATAATGTTTTCATTCCATATTCTAAAGCTTTTGATGCAGCTGCATCTGCAGCAATTTGTGCAGCATATGGTGTAGATTTCCTAGAACCTTTAAAACCTTTTTGGCCTGCTGAAGCCCATGAAACTACATTTCCATTTGTGTCTGCGATAGAGATAATAGTATTATTGAAAGTTGATTGAACATAAGCAATACCATTCAAAATGTTTTTTTTAACTTTTTTCTTTTTAGAGTAAGAGCTCTTTTTAACTTTACTTACACTCTTTTCATTTTTTTGGTCCTTCTTTTCAACCTTATCAACTTTAGCCATGTTTATTTTTTAAGTGGAGTTAATTTTTTACCGGCAATTGCAATTGCTTTACCTTTTCTTGTCCTTGCATTACATCTAGTTCTTTGACCTCTCACAGGTAATTTTTTTCTATGTCTTGATCCTCTGTAGCAAGCTAGATCTATCAATCTTTTTATACTTAATGAATAATCTCTTCTCAAATCTCCCTCAACTTTGAAATTTTGATCTATGTATTCTCTAATTTTAAGGATTTCATCATCAGTTAGTTGATTCACTCTTTTTTCTTTTGGAATTTTTAATGATGAACAAATTTGCGAAGAAAACTTATCACCAATACCATAAATGTACGTAAGACCTACATGAACAAGTTTGTTCTGTGGAATATTTATACCTGCAATACGAGCCATATATTTAGTGATAATTTTCAGCCTTTTATATAAGATGATCTTTTAAAGTCAACGGGTTAAACATTGAGAAAACTGTTGATTTTAGCTGTTATTTCCTCAATTTTAGAACTGCCATCTATCTCATAAAAATTAGAATTTTTAGAATAGAAGTCTAGAACAGGTTTAGTGGTTTCCATGTATTTATCGTATCTTTTCACAATAGTATTTAAATCGTCATCAGATCTATTTTCTATACTTTTTCTTTGTTCAATTCTTTTGATTATCGTCTCTTTATTTACATTAAGAAAAAACACAAAATCAATTTTTTGATTTGTTTTATCTAATAATTTTTCTAAGTTTTTAGCTTGTGTCAGGGATCTAGGATACCCATCAAATATTAGTTTATTTTTCTTTTTTGGATCAAATACTACATTTTCAATTAATGAATTAACTATTTCATCGCTAACAAATCTACCTTCGCTCATGTCTTCAACTATCTTTTTTCCTATTTCAGAGTTTTTTTGAATTTCATCTCTCAGCATATCACCTGTGGAAATTTGGAAATTATTTAATTGATTTACTAAAAATTTAGCTTGTGTGCCTTTTCCAGCTCCTGGAGGTCCAAACAAAATGAGAGCTCATGAGTCGAGTTTGGATTTGTGTTACTGTATCAATGGCAACAACTACAACAATCAATATTGACGTTCCACCTAAATAAAATGGTATTGGATAATTAGCAATCAAAAACTCTGGCATCAAACAAACTAGAGTTAGGTATAATGCACCGATTGTAGTTAATTTTGTTAAAATATTTTCAATATAGAGAGCTGTACTTTCACCTGGTCTTATTCCCGGAACAAAACCACCATATTTTCTTAAATTATCAGCTGTCTCAGTTGGATTAAAAGTAATTGAAGTATAAAAAAAAGTAAAAAAAATAATTCCTGACGCATAAAGTAACATGTAAAGAGGTTGTCCTTGAGTAAAATACGAACTTAAATTTAAAAATGTTTCATTATCAGAAATATCAAAATTTGAAAAAGTTACAGGTAATAATAGTAAGGCTGATGCAAAAATAGCTGGTATAACTCCAGCTTGATTTATTTTTAATGGCAAATGAGATGATTCTCCTCCATACATTTTATTGCCCATCTGTCTTTTAGGGTAATTTATTAAAATTTTCCTTAATGCTCTTTCCATAAAAACAATAAACAAAATAGTTAAAATTAATAAAATAAAAATTGCAATTATCATAAGAGTTGAAATTGCTCCAGTTCTACCTAATTCAAATGTTGTCACTAAGGCTCTAGGAATTTCTGCTACAATTCCTGCAAAAATAATTAATGATATTCCATTTCCTATTCCTCTTTGTGTAATCTGTTCTCCTAACCACATTAAAAAAATTGTGCCACCTACAATCGTTGTAACTGTTGATATCTTAAAAAATATTCCTGGATTAATCACTAGATTAGCTGAGGACTCCAAGCCGACCGAAAGACCATAACCTTGAACTGTAGCCAATAAAACTGTTCCATATCTAGTTATTTGAGTTATCTTTGCTCTTCCAGTTTCACCTTGTGCTTTAAGATTTTTAAAGTAATCAGAGACACCTGTTAATAATTGAACAATAATAGAGGATGAAATATATGGCATTATCCCTAATGCAAAAATAGCCATTCTACTTACGGCACCGCCCGCAAACACGTTAAACATTCCAAGTAGACCTTTTTGATTACCGTCCATTAAAACTTTGAGTTGTTCTGGATCAATACCGGGTAAAGGAACAAAAGTACCAAACCTGTAAACTGCTAATATAGCAATTGTAAAGATTATTCTGTTTCTTAAATCAATACTGGAAGATGAAGAACTCATTATCTTAAGATATTATTTTTTAAGTTGTATAGATCCACCTATTTTCTCGAGTTTTTCTAGTGCAGATTTAGATGCTAAATCAGCTTCTATATTGATCTTATCTTTTATTTCACCTGAGCCTAAAATCTTAAGTTTTTTAGAATTTTTATTTATTAGTTTTAACTTTTTCAATGATGATGAATTTAATATATTATTGGTATCAATTTTTTTCTTATTTATAAAAAATTGTATTTTATCTAAGTTTAAAATTGCTATATTTTCTTTTTGAATAGAATTAAAACCACGTTTAGGTAAACGTCTATACAAAGGCATTTGTCCTCCCTCGAAACTTTTAATCGCAACACCCGATCTAGACTTTTGACCCTTTACACCTCTTCCAGAGGTTTTTCCTTTCCCAGTTCCAATCCCTCTGCCAACTCTTATTTTAGATTTATTTAATTTTGGTCTATTGTTTAATTTTATCATTATCCTCTTTTTTCAATTATTTCTGAAATCTTTTTATTTCTGATTGAAGAAATCTGTTTAGGTGAATTTTGTTTCTTTAGAGCCTTAATTGTAGCTCTTATAACATTGTG
>LUMT01000867.1_pt1 | contig 15489 bp, 21 predicted proteins | sample 729741 | NCBI WGS metagenome assembly LUMT01 (sample SAMN03860299, study PRJNA289734) | marine metagenome | biome: seawater column; feature: ocean; material: water; isolation source: Red Sea water column Station 192 - depth 50m | place: Saudi Arabia: Red Sea | collected 2011-10-15 | depth 50 m
CCCCAAAGACAACCCACGAGAGCTGCCATAGTTGCACATAGGGCTTTTCTAGTGGTCGTAATTAAGTGGTTTACAAGGTTCTATAAGATACGCTCCCAAGCTTGCCATTAATTTTAAAATCATAGAAACCATAAAAGAAAATTTTTAGTTTTAAAGATTATTTTTATAAATACTTTTATAGATGCCTTACTATTTTCTATAAAAAAAAATTTATGTAAAAAAATCAATGCACTATGCAGGTTGCCGTGGGGGGTACCCCATATATCCTATACGCCATTGCTGGAAAAATACTAAAAATCAATGTAAACCACTTTGGTGGCGACATTAGTATGGACTCCTGCGGGCATTTACCTATGGAGTCCCTAATAGGAAATACATATAGGACCCTCGGGGAGGACCCTAATATCATTATACACCCCTATTTCGATTTTGTCAATAAAAAAATTAAAAAATGTATTGACAGAATCGCTATCTGTATGTATAATATATATAATTAGTAGTTACCAAAGGGTCACACACAATCTAAACCATGGACATTCACGGTAACTACATGAAATATAACGAATTTTTTGTATGGCAGTAAGGACATTTAAGAATTATTGGCGACCTAGCCATTATCATCGCTTTGATGAAGACCATTTTAACAGTATATTTAGGAAAAAATCTAAAAAAACTAACGATAACCAGTGCGAACAATCGAAGAAGACATCATATCCTGGTCAAAAGACTTCTTAGAACTGCCAAACAAAGAATTAGGAGACAAACCTGTATGTCCCTATGCTAAACAAGCAAGGATATCTGGGCAAGTTAACATAGTTGTAGAAGAGTCTGGCGAAAAATTACTAGAAACAGTTGTTAACCAGTGTAATAACTTTAAACAATCTGGTAAAAAGATCTGTATTGTAGCATGTCCAGACCTAGATATAACAGCAGATGAGCTAGATAGCTATGTGCACGCACTGAATCATGTATTTGTGCCACAGGATGTATACCTGATGGCATCACACCCAGGCAATGATCTTGAACCTGTAGAGTTTTTAGAGAATACAGACTGGGAATCAGACAATGAGTTTCTCATGGTTCTAATACAACCATTTGAAGAGTTAGAAAAAGCAAGTTCTAACTTAAATAAAATAGGATTCTATGAATCTTGGCCACAAGACTACTATGAATCCACAGTAAACAAACGTAAAACTTATAGGAGACTACTATGCGAGGAATGAAAAAATCAGCAAAGAACAAGAAAAAAGACATGAAGAAGAAGAAAAAGAAAAACGTAAAAAAAAAGTAAAAAAATCAACTAAGAAAAAAGGTCTATTAATAGTAATATCATGACGACATTTGCAGAACTAGCAGAACTACTCAATAAAAAATCTAAGGAGCAAGCCCATGCAACTAGATCTAAAACTAGAACTACCCGACAAGCAAAGAGAGTCAAAAAAGAAAATAGAGCTAATGTGTAAGAACTGTGATCATAGTTGTCACTGCAGTAACGGAGGACAATGTTCCGTATGTGCATGTGCAAACTGTGAGCATAATGCGTTAGATGACTTTTACAATAGGTTAAATAATGGCGAAGAAGAAATCAAAAAGTAAAAAAGGAAAAGCTGTACCTACTAACCCTGCACTTTATGCAAGAGTAAAGGCAGAGGCGAAGCGTAAGTTTAAAGTATACCCATCTGCTTATGCTAATGGCTGGTTAGTCAGAACGTATAAAAAAAGAGGTGGTGGATACAGGAGTGCGTAATGGCCAAACCACAAGGAGGATTAACAGCCTGGTTTGGTAAAGGACCCAAAGGAGACTGGGTCGATATAGGTGCACCTAAAAAGAAAGGAAAGTTTCAAGCCTGTGGACGTAAGTCTGCTAAAGGATCAAAAAGAAAATATCCTAAATGTGTACCAAGATCTAAAGCAAAATCTATGACAACCAACAAATGTTAAAACAATATTAAAGAAAAAAACAAGTGGTCGCAAAAGTAGAAACAATAAGAAAAAAAATTAAACAGGGAAAGAAACTAGGATTCTCTGAAAGAGCAAGAGCAGTTAATAAAGGACTATTACCAAGCAAGGCAAAGAATGGCAAAAAAAAGAGATCCAAAAAAAGGAACAGGCAAAAAGCCAAAGGGTAGTGGTCGTAGACTATACACGGATGAAAATCCAAAAGATACAGTAAGTATAAAGTTTGCTACCCCAGCTGACGCAAGAGCAACAGTTGCAAAAGTAAGAAGAGTTAATAAACCATACGCCCGTAAAATACAGATACTTACAGTTATGGAACAGCGTGCAAAAGTTATGGGTAAGACTAAAGTTGTAAGTATCGCAAAGAAAGCTAAACAATCATTAAAAAGGAAACACGATGCGAAACAAACCAAACGGTAAAAACGGCAAAAAAAGACTAACAGATAATCAAATGAAGATAGCCCGTGTTGCGGAGCCTAGAGATAGAATTACATCTGTAGATTTTGCAAAGCTAAGAAAAAATAAAAATAGATCTGTTGTATAAAAATTATGGCAGCAAAGCGAAAGAAGACTCCTGCCTGGCAAAGGAAAGAAGGTAAAGATCCAAAAGGTGGATTGAATAAAAAAGGAGTTGCATCTTATCGTAGATCATTTTGTGCAAGAATGAAAGGTATGAAAAAAAAATTAACATCTAAAAAAACTGCACGAGATCCAAATTCAAGAATTAATAAATCATTAAGAAAATGGAACTGTTAAAGGAGAACATTATGGAAAAAGTAAATAAAATTATAGAATGGGTAAAGAACTATGATAGTTGGGCAAAGAAAGATTACATCAAAGCTGGTGTAATTGCAGTAATTGTTTTAGCTGTTATTATTAGTATCTTTAGCTAAAATGTTATTAGACAAAAAAGATAACAAAGAACTAACAGATAAACAAAAAACATTTCTATCTGCTTTATTTTCAGAGGCAGATGGAGATCCTAGAAAAGCTGCAGAGCTTGCAGGATATGCCCCAACATCCTACCCAAGAGTTGTACAAGGATTAAAAGATGAAATTATTGAAAGGGCTGAATCAGTTTTGGCAGCACACTCTCCACAAGCTGCACTTGGTATTAGTCGTGCTCTTACTGACGATGGATCTATTCCTGGTGCTAATATTAGAATGGAAGCTGCGAAGCAAATATTGGATCGAGTCGGTTTGGTTAAAAAAGAAAAAATAGATGTTAATGCAAAAGTTGCTCATGGTATATTTGTGTTACCCGCAAAAGAAGCATGAGTCTAGGATTAAAAAAAAGAGTTTCACGAACCATCCCTTTTGGTTATAAAGTTAACGAAGAGGATGATAAATTATTAGAGCCAATCCAAGAGGAACTTGAAGCTATAGAACAAGCAAAACAATATATTAAAAGTTGTTCCTATCGAGAAGTTGCTGGATGGATGAAAAGAAAAACAGGCAGATATATATCTGCTCCAGGCTTAAGAAAGGTGCTAGCAAGAAGTGAATGATGTTGAACCACCTAAACCTAAAAAGAAAAAAGTAGCCAAAGCAAAAAAATCAGCTAAGGCTAGCATTAGTGATATAGCTAAACAAGTACAAAAAGCAAAAGATAATTATCACAATGCACAAAAAAAATTAAAAAATAAAAAAGAAGCTTTAAAAAAAGCAGACGATATATTAGAAAATAAAAAAAATATATTTGTTGAAGAAGAGTTTGAAACTGTTCCACCAAATGTTAAAGAAGCTGTAAAAGAACAAGAGATAATATTTGAACCTAATGAAGGTCCACAAACACAGTTTCTAGCAGCATCAGAACGAGAAGTATTTTATGGTGGAGCAAGAGGTGGTGGTAAATCATATGCAATGCTTATTGATCCACTACGATATTGTGATAAACAAAAACATAGAGGTTTATTACTAAGACGTTCAATGCCTGAGTTGAGAGATTTAATTAATCACTCACAACAATTATATCCAAAAGCTTTTCCTGGTGCTAAATGGAGAGAGCAAGAAAAAGAATGGCGATTCCCTTCTGGTGCTAAAATAGAATTTGGATATGCAGAAAATACAACAGATGCTCTTAGATATCAAGGACAGTCTTATACTTGGATAGGAATAGATGAGTTACCACAATATCCAACACCTGATATTTATAACTTTCTAAGGTCATCTCTTAGATCAGTAGATCCAGAGATACCAGTATTTATGAGAGCAACAGGTAACCCAGGCAATGTAGGATCTACTTGGGTAAAAGAAATGTTTGTAGATCCATCGGTTCCTAATACAAAGTTTGATGTAGAAATACAAACGCCAGTTGGTGTAAAAAAAATAACAAGAAGATTTATACCAGCTAAGTTACAAGATAATCCATATCTAATGCAGACAGAGGATTATTATATTATGCTAGCCTCTTTGCCTGAAGTGCAAAGAAAACAGTTTTTAGATGGAGACTGGGCTGCTTATGAAGATGCAGCATTTCCAGAATTTAATTTAACAACACATGTTGTAGAGCCATTTGAGATACCTAGAAACTGGCATAGATTTAGATCTTGTGACTGGGGATATTCTTCACCAGCTTGTGTGCTTTGGTTTGCCATAGACTTTGATAATAATCTTTGGATATACAGAGAACTATATACAAAAAAAGTTACAGCAGATTTATTTGCACAACAAGTTTTAGATTTAGAACATAAAGAATATATTCGCTATGGAGTCTTAGACTCAAGCACTTGGGCAAGAAGAGGTGATGTTGGTCCAAGTATTGCAGAAACAATGATTACTGCAGGATGTAGATGGAGACCATCTGATAGATCACCAAGAAGTCGTATCAACGGTAAACTGGAAATACACAAACGACTATCTGTTAGAGAAAAAGATAATGAAAAAAAACCATCATTATTTATTTTTAACAATTGTGTAAATTTAATACGAACACTACCACTTTTACCATGTGATAAAAACAATCCAGAAGATGTTGATACGCACGCAGAGGATCATGCATATGATGCTTTACGATATGGATGTATGTCTCGCCCCATTAATCCACACGGAATAGGAATAGATGGCTTTGGAAAAGTTCAGTCATTTCAACCAGCAGATAGGATATTTGGATATTAATGGATATAGATGGAAAAAAATTAAGAGTTGGATTTCAGGATCTAACAATTGAAATAAAAGATGCAGATTTTAGAACAGACAATCTTACAGATTGCTATGGTCATTATCTGCAAAGAGAAAATAAAATACAAATAAATACAAATTTAGAAACACATGATTTGTTAAACACAGTTATTCACGAATGTTTACATGCATGTGCATACGTTGGTGGGCTTACAACTAAATCTAATCCATTAGCAGATGAAGATAAAGAAGAAGTTGTTACTAATACATTAGCTAACCAATTACATATTGTCTTACGAGATAATCCATGGCTCTTAAAATTTATACAAGAGTCACTATCAAAAACTAAAAATAAGGAGAAATAACATGGACATCATGAAAAAATATAAACAAGGTGATTTAGATGAAGTACCTAGTGCAAAAACTGGTAACGATCCTATGAACCTTCCTGCTGATGAAGTAGGTGGAGAAAATGTTGATGCACCAAAAGTTAAAACTAACATGGTGGATGGCAAGATTTTTTCAATGGCTGATGAAAGAGATTACTAATATTTATCATGGCTGATGAAACACCAAGAGATGATTTAGTTGTAGCTGTTGGAGAAGCTAACGAAAAAGAAAAAGATTCGACAACTGACTACTATGGATTAGAAGGTTTAATAAAAGAAAGATTTGTTAAGTCTGAAGATGCTAGGTTATTTGATGAAAGTCGTTGGTTAAGATCATACAGAAACTATAGAGGTATCTATGGTTCTGATATGTCATTTACAGAAAAAGAAAAGTCTAGAGTTTTTGTAAAGATAACTAAAACAAAAGTTCTAGCAGCATTTGGTCAACTAATAGAAGTTTTATTTTCAACAGGAAAGTTTCCTATTGGAGTAGAGCCTACACCTGTACCTGATAGTATAGCTGAATATGCTCATGTAAAACAACCAAATGAAGAATCAAAAGATCCCAAAGAAGATAAAACAAAAGTTATAGATATATACGGTTTTCCTGGGGATGGTAAAGAATTATCTCCAGGAACTACAACTGCTGATTTATTAAGAGGTTTATCTTCAGACTATGAAGGTGTAGAGATGGCAGAGGGACCTTCTGTTTTATCTCCTAAAATACCACAAATAGAACCTGCAAGAGAATCTGCAGAAAATTTACAGAAACTAATTCATGATCAATTAGAAGAAAGTTCTGCAATTACTGTACTAAGACATGTACTATTTGAAATGGTATTGCTTGGTACTGGTGTTTTAAAAGGACCTTTTACTCATGATAAGATTCTACACAAATGGGAAAAGAGTGAAGAAACAGGAGAGCAGCAATATAAGCCACAATTTAAAGCTGTTCCAAAATTAGAAGCAGTTAGTGTTTGGGATTTTTATCCAGACCCAGACGCAACAAGTATTGAAGATTGTGAGTATGTAATACAGAGACATTCTTTTAACAGATCACAATTAAGAGATTTACAAAATAGACCATACTTTAGAAAACAAGCAATAGCTGAGTGTTTAAAGATGGGAGAAAATTATCAGGTTCGTGGATTTGAAACTGCATTATTAGATAGAGAAAATGTAGATGATCTTCAAAAGAAAAGATTTGAAGTTTATGAATACTGGGGAACAATGGATAGACTTCTTGCTGAAGAAGCAGGTCTTGAAATTGGTGAGGATATGGAAGAACTTGATGAAGTTCAAATTAATGCATGGATATGTAATGGTCATGTATTAAGATTAGTACTAAATCCATTTACTCCTGATAGAATACCATTCCATGTTTGCCCATACGAAATAAATCCATATCAGTTTTTTGGTGTAGGTATACCAGAAAATATGGAAGATGCACAAATGGTAATGAATGGTCATGCAAGAATGGCTATAGATAATTTAGCATTAGCAGGTAATTTAGTATTTGATATTGACGAAACACAATTAGTTCCAGGACAAGATATGAATATATATCCTGGTAAAATATTTAGAAGACAATCTGGTGTAACAGGCACAGCCATTAATGGACTAAAGTTTCCTAATACAGCACCAGAAAATTTAATGATGTTTGACAAGTTTAGACAACTTGCAGATGAGGCAACTGGTATACCATCATACTCACATGGAGCAACAGGTGTTCAATCAACGACTAGAACAGCTGCAGGTATGTCAATGTTAATGGGTGCAGCTGCATTAAGTATTAAAACAGTTGTAAAAAATATAGATGACTATTTACTGAGACCCCTTGGTGAATCTTTATTCGCATGGAACATGCAGTTTAATAATTATATAGAATCTATAAAAGGTGATTTAGAAATAAAAGCAAGAGGTACTTCCTCACTAATGCAGAAAGAAGTTAGATCACAAAGATTAATGACATTTATGCAAACAGCTAATAATCCAAATATAGCACCGTTTGTTAGATGGCATTCTATATTAAGAGAGATTGCAAAATCATTAGATATTGATCCAGATCAATTAATTAATGATCCAGAAAATGCAGAACTATTCGCAAAAATAATGGGGATGACAAATGGAAATCAACAAACTCAAAACCCTAGTGAGCAACAGGGTAACATGGGATCTGCTCAAGGAGTACCTCCAGGAGCAAATCCAACTGATCCAACAGGAGTTGGAGGTGGCAACATCGGAGCAGGAGCTGTTCCGCAACCAGGGGAAACTGAGTTCTCTCAGGCGACTCCTTTCCCTAGAGCAGCAACTCAACAAGAAAGACGATAAAAGTAGAAGGTTTTTTTAATGGCATTACAAGATACCCCACCACTGGCAGATCCTACTACAGGAAGAATACCTCCATATACTCAGGTATTAAAACAAGATCCAGTTACGGGTACTTATAAAATACAATATGATGTTAAAGCAGCACCACCTGCAAGTGCGTTACAAACAGGATTAACAACTCCTACAACAACTGTACCAGGACAAATGTATGGAACTGGAACTCAGGGTGGTGAAGATGAAACTGATACTGATGCAGGAACAGATGCTCAAACTAATATAAATACAGCAATTGCAACCACTCAAAATAGAGGTGGTGAAGGAATGGGCAGAGATAGAGATTTTGGTGGAATTTCAGTTGGTGAACAATCTATAGCAGATTTAAGTCGTACTTTAAATCCTAGTAATTTTGAATCAGCAATGTTTGCAGGTATTACGGCTTTTGCACCAACAGCACTTGGTGGTATTATTGCGGCAGGATCAGCAGATGCACAAAGACAGGCCATAAGAGAAATAAATAGAAGAGCAGCTGCAGGAACTCTTGGTACAAATCCAGATGGATCTCAAGTTAGTGATCAAGCTTTAGCATCTCTTGGCCAACAAATTGGTAATCAGTATGGTTTACCTGGTTTTACTAGTGCATTAAATAATACAGCAGCAGGACAAATATTTGCAGCTAACTTAGCACCACAGTCATTAACAGGAGAAGAAACATTTAATGTTACAAATCAAATGATAAATCCTGTTAGTCAAGAACAAATTACTAGAGACTTTGATCAAGCAATGATGTTAGGGTTTCAAGAAAATCAAGAGCAAAATCTTAGAGATGTATTTGCACAAGATATAGCTAGGCAAACAATAGATCCACAAACACCAACTAATATTGCTGCTACCCTTGCTGCAGCAGATCAAGCTGCAGGTGTTCAAACAGGAGATGCGAGTGCTGCTGAAGCTGAAGCTCAAGCTGGTTCAGGAGCTAACTATGGATGGAATTCTACAGATGGATCTACAATGACATCAAACTCTACAACTACTAATGCAGATGGCAGCACTACAACTAATTTATCAGGTTTAAATACAGCCAATCAAGTAGTTAGTGAAGGCACTGATGGGCCAAATAATCATAGTCAAAGCCAAGTTAATAATGCACAAAATCAAATTAATGGGGCTGTTCAACAAGGTGGGTCAGATTATGGAATGGATGATGGAGTAAGTGCTGTTGGTTATGGATATAATGCTGAAACAGGAAACTATTCAGGTACAGTAAGTTATTCTGGAGGAACTGTGACTACAGGTCAGCCTGAAGGTGATGGTGGAAATAATGCTAATACTGGAGGTCAAGCACCATCTACTGGTGTATCAGGCGTTGATGCAGATACTGGTAAATTTTCTGGTGGCACTCAAGAAGGAAGTGGTGGAGATGGCCCATGTTTCTTAGCAGGAACTCTTATTACCATGGCAGATGAAACTAAAAAACCAATTGAAGAAGTAGAGTTAATGGATAAAGTTGCAATTGGAGGATATGTTGGTGGTGTTGGTAAATTTTTAACAGATGAATTGTATGACTATAATGGAGTTAAAGTATCAGGTAGCCATTTAGTTAATGAAGATAATAAATGGATGCATGTTAAAGATAGTAAAAATGGAAAACCATTAGGTAGTGATACTCATGTTGTATATGTTCTTGGAACTGAACATAGAAGATTATTAATTGAAAATATTTTATTTACAGATTACTTAGAAACAAAAGAACAAGAAATGTTTATTGCAAAAGGAAGTGATTATTAAAAATACTTAATGCAGAAAATTAAAACTAGATTATGGAATCTAGATAACGATTATTCTACTATAAAAAATTGGTGGAAAGAATATGATTGGACAAGCCCTCCAAAAGATTGTTTACCTCCAGATGGTATTATAGTTGAATATGAAAATAAACCAGTTTGTTGCACAGGAATTTATTTTGCTATTGGATGTAAGTTTGCATATATGGAATGGGTTTTAGTAGATAAAAACCAAAATTCAAAAGTTAGATACGATTGTTTAAAAGAATGCATAAATTCTGTATTTAAATTAGCAGAACTAAAAGGTTATAAACTTATTGGGCATACAACATCTGAAAGTAAATTATATGATCGATATCAAAAAGATCATGGTATGATAAAAGTAGATCCTGATTTAACAGGATTTTTAAAAATAATAACTAATAATAATGAGTTTAAAACTATAGACGATATTGATTTTGTAGTTGGAGACGAATATTATAAACAAATAAATAATAGGAGAATATAAATGGCAAACGGTGATATGCAAGGCATGGGTATGATGGCTAAAATGCCACAAGCAGATCAAATGCCTAAACAAGAACAAGCTGCTGCATCTATTGTTAATATGGATGCATTTCAAAAATCTGTTAGCAATCTATCTGATAAATCAAGTGAAGTTTTAGAACAACATTTAACACCACCTGTAAAAGAAGCTATAGTAGAACTATTTGGAAGAGATGTTGCAGTTGCTTTAAAAGATTTTGGTCCTAAAGAACCAACCGTTAATATACCAGTTTCAGCTGTTGTAAGTGCTTATCCATCAGGTAATGTTGAAGATTCAGTTCAAATGATGGCTCAAGATTTTAAATCAAAAGCACAACAAAATATTCCTAGTTCACCACAAGGTGGATTAGGCGGAGAGCCAATGAAGGCATCTCCACAAACTAACGTGCCACCTAGCCCTATGCCAACTGGCATGGTCTAGCACACGAGGGCTACCCTTCCCATAAGGCACCCAACTCAACTAGGAGGACAATATGGTTGACGAAACACAAGAAGTTGTAGAAGAATCTACAGAAGAACAAGTAGAAGAAGCTACACCTGAACAGGAACAAGTAGAAGAAATACTTGAACCAACACCTTATCAAAATAAGTATAGAAGAGATCTCGATGATAAGGATACTGATACAGCTACCGAACAACAGGACACCCAAGAAGAAAAAGAGGCTACTCCTGAAGAACGCCCTGTAACAGCCGAGGAAAGGGCTTTTAAGAAACGTTATGACGATCTTAAACGCCATTACGACAAAACTTTGAACAAACATAAAACTGAGGTTACAAAACTTAAAACTCAGATTGAACAAAGCACGAATGAAATGCTACCGCCTAAAGATCCAAATGAACTTCAGGCATGGAAACAAAAGTATCCAGATGTCTATGATGTTATAGAAACTGTTGCTTTAAATCAAGCAGATGCTCGTGCTAAAAAACTTGAAGAGAAATATCAGTTTTTACAAGAGCAACAAACACAGATTGCAAAAGAAAAAGCTGAGGTTGAACTTTTAAAAAGACATCCTGATTTTATGGAGATTCGTGCTACAGACCAATTTCATGAGTGGGCACAAAAACAAGATCCAACAATTCAAGGATGGTTGTATGAAAATGCAGACAATGCTGACTTAGCCGCAAGGGCTATAGATCTTTATAAAATGGATGCAGGTATTACTTCTAAATCAGAAAAACCTAAATCTAAAGATGCAAAAAAAGATGCAGCAAAAGCTGTAACTACAACTAAAAAAGGCAATCAAGTAAACGTAACCGAAAAGAAAATTTGGACTGTTGATGAAATATCTAAGTTAAAACCTTATGAATTTGATAAACATGAAAAAGAAATTATGGCAGCTCGAAGAGAAGGTCGTATAAAGCGAAACTAAAAAACTTAACTTAACGCTATAAAGGAGAATAATTATGGCAGTATCAAGAGCAACAGGTTATTCAAACCTGCCTAATGATAACTTCATACCTGAAATTTATAGCCAGAAGGTTCAAAAGTTTTTCAGAACTGCTTCGGTTGTTGAAGATATTACAAACACCGACTACGCTGGAGAAATTGAAAATTTTGGTGACACGGTAAGAATTATCAAAGAACCAGTAGTTACTGTAGCTAGTTATACTCGTGGCTCCGTTATCAATACACAAGAGCTTGCAGATGATCAAATTACTTTGGTTGTTGACCAAGCAAATGCTTTTGCATTTAAAGTGGATGATATCGAAGAAAGACATTCTCATATCAACTTTGAGTCTGTTGCATCATCGTCTGGTGCATACGCTCTCAAAAATGCATATGATCAGAATATCATTGCTGCGATGTTTTCTGGTGCAGGCACTACAGTTGGATCTGATGGATCTGGACAAGATGTAGGTACTTACGCAGAAGGTACTTCACTTGGAACAGCTGAAATTGATCCAATTAACGTAATCGCAAACCACGCTAAAAGACTGGACTCTGCTGATGTTCCAATAGATGGAAGATGGTTTCTAGCAAGCCCTGACTTCTATGAAGAACTAGGTAAAGCCAACAGTAAGTTAATGGCTGATACAACTGGTGCAGCTGCACCATTAAGAAATGGTCAAGTTTATAATGGAAAAATCCATAACTTTACTATGTATCAAACTAATAACTTTGCTGCGTCAAGCACATCTAACTACTTCAAAGTGCTTTCTGGACACATGTCTTCTACTGCAACTGCTAACCATATTGCAAAAATGGAAGTTGTAAGAGACACAGAATCATTTGCTGATGTTGTTAGAGGCTTACACGTCTTTGGCAGAAAAGTTCTAAGATCAGACGCTTTGATCGCAGAACATATTAAAATAGACTAAGGAGAATAATTATGGCTACATATAATGTGACAGGACCTGGCGGAACAGCTGGGCACCCATCAAAATTGAGTGCTGGAATTAGGACTCCTTATTTGGTGGAAAATACAATCGATGTCTCAGCAATAAATGGTGATTCTGGAGCAGCACAAAATGATGTTCTAAGAGTACTAGATATTCCTGCTGAAACTCTAGTCATGGAAGCTGGTATTGAAGTGCTTACTGCACTATCAGGCTCAGTTACACTTGATTTAGGTATCACAGGTGGAGACGTTGATAGATATGTTGACGGAGATACTAACGCTACAGGTTTCTCTGCACCGACAGCTACAGCTAGAACTATAGTTGCAAGTGCAGATACTCTTGACGTATTAGTATTAAGTGCAGATTCAACTGCGGGTAAGATCCGTGTTTTTGCTGTACTTTGTGACGTATCTGGTGTTGATGAAACTGATAGAAATACAGACACACAACACGACACAGCAGTGTAATAACTAACTAGAGGGGGGCATTTGCCCCCTTCTTTTAAATGGAAAAGTATATGGCAATTATTGATTTAAGAGAAAAAACAAACGCATCAACAGGACAAACAAAAAGAAACCTTGGTGGACAAGCAGCAAGTTTAGAGTCCTTTAGAGAATTAGAAAAAAAAGTACAAGAACAAGATAAAAAATTAGATAAGATATTAAAACTATTAAGAGACTAGTATGAATTATTTACAACTCACAAATGCAGTATTGGCAGAACTTAACGAAGTGCAACTCACTTCTTCAAATTTTGCATCTAGTAGTGGTATTCAAACAACAGTAAAAGATATTATTAATAAAGCATTAAGAGATGTATATTCATCAGAATTAGAGTGGCCTTGGCTACATAGTGATAAAACACAAGTTACATACGCTGGACAAAAAGAGTACTCATTACCAACTGATTTTAGGTCAGTTGATTTTGAGTCTTTTTATTTAGTGCCAACAGAACTAGTAACTAACTCTACTTTTGATAGTAACATAACCAACTGGTCAACAGTATCAGGATCACCAGCATATAATTCTGGTGGTAATGGAAGACTAAGATTAAATGCAGCGGCAGCATCTGCAAGTTTATCAACAGTAAAAAATAGAGAGTATAGAGTACAAGTAAGAGTTATGGATACATCATCCAGTGGCTCTAGCTTAAAAGTACAAGTAGGAACATCAGCTGCAGGAACACAAAATTTAAGTACAACAGTAACTGTATCTGATTTTGGTGATGGTAAAATATTAGATACAACTTTTACAGCAACAGCTTCTACATCACATATTACATTAGATAATGATGACTCTAATAATTTAGATGTAGATTTTGTAAAGGTATCAGAAAATTTACCACCTAAAAAATTAATATACATAACATACGATGATTATAGAAGAAGATTTTTAGCAACAGCACAAACTAATAATAGTGATCATTATGGAACACCTGATTATGTATTTAGAACACAAGATGATAAGTTTGGATTATATAGAGTTCCTGATTCAGATGGTTATACTATAAATTATGAATATTGGAAAACACACTCTGATCTATCTGCATCAACAGATACACCAGATATACCTGCAAGATTTCATGATGTGGTTGTAGCAAGAGCAAAGTATTATATTTATAATCTTAGATCTGACCCACAGTTTACACAGTTTGCAGATAGAGATTATAGAGAAGGTGTTAAAAGAATGAGAATTGAATTAATTAATGCACCAAGTGAAATGTTAGATACTAGAGTAAATTTAGGATATAATAGACGGGGTGCATTGAGTGGCTGATACTTCACAGATATCCCCTTTTGTATTTGGTTGTGGTGGAGGACTTGTATTAAACAAAGACTCTTTTTCATATCAACCTGGAGAATCAAAAGTACTAACTAATTTTGAACCTGATGTAAATGGCGGTTATAAAAAAATATTAGGTACAACTAAATGGAACTCTAATATAGTTCCACAAGTATCTTCATCTGGTGAACGAGTTGTAATGTCAGCTATATTTGGTAGTGTTGTATTAGCAGCTAGAGGTGGTAGCATACATAGAGCAGCTACTGGATCAGGAAGTTGGACATCAACAATAACTGGTTTAGGAACACCTACTAGAAACTATGAGTTTAGAAAATTTAATTTTGATGGCACTGATAGAATTATAATATGCACAGGAACATCTAGTCCACAATTATTAACATCAGCGTTTTCTGCATCAGTTGTAAATGCAACAGGCACAGCAAACTTTAAACATGTAGAAATATTTAAAAACCATATATTTTTTGCAGGTAAACCTACTGCTGAACAAGAACTTAGTTTTATGGGGCCATTTCAAACTAATGATTTTACATCAGGCAATGGTGGTGGAACTATTAAAGTAGATACAAAAATTGTAGGATTAAAAGTATTTAGGGATGCACTGTTTATATTTGGTGAAGATAAAATATTTAAACTAGTAGGAAATACAGACGCTGATTTTGCAATAGCACCAGTTACTAGAAAAATTGGATGTATTGATGGTGGTTCAATACAAGAACTTGGTGGTGATATAATTTATTTAGCACCAGATGGTTTAAGAACTGTAGCAGGTACAGAAAGAATTGGTGACGTAGAACTTGGTACTATATCTAAACAAATACAACAACGTATTGATGATATAACAACAGATAATATTACATCAGTAGTTATTAGAAAAAAATCTCAATATAGATTATTTTATCCAACAACTAGTGGTGGTGAAGATTCTGCAAGAGCTATAATAGCTGTAATTAAAGTTAATACTAATACAGGACAGCTAGGATATGAATACGCAGATATGATAGGGCTAAAAGCATCATCAACTGATTCAGAGTTTACTGGAGGATCTGAGACTGTAGTGAGTGGTGGTTATGATGGGTATGTTTATATACAAGAATCAGGTAATAACTTTGCTAGAGCATCTACTACTACATCAATAAAAGGTAGATATAGATCTCCTGATCTGACTATGGGAGATCCAGGTATAAGAAAAAATATGCAAAGAGTTATAGCAAACTATACTAA
>LUMT01000283.1_pt1 | contig 15479 bp, 13 predicted proteins | sample 729741 | NCBI WGS metagenome assembly LUMT01 (sample SAMN03860299, study PRJNA289734) | marine metagenome | biome: seawater column; feature: ocean; material: water; isolation source: Red Sea water column Station 192 - depth 50m | place: Saudi Arabia: Red Sea | collected 2011-10-15 | depth 50 m
ATGCAGTACTTAAACCGTGTATTCCACCACCGATTATTACTACTTTTGCTTTTGAAGGTAATGTCGTCATATCAAAACATTATTTTTTGATAATGTTAATTAATATACTTATTTATAGAAGTAAAAATTATATATAAAAATTAGATATTTTTTTCAGTTATCAAAATTTATTTAATAACTGATGTTTTTGAGTGTATCTAAATAATTATTAAACTCTTTAATAAAAGACTCGCTTGGGACTATATTTTTTATTCGCTGATCAGTTGAAGTTTTTTCTAGTTTAAAGAATCCTTTTTCACAAGCCTCTGTAATTATCAAAGCTGATTTTGGCCTAGATGTTTTAAATAATTTTGTTTTTAATTCTTCAACAGATAGTTTTGTTCCTTCTTTAAAAGCTGACATAACTAATAACATCATGTGATAGTGAGAAGGTGACTTTCTAAAAAAATAATTACTAGAAGTATGGGATTGTTTCATTTGTTCTTCCCAGAAATCTAATAGGGTTTTTTTTTCTTTCGGCATTTTTTAAGATCTTACTCTTGATTTAGTTGGATCGTAGAATGGAAATCCAACAACTTTTGCACTAATTCTTTTTTGGTGACCATCAATTTTTCCAACTTCAACTTCAGTTCCAATTTCTGAATATTGAGCATCTATTCTACAAAGAGCTACATTTTTATTTAGAGTTGATGACAAACAACCACTTGTAACAATACCTACTTGAGCTCTACCAATATGAACACAATCACCATGACCAGCAATTTCTTTTCCAATTAATTCTAAGCCAACTAATTTTTTTTGAGGATTGTTTTTTCTTTTAATTAATTCTTCTTTACCAATGAAGTCTTCTTCTTTAGTTTTCAAAGGAACCGCAAAACCTATCCCTGCTTCAAAGGGATCTTGTTGACCATCAAATTCATTTCCAAATAAAATTAATCCAGCTTCTATTCTAAGTTTATCAAGAGCAGCAAAACCAGCAGGAATTAAACCCACCATACTTCATAACCAAGCTCACCTGTATAACCTGTTCTAGAAACGATTAGTGGAATACCTTGTAATTCTTCTATTCTACAAATTGTAAATCTAAACCAACCAAGCTCATCAATAGATGGTTGGGTAGGTGGTGTAAAAATTATCTTTTTTAAAATCTCTCTACTTTTTGGACCTTGTATAGAAACGTTGCTAATTTGGTCTGTTGAATTTTTAACATTTGCATTAAAATTTTTTTTCTTTGCTATTTCTTTTAACCATTCTCCCGCATATTCATCACCACATATCCATCTAAATCCTGTTTCACTTAATCTTAATAATGTTCCATCATCAAACATCATTCCATTTTCATAACACATTGCAGAGTATACAACTTGGCCAACTGATAATTTTTTAATGTTTCTGGTAAGTGTGTAGTTTAATAATTCTTCAGCATCTGGACCTATTATTTCAAATTTTCTAAGTGAAGATAAATCAATTAATACCGCATCGTTTCTGCAGGCATTATATTCATTTACTATTCCGTGTTTCGTATAATCATTTGGAAGCCAAAAACCTCTTGCATCAACAAAATTTCTAGTCAGTTGTGATGTACGTTCGTGAAAACCTGAATTTCTTGTTAATTTTTTTTCTGAATCTGTTTTCATTCGAAAAGCAAATGACTTTCTAAATTCTTTATTTTTGTCATAAGTTCTAACAAAAATTTCAGTAGGATTCCATGAATTACAAGCATCGATATCGCTTGGACATGCTGTAGTACCAATTGTTAAATCTTTTAAAGCTCTAAACATTACGTAATCACCAGGTCTAGAATAAGATTCATCAGATATTACTGAATTTAATCCAGCAGCTGATGTATTAAAAAATAAATTAATTGCATGCCATCCTTTTTGTTTCTGAACTCCATATTTAGACATACTTTCAGTTAAATTATCAGAGCAATTAGGATGACCAAAGTAACCAGCATCTTCATAATATTTTGATGTGCACGCGAGATTAAAAGTATCATGTTTACCAACTGTATCTCTAATCACTTCTACCAAAGGTTCATGATCCGTGTCATAAAATTTTGAAAATAAACCCGGTCCTGGAAAAGTATTTCCCATAAAAGTTCTAGTTGTTTGCCAATCCAATCCTTTTTCAATTCTTTTTTCTAATTTTTTTGTATCAAATGCCACAAAGTCTGAACATTGCCTTCCAGTTGGACTTATAACTTGGATGTAATCTCCTTCTTTAACTTGGTAAGATGTTGAAGTTTCTTTATCTATATTTTCTTCATAAAGTGGTTCAAAAATTGGATCAGGTATAACACTTAACTCTTTATCATTTATAACCTTCGCTCTTTTAATAAATATAGTTAGATCAGTTGGTGGATTTTGTTTTGTAACATCCATATCTTCACCAGGTGCAGCAAAGATTGCATAACATTTATCTTTTGATTTAAGTTTGATCTTTTCTTCAGCTTTTGTATCAAGATCAAAAACTATTGATGATTTAGAATCTTTTATATTTAAATTTCTTTTTTTTAACTGGTAATTTGTTGCTAAGATTGTTTCGTCTTTTCTATTTAAAATATCTCTTATGAAGTTTTTTTGATTATTCTCTTTTAAATTTAAAATACCTAATTCTGACTTTCCATCTTTATTAAAACAAATTATTTCACAAATTTGATTTCCTTCATCATTAATAATTTCTATTTCATCATCTGGAAAAATTTGAAAAGCAGTTAGAGCACCACCATTCACAATATGTCGTTCAACTCCAGGTGGTAAAATATTTAATCCAGGGTTTTTGATGTCTTTACTTGTCCCAAACATTTTTAAAATTTTTTAATATTGATATATTTTTTATCACCATTTTTATTGTTTAAATATATATATATTTTTTAGAACTAATAATCCTTTACCTAGCTGTTCGTTTTAACATAGAGTGTTAGTATTAATATTAATAGAGGGGAAAAAATGAAAAAAATAATGTCATTATTATCTGCTCTAGTTATTTCTGTAGTAAGTTTCTCAGGAATTTCTAACGCTGATAGCAAAAAGCCCATCGTAATCCCAACTCATAACTGGTCATCTCAAATTGTAATGGCTTACGTTATAGGTGGAATTTTTGAAAGTATGGGTAACAATGTAAAATATGTAAACGCTGACTCACAAGCAGTTTATGAATCAATCAGAATTGGTGACGTAACTATTTCTCACGAAGTATGGGAGTCTGCGTTCGGTAAGTCATTTACTACTGCTCTAGATAAAGGTGGTTTACTTGACTGGGGTGATCATGAGGCAAGAACTCTTGAAGATATGGGTTACCCAAACTGGGTTGTTGAAAAAGGTTTGTGCCCAGGTCTACCTGATTGGACAGCTTTGAAAAATCCAGACTGTGCTAAAAACTTTACAACACCTGACTCTCCAGATGGAAAAGGAAGAATGTTGGAAGGACCTCAAAGTTGGCACGGTGATTTAATTCCACAAAGAATTGAAGCTTTAGGTTTAGGTGATCTTTGGTGGGTTAAATTTGCTGGAGGTGCAGATGCACTTTGGGCTGAATTAGCAGCTGCTGAAAAAGAAGGAAGAGGAACTATAATCTTTAACTGGACACCAAACTTTACAGATGGTGCTGGTTTCACATTTATTGACTTCCCTCCTTACACAGCAGGTTGCAGACCAGAAGATGGTGGTGATGGTAAATGTGGTTCTCCTGATGGATACTTGAAAAAAGCTGTTCATGAGGATTTCCCAAAAACTCACCCAGATGCAGCAGCAGCATTTAAAAAGATGTCATTCTCAACAAGTCACATTGGTGCGATGGCAGCTTTAGTTGATGTTGATAAAATGACTCACGAAGATGCAGCTAAAAAATGGTTAGCTGATAACGAGTCAGTTTGGAAACCTTTTACTAAATAAGGGTAAAAGTTAAAAAAATTAAAATCTCCCCCAACTTGTTTGGGGGGGATTTTTTTTTATTCTAATATGTGTAAAGTGACAAAATGAAAAAATTTCTAATTTTCATATTTTTAATTTCTTTAATTAACTCTTCTGCATTTGCTCGAAGCACAGGATGTAAAGAAGGAAACTGTGAAAATGGTTTTGGTAAATGGATTTACACAGACAAGACAACTTATGAAGGTGAATGGGTTGCAACAAAAAAAGAAGGTCAAGGAGTTGAGACATGGCCTAATGGATATATTTACAAAGGTGAGTTTAAAAATAGTGAATGGAGTGGACAAGGAATTTTAACTTTTCCAGATGGCTCCACTTACGAAGGTGAATGGTCCAAAGGTTTTATGAATGGACAAGGTACATTTACTTGGGCAGATGGTAAACAAAAATCAGGCACTTGGGTAAATGGAAAGTTACAAGAGTAATGTCAAAAGAAAATAGTTTAAATAAAACTGAAGACAATTCAAACTCAACAAAGCAATTTATTGGTTTAGTTATTGTTACGGCAATAGTGATAGCTTTTTTTGCTGTTTTAAATGGAATATTTGGAGAGGGCGATGAACTTGTTGAAAAAATGAAATTGGAAGAGCAAAGAATTGCTGAAGAGAGAAAATTAAGTGACTTGATATCTAAATTACCTTCAGGAATATTAGTATCGTTCGATGGAACTGATCATTACAGATTAACTGATGAAGTGTATGAACAAGTATGTAAAGCTACAAAATTAATTCCACAACGTGCAATTATGGGAGCTAATTTTTTAAATTTTAGAGCACATGAGATTTACACAAAAAATGGAAATAAAATTGATGAAACATTTGTTAAGTGGGATCAAGAAAAAGGTAAGTGTTATGCAGGTTTTACTGTAAGTGGAAACAATGTAGGAATTGATGAAAGTATCACTGTCAGTGGAGAAGCCTTAAGTTTTTTAAGCACAGGTATTGATACAAGAGTTTACTATATTAAGAATTTTTAATGATGAAAGGTTACAATAATTAACATTTAAATTTTATTGAATTTCATATAACTTTGAAAAGATTTATGTCTGAGACCGTTATTAAGTGTGAGTCAGTTTATAAAATTTTTGGTGAGAATGCCAAAAAAATGCTTGAAGAATCTAACGGTAATGTAGATGCAAAAACATTTCAAGAAAACGGTTGCATAGTTGGAGTTAACAACGCTTCGTTTGAAGTTGCAAAAGGAGAAATGCTTGTAGTAATGGGTTTATCTGGTTCAGGTAAATCAACATTACTAAGATGTATTTCAAGATTAACAGATGCAACTGGAGGAAAAATTTTTATAGAAGGCCAAGACTTACTTCAATTAAACAATAAAGAATTAATTGAGCTTAGAAGAAATAAAATGGGAATGGTTTTCCAAAGCTTTGCTTTGTTGCCTCATAAAACAGTTGTAGAAAATATTGCTTTCCCACTTCAGATAAAGGGTATCAAGACAGAAGATAGTATTGGTAGAGCAATGGAAATGGTTAAACTAGTTGGACTTGATGGAAGAGAAAATTATTTTCCAAGAGAACTGTCAGGAGGTCAACAACAAAGAGTTGGGATTGCTCGATCTTTAGCAGTGGAACCTGATATTTGGTTTTTAGATGAACCGTTTTCAGCATTAGACCCACTAATAAGAAAAGAAATGCAGGATGAGTTTTTAAGACTGCAAGAAAAATTACAAAAAACAATTATGTTTATTACTCATGATTTTGATGAAGCGTTAAAATTAGCAGATCGAATTGCGATCATGAAAGATGGTATTATAGAACAGCTAGATACACCTGCCAACATTGTTTTAAATCCAGCTACAGAATATGTAAGAAAATTTACTGAAGAAGTTCCAAGAGAAAAAGTTTTAGTCATAGAGGATGTAATGGATAGTTCAAATAAAGATAATTTGGGAGATGTAAAAGTTTCAAAAGATGACATTATTGAAAATGTTGCAGAAAAAATTCTTACTCAAGAAAAAATTGTAGGAGTAGTTGACACCAATAACAATATTATTGGTTCAATAAAACCTTCAACAATTATTGATACAGTTTTTGGAGGAAGAAAAAATAGTAGCTAAACCATGGAATATTTAAAAAAATACCCAAAGTTGTTTCAATGGATATTTTTGCTGGTTGTATTTTTTGCTCTATGTTTTGCAATTGAAGTTCCTGAAACTTATAAATTTATAAGAGGCCAAGCAGAATTTGTAAAAGATCCTAACCAAAGTGTTTATTTTTTTCTAGGTAAAGAAGTCCGATATTATGCGTTTGATGTTTTTTGGAGATTACCACCTTTACTTGGTTGGTTGCCTATCTGGATAAACGACTCTTTATTTTTCTTAATGAACGAGTGGATGCCAATGGAGTTTTGGAATGAAGATACTCAAGAGTTTAAAACAAGACCGCTGTTATTAGAGATAAGTAGAAATTTAACGTCTTTTATGACGTTTTTGATTGAGTTGATTAGAGAAATTCTGCTTGGTGGATTAGAAACAATAGTAGCATTTACTAGCTGGGATTTTATTGATGCTTATCCTTGGTTAGAATTACCGGGCTTGCCTTGGACTATCGTTGCAGCTGGTGCAACAATACTTGCATATAAACTGAGTGGTATAGGACTTGCTTTATTTGCAGGTTTAACAATGGTCTATATTTCAATCTTTGGTCAGTGGAAACCCTCAATGCAAACACTTTCTTTTATATTAGTGGCTGTTCCTCTGTCATTTGCATTCGGTATCAGTTTAGGTATTGCTGCTTACAAAAGTAAAAGAGTTGAAAATGCTTTGTATCCAATTCTTTTGGTGATGCAAACTATGCCTCAATATGCAGTGTTAGTTCCTGCACTTGTTTTGTTTGGTGTTGGTGATCATGCAGCTGTAATAATTACAATGGTAGTAGCAGTTCCTCCAATGATTTTATTAACTATTCTTGGACTAAGAGCAGTTCCTCCAGAAGTCATTGAAGCAGGAAGAATGAGTGGATGCACAAATTGGCAGTTAATGACTAAAGTACTTATTCCAACCGCTAGAAGAGATATCTTAATTGGAGTTAACCAAGTTATTATGGTTTGTTTTTCTATGGCAGTAATCTCTGCGTTTATTGGTGCTAAAGGATTAGGATTTAATCTATTGCTTGCTTTAAACCAACTTAACATTGGTCTCGCTCTTGAAGCAGGTTTATGTATTAGTTTGATTGCAATTCTATTAGATAAAATGTCATTAGCATGGGCAAATCAACAACAAGATTATTTCGGTAATCTTACTTTTTTCCAAAGAAATAAAAATATTATATTTTTTGGTGGATCAATAATTGTTGGAGCTATTCTTGCTTATATTGGAACTTTTATTTTTAAAGATACGTTTAATTATTTATTTGAAGTTCCACACAATAAAGGATTTTCAACAGCTGATTTTTGGAACAAAGGTGTTGATTGGATTTTTGATACATTCTTTGTTTACATAAAAGCATTTAATACTTGGTTAATTACAGAAGTCCTCCAACCAATGAGAGCTTTATATTTAAGAATGCCAGCAGTTGCTACTTTGGTATTAGCTGTAGGTGCTGGTTATTTAATTGGAGGAATTAGATCAGCATTAGTTGTTGCTGCTTTAACTTTATTTATAGCATTAAGCCCGTGGTGGGATAGAGCATTGGTTACATTATACATGGCAACTTTTGGAGTAGTCGTTTCTTGCATAATAGGTTTTACAGTTGGAACTTTATGTTTTCAGAATAAAAAGTCTGCAGCATTTATGTTAGGGGTTTGTGATATTTTTCAAACGTTCCCATCGTTTGTATACTTAATTCCCGTAATGATGCTATTTGGAATTACAGATACTTCAGTTTTAATTGCAGTAATTGTTTACGCAACAATTCCAGCAACCAGATATACTATTGAAGGGTTAAGAAGTGTGCCAGCAGGATTGCATGAAGCAGCAACGATGTCTGGTGTTAATAAATTTCAAAGATTAACTAAGATTGAATTTCCTTTGGCCTTCCCACATATGATGCTTGGGATAAATCAAACAATCGTATTTGCTTTGTTTATGGTGATTATTGGGGCCTTTATTGGAACAGAAGATTTAGGACAATATATTTTAAAAGCATTGTCAGATAAAAATGGAGCTGGAATAGGATTAACTCTAGGTATCTGTGTTGCTTTCATAGGATTGATTTTTGATAATTTAATCAGAACTTGGGTTGAGAAAAGAAAAAAACACTTAGGCATAGCTTAGTCCATTGAAAAAATTTATTATTTCTATTGATCAAGGAACAACATCTTCAAGAGTAATTTTATTTGACACAAAAGGTAATATTGTTTTTGTTTCACAATATGAATTTAAACAATATTTTCCAAAAAATGGTTGGGTAGAACATAATCCAAATGAGATCTGGTCCACAACACTTAAAGCTTTAAAACAAGTAATAAATAAAGCCAAAAAATTAAAAGGTTACATACTTACAATCGGAATTACAAATCAAAGGGAAACAACAATTCTATGGAATAAAAAAACAGGAAAGCCAATTTATAATGCAATTGTATGGCAAGATAGAAGAACCCAAGATTACTGTAAATTGCTTAAGAAAAAAAATTATGAAAATCTATTTAGAAATAAAACTGGATTATTTATAGATCCATATTTTTCAGCAACAAAAATTAAATGGATTTTAGACAATGTTAAAATTTCCAAAAAACTTCTTAGTTCAAATGATTTATTGTTTGGGACTGTAGATACATTTTTAATTTGGAAATTAACAAAAGGTAAGCAGCATTTAACGGAAGCATCTAATGCAAGCCGAACAATGCTGTATAATATTAATAACAATAAATGGGACAAAGAAATTTTAAAAAAACTAAATATTCCACTTAAGATTTTACCAGAGGTAAAGAACTCAGCAGATAATTTTGGAAAAACAGATAAAAAAATTACAGGAGTTGAAATTTCAATTTCTGCAGTTCTTGGTGATCAGCAGGCTGCAGCATTTGGACAAACTTGTTTTGAAAAAGGATCTATAAAAAGTACATATGGTACTGGTGCATTTGTTATTATGAATACTGGTCCAAAAAAAATTAACTCAAAAAACAAATTACTGACTACTATTTGCTATCGATTAAATAATAAAAATACTTATGCCTTAGAAGGTTCAATTTTTATAGCTGGTGCAGGAGTACAATGGCTAAGAGATAAAGTAAAATTAATTAATAAAGCACCTGAAACTGAAAAAATTTCAAAATCATCTAAAATTAATGATGGTGTTTTTGTTGTACCAGCTTTTAGCGGAATGGGAGCACCTTATTGGAGACCAGATGCAAGAGGAGTAATCACAGGACTAACAAGAGACAGTGATTGGAAAAGTATAGTTAGAGCAACAGTGGAGTCCGTTGGTTATCAAAGTTTTGATTTGTTTGACTCAATGAATAAGGATGGTTTGAAACCAAGAATAGTTAAAGTAGATGGTGGAATGGTTGCAAATAATTGGTTCACACAATTTTTATCTAATATTATTAATTTAAAAGTAGTTAGACCAAAAATATTAGAGACAACTGCTTTGGGTGTAGCTTTGTTAGCTGGACTTCAAATAGGAGAATATAAATCTTTAAATCAAATCAAAAATATGTGGAAAAAAGATCGTGTTTTCTCTCCAAATATTAAAAAAACATTAAGAAACGAACTTTTAGCGGGGTGGAAACTAGCAATTAGAAAAACTTTAGCGTAACTAGTCTCATGAAAAAAGTTTTAATAATAGGAGCGGGCGCAATGGGTGCTGCATTTACTTTTCCCCTTGCTGACAATAATCACAGAGTAACTTTAACCGAGCCTTACAGCAAAGATCTCTTAAATAAATTAATAACAAAAAAAAAATTTCATCCAGCATTAAAACTTAAGTTATCTAAAAGAGTTTCTGTCAAAAAATTTTCATCAGACTTACTTAATGAAAAATGGGACTTAGTTGTTGTTGCAGTAAGTTCTATTGGAATTGAAATGGTTAGACAGTATTTAAAAAATATAAATAGAAAAATCTCTATTCTCGTTTTAACCAAAGGTCTTAAATATGATCGAAATAATAAAAAAATTATTACTATGTCTGAGCAACTAAACAAAGGAAATCAAAATTTAAATATTTCAGTATTAAAAGGACCTTGTTTAGCAAAAGAGTTAGCAAAAAAAATCAAAAGTTACACTGTGATAGCAAATAAGAATATTAATATCGCAAAAAACATAGGAAAATTAATCTCAACTAAATATTACAAAACAGAATATTCTACTGATGTAAAAGGAGTTGAATTTTCATCTGCAATTAAAAATATATATTCAATGATTATTGGATCAGGTGAAGGTGAAAATACTGCTTCAGCTTTATTTAGAAAATCATTAGATGAAATGGAATATTTAATAAAATATTTCAGAGGTAAAAAAGAAACAGTTCACGGGTTAGCTGGAGTGGGTGACTTATATGTTAGTGCGGTTGGAGGAAGAAACAGTAAAATGGGTGAATATTTAGGAAAAGGTTTTACTTTTAAAGTTGCAAAAAATAAATTTATGAAAAATGATACGGTAGAGGGTGCAGATCTAGCTAAAGAGATTGCACCCTACATATTGAAAAAAATTAATAAAAATAAAATACCACTTATGCATGCACTATTAAGTGCAATCACAAAAAATAAAAAATTAAAAGTTAACTATTAATTATTTATTTAAAAACGTCTTCATCGAGTCGTCCATTGCAGTTTCCCATGGAGTATGGTGTATAGGTGCAACAGAACCTGTTACAGGTGATGAAAACGATTTGTTTCTGTAAGTTAAGATATCTTCTACTTTATGATGTTCCCACTCTTTGAAATGTTTTCTGATTAGTTCAAAATCTATTTTTGGATAATCAGACATATCATGAAGTTCTTTTGTGTACTCAGTTTGAAAGTCAATCATTTGATCTGGGTTTTCTAATTTTTCCTCCATAGCAACCCATTTATTGATATCTTTATTGATTTCATCAGCACTTGGCATTTTAATTTTTCCCATAATTACATCTCTTGCAAACCAAGCTTGGCAATCAAACATATTAAAAGTATGGAATTGATCTTGCATACCAAGATATAAAAGTTTGTGATTATCTTGCCAAACAACTCCTTTGTATAATTTCGGTGGATATAATCTGTTGTGTGTTTTTAACTTAATACTTTCATCTAAAAATGGAAAATGATGTAAGTATCCTGTACACAAGATTATTGCATCTGCATCTTGTTCAGTACCATCTTTAAAAATTGCTTTTTTTCCTTCCAATCTATCCAGATAATGAACTTCTTTCATACCTTTAGGCCATTTAAATCCCATAGGTGCATTTCGATATCCAATAGTCACACTTTTAGCTCCATATTTATTACACTGTAAAGCAACATCTTCAGCTGAATAACTGCTTCCCAAAACTATCACATCTTTTCCTCTAAATTCCTCTGCATCTCTAAAATCATGTGAGTGCATTATTCTTCCTGGAAAAGAATTCATTCCTTTATATTCAGGAATAAAAGGAACTGAGAAATGACCAGTTGATACAACTAAATAATCAAATGTGTCTTTTGAAATTTCATCTTTAACTTTGTCTTGATAAGTAATTTCGAATTTTTCATTTTCAAAAACTACATTTGTAACTCTTGTATTAAATTTGACTTTATCTTTTATTTTACCTTTGCTCACTCTACCCAAAATATAATCTTGCAATACTTCTCTTGGAGGAAAAGAGGGAATGGGTTTTCCAAAATGTTCATCAAAAGAATAGTCTGCAAATTCTAAACATTCCTTTGGGCCATTGGACCATAAATATCTATACATACTATTATGAACTGGGTCTCCATATTGGTCACTGCCTGTTCTCCAATTATAATTCCACAAACCTCCCCAATCCTCTTGTTTTTCAAAACAAACTATTTCAGGAATTTTTTCACCTTTACTTTCTAAGTGTTCGAATGCTCTTAGCATTGAAAGTCCGCATGGACCTGAGCCAATTATTGCTACTTTCGTCATTTTATAAATTAATTAATATTTTTAATATTAATTACAAGAAAATTAAGAAAAATATTGAAAAGTTAATTTTCAACTACCTAAAAATTACAACCCAAGATAGTATTTTAATTTTTAAATTAGGTGCGCAATTTATATATGTTTATTTTTTATTTAAATTTTAATAACCTTAAAAATTAAACTAAGGGGGTCAATGACTAAATACTTAAAAATAATGTTAACTTTAGTCTTTGCAAATTTGTTTTTATTAAACAATGCAATTTCTAATGATTATAAAGGTCCAGATTTAAAAGGAGAAAAAGTTGTAATCTCTGGTCCATGGTTAGCTCCACAAGATGATCAATTCAGAAAAGTAATAAAAGCTTTTACTGATGCTACTGGAGCTGAAGTTGAATATGGTGGTTCAGATAGTTTTGAACAACAAATAGTAATTGATGTTAAAGCTGGAAGTCCACCAAATCTTGCAATCTTTCCTCAACCTGGTTTGGCAGCAAATGTTGCTGCACTAGGTGGATTAACTCCTCTAGGTGGAGAAATGAAAGATTGGGTTCTAAATAATTACGCAGCAGGTCAATCCTGGGTAGATTTAGGTACTTACAATAACAAAGCTGGCAAAAAAGATTTTTATGGTTTCTTCTATAGAGTAAACGTTAAGAGTTTAGTTTGGTACTCACCAGACAATTTTGCTGATAATGGTTATGAAGTTCCAAATACAATGGAAGAGTTAATTGCACTTACAAAAAAAATGGCTGATGATGGAAATACACCTTGGTGTATTGGTCTTGGATCAGGAGATGCAACTGGCTGGCCAGCAACTGATTGGATGGAAGACATCATGTTAAGAACTCATACACCTGACGTTTATGATAAGTGGGTTTCTAATGAAATGCCATTCAATGACAAAAAAGTGATTGATGCTATGGATTTCTTTGGTTCATTTGCAAAAAATGATAAATATGTCAATGGAGGATCAAAAGCAGTAGCTACTACTGATTTTAGGGATTCTCCAAAAGGTTTATTTACTTCTCCACCTGAATGTATGATGCATAGACAAGCAAGTTTTATACCTGCATTTTTTCCTGAAGGTGTAAAAGCTGGGGATGACTATGACTTCTTTTACTTTCCATCGTATTCTACAAAAGATTTAGGAAATCCTGTGTTAGGTGGTGGAACTCTTTTTGCAATTACTAAAGATAGTAAAGCTACAAGAGAGTTTTTAAACTATTTAAAACACCCTCAATCAAATCATATTTGGATGGAAATTGAAGGATCAGGTTTCTTAAATCCTCATAAAGGAATTGATTTGAGTAAACACTCAAGTGATACTTTTAGAGGGTTAAATCAAATTCTTTTAAATGCTACTACATTTAGATTTGATGGATCTGACTTAATGCCTGGAGCAATTGGAGCAGGATCATTTTGGACAGGTATGGTTGACTACACTAGTGGAAAGTCTGCTAAAGAAGTTGCAGATAAAATACAAGCTAGTTGGGACGCTATAAAATAATCTTACTTAGTACAGGCGAAAGAAAGAATTTCACTTTCGCCTGTATTTTAACTAACATACCTTGTGACTTTAACCTCATTATTTTTATATGTTTTTGTTGGCATAATTGTCTGTTTATCTTATTTTCATATTGCAAACTTTGCATATGATAATTTCAATAAAAAAAAATCAAAAAAATTTTTTCTAAATAGTAACACTAGAGCATACATATTTATTGCGCCTGCTTTACTGGTATTAATTATTTTCATAATTTATCCAGTTATCGAAACTTTAAGACTTAGTTTTTACAATAATACTGGTTTTGAATTTGTTGGACTTAAAAATTATTTATGGGCTGCTCAAGATCCAGAATTTAAAAGAGCAATACTAAATAATTTAGGTTGGCTTATAGTGGTACCAACTTTGAGTACTTTTTTTGGATTAGTAATTGCTCATTTAGCAGACAGAATTTGGTGGGGCACAATAGCAAAATCTATAATTTTTATGCCTATGGCAATATCTTTTGTTGGTGCAGGAGTAATATGGAAATTTGTTTATGATTATCGTGGACCAGGTGATGATCAAATCGGATTATTAAATTCAATTATTGTTTCTTTAGGATATGAGCCACAAGCATGGATAACAATTCCAATCTGGAACAATCTTTTTTTGATGGCAATTATGATTTGGATACAAACTGGACTAGCAATGGTAATTTTCAGTGCCGCACTAAGAGGCATTCCTAAAGATATGATTGAAGCAGCAAGATTAGATGGCGCGAGTGATTTAAAAATATTTACAGCAATTATTATTCCATACTTAGAAAAAACAATTTTAGTTATTTGGACAATCATTACGATTTTGGTTTTAAAAATTTTTGACATTATTTTAGCTATGACTAATGGACAGTGGAATACAGAAGTTCTAGCAAATTTAATGTTTGATTGGATGTTTAGAGGCGGTGGAGACTCGGGTAGAGGTAGCTTAATGGCAATAGTAATAATGTTAGGAGTAATACCAATTATGATTTGGAATATACGGAGACAAAAAATGGAAGAAAAAATTTAATGAAAAAAAGTTTTTTTTCAGCTTTATTCGTTCATACCTTGCTTCTTTTGTTTGTTATTGCATGGGTTTTGCCAACATTTGGATTGTTCGTAAGTTCTTTTAGAGACAAAGACTTATTAGCAACAAGTGGTTGGTGGACTTCATTTAAAACTAATCAAGTTAACGAAATACATAGAACAAAAAAATATACTGACCAATATCAGGAAAATGGAATTTATCTTTTGAAAGGTAATCTCTTTGAAGATAATTCTAAAAAAAAAATAACTTCTTATGGAATTACTTCAAAAGATATTAATAGGTATAAAGTAGGTGAGATAGCAAAATTAAATAATAACACCGAAATAGAAGTTAAAGAAAATGGAGAGTATATATGGAAATCATCTAAACCTTTTAATAATAAAAGAGGTAAAAGAATTTTTGTAACAGCTTTAAGTCCACCTAAGTTTACTTTGAGTAATTATAAGGAAGTTTTGTTTAAGGAAGGACTTGGACAGGCATTTTTAAACACTCTGACAGTGGCTATTCCTTCAACGGTGATACCTTTAATAATATGCTCATTTTTTGCTTATGCACTTTCTTGGATGAAGTTTTGGGGAAGAGATACACTGTTTGCAATAGTTGTAGCTTCTTTAGTAGTACCATTGCAAATGAGTTTAATTCCTTTACTAAGTATTTATAATGATTTTGGTGCTTTATTTAATGTAGGAGCAAAATCTTACCCAGGGGTATGGCTGGCCCATACAGGTTTTGGATTGGCTTCAACAACTTTTTTGCTAAGAAACTTTATTAAGTCACTTCCAGCTGAGATGATTGAAGCGGCTAGAGTGGATGGTGCAACGCATTATGATATATTTTTAAGAATTATTTTACCTTTATCTATACCTGCTTTTGCATCTGTTTTTATTCTTCAATTTTTATGGGTATGGAATGATTTATTGGTAGGACTAATATTTTTAGATCAAGTTCCAAGTGAAATAATT
>LUMT01001410.1_pt1 | contig 15472 bp, 17 predicted proteins | sample 729741 | NCBI WGS metagenome assembly LUMT01 (sample SAMN03860299, study PRJNA289734) | marine metagenome | biome: seawater column; feature: ocean; material: water; isolation source: Red Sea water column Station 192 - depth 50m | place: Saudi Arabia: Red Sea | collected 2011-10-15 | depth 50 m
ATGAATAATAATAAAGCTTTTTTTTTTGATAGAGATGGTGTTCTTAATAAAGCAGTAATAAAAAATAAAAAACCGTATCCACCACAAAATTTAGAGAAACTTATTCTTAATAAAGATGCTTTGGAAATAATTACATTTCTAAAAAAACTAGAATTTAAAATCTTTGTATTTACAAATCAACCTGATGTAGCCAGGAGAAAGATAAAAAAAAAAGAAGTTATTAAGATAAACGATTATATCACAAAAAAACTTTTAATTGATGAGCTATTTGTTTGTTATTGTGCAACTAATGAATGTTTTAGACGTAAACCTAACCCAGGAATGATTTTTGATGCAAAAAAAAAATGGCGTATAAATTTACAAAAAAGTTATGTTGTGGGTGATAGATATAAAGATATAGAAGCTGGTATTAATGCTGGAACTAGAACCATTTATATGAAAAATAATTACAATGAAAAAAAACCAAAAAACTTTAATTACTTAATAAAAACTTTAAAAGATATAAAAAAAATTATAAAAAGAGAGCATGAATAAACTAAAAATAAAAATATTTGCTGATGGTGCTGATGAAAAACATATGCTGGCTTTAAATAAGCTTCCATATATAAAAGGTTTAACAACAAATCCTAGTTTAATGAAAAAGGCAGGAATAAAAAACTATAGTATTTTTGCAAAAAAAATTTTAAAGAAAATCAAAATAAAACCTATATCTTTTGAGGTGTTCTCAGACAAACATAAAGAGATGTATAGACAGGCAAAGATAATTTCCTCATGGGGGAAAAACGTCTATGTTAAAATACCAATAACAAATTCCAAAGGTAAAGGTTGTTATAAAATAATTAAGAAACTCTCAGATGAAAAAGTTAACTTAAATATCACAGCTATTTTTACAATGAGTCAGGTAAAAAATTTGAAGAAAAATTTAAATCCAAAATCAAAAAGTATAATTTCTATTTTTGCTGGTAGAATTGCAGACACAGGAAGAAATCCAGCCAATATTATTATACAAAGCGTTAAAATGTTCTCAAAAAATAAAAATATAGAAATATTGTGGGCAAGTACAAGAGAGTTATACAATATATTTGAAGCTAATAATTTAAAATGTCAAATTATCACTGTGACGCCTGACATTCTAAAAAAAACCAAACTTATTAATTACAATTTAAATAAATATTCAATTGATACAATAAAAGATTTTTATAATGATGCGAAAGCAGTTGGATACAAAATTTAATAATCCAAACTTTTAATACATTGTCTTAAGGTTTTGTCTAATGGAGTATTTCTAAATATATTATCTTTTTTTGCATCTAAACAATCAAAATAAGAAAATTTACCAATATTTTTAATCTGATTTAAATTTAAAGGAAAAGATATAAGAAGATTGAGCCCGGTAAATTTAAATAAGTAGTGCAAAAATAAAAAAAAATTTTTTGATAACATTAAACTAAAATCTGATTTGTTAGCGATGCGTCTTACTCTTTTTACTAAATCTTTAATCTTTATATTATGACCACTTAAAATATAAGTTTTATTATTTTTTTTATTTAACATTAAAACTATTGATCTACATACATCTCTGACATTAATAAGATTTATACCTCCTTGAACATAAAAACCAATCGGAGTTCTGATCATATTCTTAATATTTGATGTAGAAGGAGTAATTCTAAAATCATTTAAACCGATCATAGAGCTTGGCAAAACTAAAGATATTGGAAATTTATATTTCTTAATTTCTTTTTTGACTATTTTATAAGAAGTTAATTTAGAATTTACGTAAGGATCATTAGAAGAGTCTATTATCTTTATATTCTTTTTTAAAATTTGATTATAATTAAGACCTAAAACAGAAACTGAACTTATATATATACCTTTATCAATTTTTAATTTTAAAAAAAGTTTACAAAAATTTTCTGCACTTTTTTTTGCAGTCTTCAGTGTAATTTGTCTAAATTTTTCTTCGTGAGAATAAATAGCCGCAGCATGAATTACATAATTTTTTCCAATTGATGCAGAGTAAAAATCATTAAATTTATTAACATCACCATATATTATATTTATACGATTATTTTTTAAATTTTTTGTATTTGAATTTTTTCTACAAAAAGCAAACACATCATAATATTTTTTTAGCTCTAGACATAAATTATATCCCAAGTGCCCAGTGGCACCTGTTACTAAAACTTTTTTCATAAAGCAAATTTATTGTAGTTTCTTTTTTCTACCAAATAACTTTTCAACTAAACTTCCAAACTTTCTATGTCTGAAAAAAGTATTATCATCATACATAAATTTTTCTAGAAACATGACATCAAAGATTTTTAAAGCTTGTCTTTCAACTTCATTAGGACCATCTAATGCACATGTGCTACAATAGTCTACATTTTTTCTTCCACTAATATGAAGTTTTCTATAATTTTTTGCTTTTTCACTATTCCAAATTTGTTTAAGACTTTGCTCAGGAAATTTTCCGTAACTATCTTGATTATCAAAGTATCTAGTACATGGAACGACTTCCCCATTCCAGGTTATAGTCAGTAACCTCCATGGTTTTTCACATAAAATTCTATCAGGATCAGTTGGTTTTTCATTAGTCGAAAGATTATTAATCTCCTCTACCTTTCCTCCCCATTCATTAAAGGGTTTATTTGAAAAAGTGATATCATAATTATTAAATTTTCTTTTTAAGATTTCAATTGCATTTTAACATTTTTCCACCCTGCAACTTTAGTATAGACTCCTACACCTGGTCTTATTTTGTCATAACTTTCCTCTGTTGCACCATCCAATGACAAAGTCAAAAAATCTAATTTGGAATTTAATATCCTTTCAGATATTTTTTCGTTTAATAGAGTTCCATTTGTTGACATACCAACTTGCAAACCATTTTCGGACGCATAATCAACCATATCAGTGATTTTTTTATGTAACAAAGACTCTCCAAATTGATGCAAATAAACAAATTCAGCAGGGGTATCTTTTAATTCATCGATTATAGATTTGTATAAATCAAAATTCATCATGCCTTTTACTCTTTGCATTTCTCTAGGTTGTGGACACATTATACAGCCAAGGTTACAATGATTTGTGGGTTCAATGTGGATCATATTTGGAAATGATACCAATTCATCTTTTTTTTTTGAATATTCGTTTATAACTTTAAATCTATTAAACACCTTATCTAGTGAAAACGTGTTTCTGTTTAAATATTTGATAAAGTTTAGCATTATCGTTTCTTATTTTTTTTTGGAATTAATATAACATAAAAAGTTGGCTGTCTATTGATTAGATAGTAAAAGAACTTTAGGAAAAATGAGAGTAATCTGTAAAATTTTTTGCTCATTTTTAGGGAATAAGTCCAAAATAGTTGTTTCGGAAACTTTATAAATTTAATACAGTAAAACGAGCTATCTAACTTCTTATTTATTAGATCAAAGTTGACATTTATTCCTTTTAGATGAGAATAATTCTCAAAAACTATTAAACCTTTGCGGGTAAGAAGTTTGGATATTTTATTTATATTTAATATAATTTTTTTAATATCGTTATTCCTTGTAAAAGGGTAGCACTCTCTTAAATAGATAATATCAAACTCGCCCTCATGCTTTTTTTTAAGCTCACTTAAAAATTTACACTTAAAATTTATTTTTTTAAAATTTTTTAAAGCAAATTTTATTGCATATTTTGAAGGATCAATTCCCAAAGTTTTTTTTAATTTAAAAATTTTTTTTAATGAGTAAGTTATATGACCTGTACCACAACCAATATCCATAAGAGTATTTGGCTGAAAATTAAACATAACCAATAAAATTTCTTTCAAATTTTTTGCTATAAATATTGCTTTTTCTCTATTAATTTCAGCATGACTTTTGACCCATTCAAAATTTTTTTTTTTATATAAAGCGTAATAAGCTCCATAAGATGTGTTATTTTTAAATATTCCAAAATCCACTAATTTTTTTTGATTTATCTGCAGCTTTTTAATTTGAATATCACTAAAATCTTCTTTTATTTTTGTATAATAATTATCTTTTTTTAGAAGTTTATTTTTGTTTAATTTTATCATACAGTCTTTCATAATTTTGGCTAAGGTGAAACCAAGTATTTTTTTTTGAAAACGAAATACAATTATTTTTCATTTGACTGAATTTTTTTTTATTAATTGATAATATATCCTTTTCAAATTTGTAATCACGGTACAACACTCCAACTTTATTTTTTTTTAAGAAATCTTTAAATATTCCAATATTTGAACAAATTATTGGCAAACCATAAGATAAGGAAATATGCATTGGGCCAGCAGATCCTGCATAACTTTTTTTATAAGGTAAAAGTAAATAGTCATGACTTAAAAATAAATTTTCCAATTCTTCTTTATTAAAATATTTGTTTTTGATTTTTATTTTTAGATTTTTATTTTTAATTAATTCATCCATATTCTTATCATCTCTCACTATACCAAAAAACAAAATTTTTCTTTTAAAGATTTTGTTTAAATTATTTTTTTTTACAATCTCACAAGGATAATTAAATACTTTGATTGTCTTCTTAAAAATTTTAGATATTTTTTGTTTATGGTTGTGTGAATGAACGACAATTTTTACTGGAAAAAAATTTAACAACAAAATTACTAATATAAATAATAATCTTTGAAAATATATTATAATATTTTTAAAAAATGAATTACTTAAAGTTGGTTTTATTGAATGAATTGTAATTATGAGATCCGGTAATCTAAATATATTAAGAATAATAAATAATAGAATTGAAATTGGTTCGAACTCTAAAAAATGTATAATTCTTACTTTTTTTTTATGCTCATAGCGAAAAGTTAGAAAGAAAATTACTTTGAAATAATTAAATAATCTTGAGAGTATAAAGGTTGTAAAATTATATCTATAATTTTTGATTAAAGTTTTGATAAATATCGAATTTTTTATTTTTTTTTTTTTATTATCACAATAAACTTTAATGGAATTTTTAATTTTAAGATTATTTATATAATCATAATAATGACCATCCCAATCACAATAAGGCTGAATTATTAATTTCAATTTTTTAGCTCTCTATTGTTTATAATATTTTCTATAAAAAAATAACACTTATGGTACAATTTAATTTTGTCTTTTTGTAAATCTGAAGAACTTATTGTCTTGTTTTCATCTTGATAAATTTCTACTAGATTACTATCCATATTATACACTGTAGGATTTTGAAAATTAATATAAATTATATTTATAAAAATGACTAAATAAAAAAGTATTTTTATTTTTTTATTTTTTAAAAAATCGTCAATTAATAAAATTATTTGTAAAAAACAAATTGTTAAAAAAAACATCATCATAAAATTATGTGGAATTACTTGTTTTGCAAAAACAAGATAAAATAAAATAGATGAAATATTTAGATAAAATAAATTTTTTCTTTTCACGTAAAAATAAAAAAAAGAAATTGAATATAAAATCAAAGATATAAAACCTAAATTATCACGAATTTCTGCATAGAATAAATAAATCATTCTAATTAAACTATCCTCTGATATTTTACCTGTAATAAAATTCAAATCAAAAAACCATAATTTTTTATTTATATTTAAAATAAAATTCTCAAAATTTAGATAATTATAGAAAGAAAATAATATTAAAGTTGAAAATATTAATAGAACACTTAGGAAAAATATTTTTTTCTTCTTACTGATATTTTCATCAAATATGAAAAAAAATATAAAAAATATAATAATATAATGTAATGATAAAATTGAAAAAATTACAAAAGAAGTAAGTAAATAATAATTTGAATTTATTTTTTTTAGGTAAAGAAATGATCCAATCAAAAAAAGTATTAGAGAGTCGTGAAAATTAAAAGCAAAACTATCTTTAAAAGTGGAGCAAAAGAGTAATATCAAAGAGGATAAAATCAGTAATCTATTATTAGTATTTGCTTTAAAAATTAAAAATAACCCAACTGTATTTAGGAAAATTGGAAATAACCTTCCTATAATGTAATCTGTGCCAAAAATTTTAACGAATGGAGTAAATAGCAAATAATACGTGTTAAACCAAAATGCATCTGATGCTATTATATCAAGATTGCAATTCAAATATCTTGGTATTAAAAAATTCAAATCATCTCTATAAATATTACCATAAGCAAATAAATAAGAAGCCATCGAGGGATTGCTCTCCTGAATATTTTTTATAAATGGAATTAGATAAAATTCTTTATTTATTAAAATAATTAATGAAGAAATAAAAAAGAAAATAAAGAGAAAGTAAGATTTTTTTAAAAATTTCATTTAAAAAAATATTTGAAACTAGAGTATAAGCATTTTAACGCATCAATAAATCGTATTTTTTTCCCCTCTTCGATTGTTCTACCGTAATAGGATATTCCTACCTCATAGAATATAGATTTTAATTTTGATAATTTTATTGTAATTTCAATTTCAATTGCAAATCCATTTTCTTCCAAATTTAATTTTTTAAGCAAATCAGTTCTTATTAATTTATATCCACACATTACATCTGAAAAATTTTTATCAATTAAAAAATTGACTAAAAATGAAAGAACTTTATTTGCCAAAAAATTTTTAAAATAAACGATTCTCCTTGGTTTTGAGGAAATAAACCTAGATCCATACACAACATCAACTTTTGAATTAATAAATGGTTGATATAAATCTTTTATATCTGTCGGGTCATATTCTAGGTCCGCATCCTGAATTAAAACTAAAGGAGATTTACATTTATTTAATCCTATTTTAATTGCACTCCCTTTCCCCTTATTTTTTTCGCTATATATAATTTTTACTTTTGGATGACTAAAAGATTTCAGTATTTCTGTACTTCCATCATTTGATGCATCATCAACAATAATTATTTCATCAATTAGATTTTCTTTTAATACAGTGTTAATTGTTTTTAAAATGTAATTTTTTTCGTTATAAACAGGTATAATGGCTGATATCATTTTTAAAAAGTATGAATTTATATTAAAAAGTATAAATTTATATTTTTTTTTTACATTATTAATTTTAGAATTCTACATTTTTTACTCTTTTAAGCCAGATCTAGGCGGGGATACTAAACAGTATCTTTTTCTATCAGAAAATTTTTCAAGTTTCCTTTATGAATTATTGAGTGGAAATGTTGATTTAAAAAGATTTCCTGGATACCCATTATTTATTAAATCTATAATTTATTTTAATCAAAATCTAAATTTAGTATTTTTCACTCAATTGCTTATATTTAATTTAAGTATTTATTTTTTGATTAATTCCATAGATACAAAAAATCATTTATTTTTATATGTAATCTTACTTTCACCAATAACTATTTATTCACAAAAACTTATTTATCCAGATGGTTTAATATTTTCTCTACTAATAATAATTTATGTTAATTTTCTTAAAAATAACAAAAAACTGTATATATTATTTTCATTTATATTATTTTTGATCAAAGCAGTTTTTTGGTTTTTAATACCATTAATTTTGTTCAAATTTGAAAAAAAAATTTATAAATTTTTTTTTACACTAACTTTATGTTTGATTAGTTTTTTATTAATATATTTTTTAAGCCCAGGAAAGCTTGTTGATATCACGGTTGAACGTCCAGGTTATGTTAATGAAATTTACAATAATAAATATAATAGAGAATTATACCTGGATATCACAGTGGATATGGAAAATTTTTGTAATCTACAGAATAGTTATGATTTCATAGATAAAAAAAATAAGAAGCTTAATTTTTTTGAGTCAGATCACAAAAATAAAAACGGCTATTCTTTGAGCTCAGAGCAAATCGATTTTGTAAACCCAATAATTAAACAATGTTTGATTAATAATAAAAAGAAATTTCAAAGAAAAATTTTTCTTCTCGTACTTAAGGAAAATTTATATTTTCAGAGTAAAATATTAATAAAAACTTTTTTTCATACGTTTTCTGGTTGGAATTTAAATGATCATTTATCATATCAGATGCAAAATAATATTAATGAGTTTGAAAAATTTAACGAATTTTTTAGTAAAGAAATTACAAACAAATATAGTAAAATTTTACCATTATTTTTATTATTTTTTTTAATTTATTTAATATTGCAAAAAAAAATAAATTATCAAAATTTATTTTCTTATGAGTTTTTGTTTCTATTTAATTACTCTTTTATAGTTACATTGTCAGCTCAACACCCACAAGATAGATATATGTTGTTTAATATAATAATGTTTTATTTTTTTATAAAAAAAATTCAAATTAATACAAATTAAGATCAATATACTGTATTTTATCTTTTTGGTTATAATTTTCTATGATAGTTGGAAGTAAGTAAAATCCGCAGATTCTCTTGTCTGATGAATAATTTTGTAAAGCAAATTTATTTGCTTTTTTATCTAAAGATGTAGATAGAAAATTTCTAAAACTATTAGAGTCCTCTATAACAGGATCCCATTTTTGATAAATTAAATCTTTATTTATAATTGTGATATTGGATAAAAGAATTAGTGTGAAAACTAATAAATTATATTTTTGTAGCTCAAAATATTTTAAAAAAACATTTAACCCAATGAGACTGAGAATAATAGATAAAAAAACAAATATAAGATTAGAGTAGTAATGAACTATGAAATATTGCAAAAAAATATAATTTATTATTACTGTAGAAATATAAAAAAAACTCAATAAAGTTCTATTTTGAAGTTCATTTTTTAAACCTAAAAACAAAAATGGGAATATAAAAATACTTAAATTATCTTTAATTAGTGAGTAGAACATATAAGTTCGATGATAAAAGTTAACATTTTCTCCCACTTCATGTTGGCTAGATTCAAATTCAACTAAATTTGGATAAAAACTTCTTACTAAAAATTTATCAATTAACTTTTTAAATTCAAAACCGTTTTCATTAACTGACAAAACATAGATTAAATAAAATAATGTAAAAATTAAAAATATACTTAAATATATAAACTGGTTTATAGAGATTAATTTTCTAAAATGAAGATATATCAAATGAGTGAAATTATAAAAAAAAACAATATGATAAAATAAAGGTGTTAAAAAAATACATAAAGAATAAAAGATAAAGTTACTAATAGAAATATTTAATAAAGATATCAATAAGATCAGCATAGAGTCCGGATAAACAACATTTATTGATGAAAGACCTATAGGTGAAGCAAGAACTATTGGTATTGAAAATAACAGAAAATATTCCTCGTTTTGCTTACATGAGTACTTAACAAATAAATACATGCCTGATAAATTCAAAAAAATAGCAAAAGATCTACCAACGATCTCAAGGTTTCCAAAGAACTTTATTATAAAAGAAAATAAATAAAAAAAACCGTTTGGCCAATTAGAAACTTCATTAAAAAAAACTAAACTTCCATCACACTCCAATATTTTTGTAACAAAAATATTATGATCTAACCTTACCCAATTTGACATAGCTGCCTGATGAGCAAAGAATGAAATTAAGCTTTCTTGTCCAGGTGTATTGTAAGGTCTAAATAAAAATTCTTTAAAATATAAGATTTCAAAAATAACAAGAATTAGAATAAAAAAATTTTTTTTCTTTAATGTCATTAATATTAAGATAAAGTTATTTAATATTTAATCCATAAAATAATAAATGAAAAAAAGAATTGCTATAATACTTGATGTCAAAAAGTATGATTGGAATGGAGGAATAAACTATTTTAATAACTTAATAAAGTCATTATCCCATTTGCTTCTCCAATCTGAAATTAATAAGGAAAATAATTCATAAATTGTTTAATAAGGATTTTTTATTAATTAATTTTTGTAAAAAAAAGAAAATAAATTACTTAACACACTCAGTTTCTCTTGGAGATCAAAAAGAAATTAAAGTAGTAAATTGGATACCTGATCTCCAACCTTTCATGCTCAAAAAAAATTTTTTAAAAAAGAAAATTTTAAAACATTATAGACAATTTTATGATTATTATAAGTTTTCATATAAGTTAATTTTCTCAAGTAAAACCGAGACAAAAAAATTTTTTAAAATATTTAAAGTAAACAATAAATCAAAAATTTATATATTTAATAATTTACCAAGTATTATAGAAAAAAGAAACATAGTTACTTTAGATAATATCGCAGATAAATTCAAAATAAAAAAAAATTATTTCTTTATACCAAATCAATTTTGGAGGCATAAAAACCATATTTGCTTGTTAAAGGCTATAAAAATTCTTAAAAGAAAAAATATTGATTTTGTTTTTTCTGGCAATTTATCCGACTATAGAAACATGGATTATTTAAATTTTCTCAAAAAATTTATTGACAAAAATGATATCAAAAAAAACATAAAAATACTTGGGAATATAGCTTATAATGATGTAGTAAATTTAATTATTCATAGCAAAGGTCTTATTAATCCCTCAAACTATGAAGGTTGGAGCACTAGCGTAGAAGAGGCTAAATTGTATGATGTACCTATAATTTTGAGTGATATAGATACGCATAAAGAACAAATAAAAAAATCAAAATTATTTTTTAAAAAGAATAATCATATTGATTTAAAAAATAAAATTTTAAAATGTATGAATATTAGAAAAAAAAAACTTAATTACTTAAAAATAAGTAAATATTACAATATTAAGTCAAAAATTATGAAATATAAAATTAATGAAATATATAATTAATTTTCCTTCAACTACAAGTTTAACTGGAATAGTTTATTTTTTTTCTCTTGCCTTCATTTATGTATCAAATATAAATATTTTAAACCCATTAAATGTTTTTTGCCTAATTTTAGTTTTTATTGCTTTTTTAATTTTGTTTATAAAATTAATTGGTAAAAGAAAAAATTTGTTCAAAATAATAAAAGAAATTAAGTTTGAACTATTAATTTTTTTTTTATTTTTTTTGCTTTATTTTATTTATGCAAATATTAATATTTTTGAACTAAACAAACAGAGTTGTCAAAATTTACCTGTTTTCGTTTGTAAAAATTGGTCAACAATTTATTTTATATATTTTTTTTCATTTTTTTTAATATTTAAAGAATTCAAGGACATTAATTTTTCAAAGATTATAATAAATACTGGTGTAATTTTTAGTATCATAGGTTTAATTTATTTTTTTTATCTAATTTTATATTCTCAGTTTGATATACAAAAATATTACTATTTTACTGATAAACTTGGAGTTGGTCCTGAAATGATAAGAATATTTCCTCATTTTTCAGTTACATATACAGAAAGTTCAAGAAATTATGAAATTTTTCCAATCTTAATTGCCAAGTTATTCATTATTTATGAAATGATTAAATCTGAAAATAAAAAAATTAGTTTTAAAGATTTATTAATTTTTTCCTTGTTAAGTGTATTTATTTTTTATTCATATTCCAGACTAATTTGGATCATGGACGGTGCAATATTTTTATCATTAATAATTTTGTACAACAATAAATTTAAAATTTTAAAACTCTATACGCTAAATGTTTTTATTATTTTGATACTTATGTCTTCATTTACATATATCTATAATTTTTCTAAAATTTTAAATTGGGAAACCAACCAAAATATTAGAACAAATATTACATATTATACTTTAGGAAGAGTTTCTACATTATTTTCTGATAATCTTACAAACTATTTTAATAAAAAAAACAATAGTAATGAACAAAGAAAATTAATTTATACTGAGGGTATTAATAAATTTATTGAAAAACCCTTTGGATATGGGGTAATGTCTGCTCCAGTTAGAGGTTCTAATGCAGAAAGTGGAATTTTACAAGTTGCATTAGAAGTGGGTATTTTTGGTTTAATTTTATTTTTGATAATTCTTTTTTATCCAATGATATTAATTTTAAAATCAAAAAATACAATGAATTTAACTTTATTTACTTTTTGTATAGTTATATTTATATCACAAATTTTTACAGTTTACTTGTGGTACAATTTTTTATGGTTTTATTTAGGCCTGATTTTTGGTCTTATAAAAAGATAGGAAACGAAAAAAGAAATAATCATATAAATTGTTAAAATAAAACTAACGTTAACCCCAATATCAAAAAGGGTTTTTGAAGAAATGAGAAAAACTCCAGTGAAATTAATGAATAGAATTTCCCTAATTCCAATGCCATTAAATGTAAAAAAAGACATTGAAATTAATAAATTAGTTATAGGTATAACAAAAAATAAAATTTTAATATCAATCTCACTAAATTGTATGAAAAAATTATAATATAAATAAATAGATAATAGCTGAGAAATAATTGAAAAAATTATAACTACTAAAAATAAATAAAAATTTTTAAAAATTTTTTTTTTTAAAAGATTAAATTCATAATTTAAATAATTAATATATGGTAAATGGGTTAGTTTAAAATAAAAATAGAAAAGTATAAAACAGAAAAATAAAAATAGAAAAAGAAAATATAAATTTTTTTGTCCAAAATTTAAATAAATTCCAAATAACAAAATTGTTAAAATTGAAATTACAGATAAAAATTTTTCTGTAATGATCAATATACTCATTTGCGAAAATTTTAAGTCTGATGACTCTAAATTTAGCAGTCTAAAAATTTCTGATCCACCTGAAAAAGAGATATTTGCAAAAGAAGTGAATGTAAAACCAAAATTTATCGATTGAAGAAAATCTATTTTTTTATTTAAACTTTTTGATAAAAAAAACCATCTCAAAGATAAAATAACTTGAGACATAAACAGCAGACAAAAAATTAATATATAAAAATCATAATTAAAGACTTGGATAAAATCTGTAGATAATTTTTCATTAATAAAATATAAACAAGATATTAATAGTAAAGTTGCAACGAATATTTTAACAAAAATAAACATATGAAAATCTTAATTTGTGTTGAGTTTTATGACCCTCATATTGGTGGTGCTGAAAAACATTGTAAACTTATAGCAGAATATTTAAATAAAAATAATTATAAAGTAGAAATAGCAACATCATTTCTCAAAGAAAGAAAGAAAAAAATTATCAATGGAGTTAGAATAAATGAATTTAATGTTAAAGGAAATTTTATCAGGGGTTATTCTGGTGAAATAACGAACTATCAAAATTTTTTAATAAATTCTCAATTTGATAGAATAATCTTTTATGCTGCACAACAATGGAGTTTTGATTTATCCATAGAAATAATAGATAAAATCAACTCAAAACTTATACTTATTCCTTGTGGTTTCTCAAAATTACACAATATTTTTTATAAACCTTATTTTTTTTTATTAAGAAATAAATTAAATAAATTCGATAAAATTATTTGTCTTTCAAAAGATTATCAAGATTATCATTTTTGCAAAAAATATTTTAAAAGAGAAATCAATATAATTAATAATGGATCGGAAAATATTTTTTTTAGGAAAAAAGGGTTTAGAAAAAAATTTAAAATTCTAGAAAATGAAATTATGCTTTTATACTTATCGAACATTAAATTCATGAAAGGTCAAGATAGATTGATAAATATTGTTAAAAAGATAAGAAATAGAAAAATTACTTTAATATTTATACACGCAAATAATATGTCTTTGTTTTACTGGATTTATTTAAAAATATTAATTTTAATTGCTTCTTTAAATAAAAATTTAAAAATAAAAATTTTTAAAAATTTAAAAGATATAGAGAAGATCTCGGCTGTGTCAGAATGTGATTATTTTATAAGCACATCACGTCTAGAATGCTCTCCACTTATTATGTTTGAAGCTATGGCAGCAGGAAAAATTTACCTTGGAACAGATGTTGGTAATTGCATGGAGATCCAAAAAAATATTAAAACTGGCTTTATTTCAAACGACTTAAACCAAATTTTAAAAAAGGTTGAATATTTTATTAAAAGGAAAACTCATAGTGATAAAAAAATATCTAGCAAAATTCACTCATATTTTAAAAAAAATCATGACTGGAAAATTATTCTTAAAAAATATAAAAAATTAATTGCTGAGACTTAATTTTTTAAGCTCTTCTATCATCATTTCTTTAATAAGTTTTTCTATCGTATATGAAGATTTCCACTTTAATATTTTTCTAGCTTTAGACGCATCACCTTTTAAATGATGAATCTCATTGGGTCTAAAAAATCTCTTATTTACTCTAACCAAAACTTTACGAGTTTTTTTGTCCAGACCAACTTCTTTAACACCTTTGCCTTTCCACAAAATATTAATGTTAAGAAATTTGAAACATTTTTCTATAAAAAATCTAACAGAATAGCTTTTTCCTGTTGCTAGCACAAAATCTTCCGCATTCTTATATGTCGAAATCAAGTACATACCTTCTGCATAATCCTTCGCATGACCCCAATCTCTTATTGCATCAAGGTTTCCAACAGTAAAATATTTTAATTTATTCAAATAAATTTGTGAAATAGCTCTTGTTATTTTTCTTGTTACAAATGTTTCACCTCTTAAGGGACTTTCGTGGTTGAATAATATTCCATTCGAAGCATGGATTTTAAAAGCTTCCCTATAATTTCTAGTTATCCAATAAGAATATAACTTTGCGGTCCCGTATGGACTTACCGGTTTTAAAACTGACTGTTCGTTTAAAATTTTATTTCCATGGTTACCAAACATTTCAGATGTTGAAGCTTGATAAAATTTTGTTTTATTTTGAAAATTAAGTATTCTTATAGCTTCAAGCAGCCTTAGTGTGCCTAACGCATCAGCGTTAGCAGTGTATTCTGGTGTTTCAAAACTAACCTTAACATGAGACTGTGCTGCAAGATTATAAATAATATTAGGTTGAATTTTTTTAATTATTGATATTAGGTTGGTGCCATCGGTCATGTCTCCATAATGAAGAAAAAATTTATTTCTAAATTTTTTATTGTTGTAAATATGATCTATTCTATCTGTTTTTATTAATGAACTTCTTCTTATTAGGCCATGTACGACATATTTTTTTTTTAATAATATTTCTGCTAAGTAAGCTCCATCCTGGCCAGTAATTCCTGTTATGAAAGCTATTTTTTTCATTTAAGTATTAATAAATCTGAGCTGGTCTGAAAAATTTTTTTCTAAATGGAATAATTGATCCTGCTGATCGGCAATTGTTTTCTTTATTCTTTATGATTGGATTTTGTTTGTGCGCATTCCAATTTTTTAAATCTCTAGAATAGTAAAGGTACAAATCTTTATTTTCTTTAGCTCCTTTTTTACCAACAAAAATCCAAAACAAATTTTTAATTTTAAAAAGTGTTGGATCTATCACATTAAATTTTTCTAAATATTCCGATTTATTTATTAATTTTTTATTTTTTAATTCATAAAAAAAATTTTTATAATGTGCGCTCATTTCTGGAAAGATATATTTTTTTTTATTAATAAAATTTAATGATGGATAAGAGTAATGTTTTCCCTTTAATAAATTAGTTAAAATATATCTATTATTTTTAATATCATAATCAATTAATGAAATTTTTCCTCCCTTAAAAAAAGAGTATTCTTCTAAAATAATTAGAATTTTTTTTTTTT
>LUMT01000560.1_pt1 | contig 15462 bp, 11 predicted proteins | sample 729741 | NCBI WGS metagenome assembly LUMT01 (sample SAMN03860299, study PRJNA289734) | marine metagenome | biome: seawater column; feature: ocean; material: water; isolation source: Red Sea water column Station 192 - depth 50m | place: Saudi Arabia: Red Sea | collected 2011-10-15 | depth 50 m
ATTAAGAAGAGTAGAAAGTGTAATTCCAACAATGGATCAATTTGATCTACCTCCAGTGCTTTATGATATTATAGATATGCATAAAGGACTTGTATTAGTAACGGGTCCTACAGGATCTGGTAAGTCAACAACACTTGCTGCAATTGTAAATGAGATTAACAAAACGAGAACTTCAAACATTATAACTGTAGAGGATCCTGTTGAGTTTATTCATAAAGACCTAAAGAGTATCGTTTCTCATAGAGAAGTTGGTAAACAAACACAAACCTTTGCCTCTGCATTAAAAGCAGCCCTTCGAGAAGATCCAGATGTTATTTTAGTTGGAGAGATGAGAGATTTAGAGACAGTTTCTCTTGCACTAACTGCTGCTGAAACTGGACACTTAGTATTTGGTACATTGCATACCAGTGGTGCGCCTAGTACCATCAATAGGATTATTGATGTATTTCCACCAGAACAACAAGCTCAAATAAGAGCACAGATTTCTACATCTTTAAAAATGGTCGTAACTCAAAGGCTTCTTAAAACAAAAGATGGTCAAGGCCGTTGTGGTGCTTTTGAAGTGATGAAGTGTACACCTCCCATTCAAAACTTAATAAGAGAGTCAAAAATTCATCAGATCCCAAGCATCATGCAAACTGCTGTTAAAGATGGTATGATTACAATGACTAAATCTTTAGAAGATTTAGTAAAAGCAGGAAAGATAGATGCGAACGCAGGACGAGAAAATTAAAGGTTTTAACCTTCTTGAATTAATTGTTGTTGTTGTAATCATAGGAGTGATATCAGCAGTTGGTTATCCAAACTTTAGTAAGTGGCGAAAAGATAGAGAAGCACGAGACGCAGTAATAAAAATTAAAACTTTAATACAAGGTATATATTCACAAACCCAAAGAGGGCAATACGCTTTTGTTCAGGTTCATATATCAGAAGAAGCTGATGGCGCAGATCGAAATTTAATTGTTACATCTAAAGGAATGAAACCACAAACATTAGCAAACTTATTAAACGATGAAGATAGTGCCTGGTGGATAGCTAGAGATGATCCAGAATCGAATGTGACTTTTAGAGAGCCTGATTATGCAAATATATGTCAAATAGAGGATGATCCATCCCTCCTTCGTTGGGATGATGACCCAGATCAAGGTTCTGACAATATTGAAGTACGACAAATAATTTTTAAAAATGTAACCACAAATTGGACAGATAGCACTGGGGCAATTTGTTTTGGTAAAAATGACCGATGGTTCAGTGGAAATGGTCAACTTGCTTCTGAGAATGACAATGATGTAGTTGTTGATAATTATTTATTTATTTGTGATAGATCTAATAAGTATAACACAAGCATAAGCTGTAATGTGAATGGAGCGGGCACTCCAGATTCAGAGCACGGTTATTTATATGCTATTGAATGGTCAAGATTTGGTAATATCACATATGAAAAATTTAAAAACATCTATCAAATTAATCCTAAGAATGGCAAAAAAGAATGGAATGGTGGGAATTGGGTCGCTCAATAAATATGAAGAAAAAAAGATCTAATAATTCTGGTTTGTCAATTTTAGAGGCTTTAGTATCTACTGCTATTGTTGGAATTGGTTTCATAGCCATATTGCAAATGACCAATTTTTCAGCTCAATCAATTACGAACTCAGGTGAACGAACTAAAGCGAATTATTTAACTGGGATGATTGCTGAAGATATAATAGGAAGTAAAAATACCTTATTTGGTATTAATTCAGATAGTGAGGATATTCAATATGGTCAAGATGGCTCTGTATCATTATCTAGTGGAGCTGATGCAAGTGATGTTGTAAAATTTTCAGAGCACTTAAATACTAATGGTTGGAACGCACAATTAAATTGTGGAGGCAGCACAAATACGTCAAATACTGCTGACGCAGCTAATAATACAGGTCAAGAAAATATTTATGATACCCAAAATATTGATGCCCCTAGGAATAAAAAACAAAAATGGGATTTGATATTTAATGAAAATAGATTTTTAAAATGTAGAACTAACAATGAGACAAAAAAAGTAGAAGTTTTCTCAGTATGTAGATGGCCTGGCTGCGCAAATCAATCAGATCTTGTATTTGATGAACCAATTTTTATTGGTAGGGTAGAAATGAAACTCAACGATGGGAAAAAACGAAAATTTTTATACTTTCAGTCAGATTACAAAATAAAAACAGATAACGGACAAGCACCTGGAGGACAAGATGGAGGCGGCGGCATGATAGGACAACCATCAGGTTAAATGAAAAAAAAATATCTAAAACATATATCTGGCTTAACTTTAATCGAAATTATGATTGGTATTGTTGTTTCATCCTTAATGATGGCAGCAATGTATACAACTTATTCAATTGTTAATACTACTTATAGTCAAGTGACCAATAAAGCTCAGATCAGTAGATCATCAAGAGATTTAATAGAACTACTTATTCGAGATGTCAGGATGTCAGGATTTAAATATTATCTTGGTCAAAATACAAGGGGATACCCCGAACAAAGTTATTTACAATTTAAGGGTGGCGCAACAACAATTCAAGATAGTCATGATCCTATTGTAATTATTCCTAACTCATTAGGTCATAGTATTGGTGATACAGTACCAACTCCTACACCTAAACATGATGTTACAGATTTATGTTGTGATAAAATACACGTTGTTTTTGATGACTTTGACCATATTGATGGACTCCAGCCTTACAAGAGATATAAAGTAACTTATTACGCAAAGCCAGTTGGTGTAGTTGGGGAGGATCCTAGATATGCAATCTATAAATCAAAGATTAGCTGGCAGCAAAAACGAGAAAGAGTCACAGATGATTTTCCACCTACTGGAGATTGGGTTGCAGATTGTTCTGAGTGTTATCATGATCAACTAGTAAGAGATTATGTTGAAGATATGGAATTTATTGCCCTTGATAGAGAGGGGAGAAGACTTACACCACCTCCAAGCCCCACGAGTCCTGAAGGTAGAAACAATTTATACAAGATAAGATCTGTTGATATAAAAATAGCTTTTAGATCTGAGAATGAATTTTATAGATTTGATGCAAGACCAGGCAAGGAGAGACCATTAAGTGGATTTGCAAGAACGATTAAAAGTTATTCTGACAGATATTTAAGAGACACTGTTGTTATCTCAGTCTATACAAGAAATATATTAGATGATGGACTTTTTTAATGAATAAAAAAAATCAAAAAGGTTTTACTTTAATTTTATCACTTGTACTTTTGTTAGTGATGTCATTGATGGGTGGTAGTTTAATAGTTATTTCTTCTGGAGATCATCAAAGTAATAATACGAGTGACGAATACCAACAAACTTTCTATGTTGCAGAGCATGCTTTGGTTGAGGCTGAGAAGTATGTTATTAATGAAATGATTGGCCCATGGGTCGATCCACAATCAACAATGAGAATAGTACCACCGGGTGCTGGCGCTTCGACTGAAGAATTAGAAGCACATGCTAATTATCTAAATTCACTACAACAACAAGCAACTTTAAATGGTGGATTTGCAAGACACACTGATGCTAGCGTTCCTTGGCCTCAGGGAAGAGGTACACCAGTAAATATAAACACTGGAGCAAATACACCTTGTTTAAATAGTTTCAGAAATCTTGATCGAAATGATGCCGGTGATGTAACGCTTGCATTTCATAGCTGGGCTCAAAATTGGAATTTTGGTGAATTGATACGGCCTATCTTAGAGTCTGAAAATGCAAGTGATGCAGAGATAGAACATATGCAAAGATATAGATGGGAATTTTTTGTAATTAATTCTGGCAGTTCAAATTTTAAAGGAGCTGGGACCAGTTTAAAAAAAACCTCAACAAATGTTCAAAGACAGGGTACAGTTTTTAAAATATATGGTTGTGGATATTTTATGCCAAGAGGAACTGATTTGGATGATATTGATGACCCTGAAATATTAATACCTTTAGAGTCAGTAATAATTTTATCTAGCTGAGCCCAAAATGGTTATATTTGACAAAATTTACCATTTATTATTTTTATTGAATCAATAATATTAGAGAATGAAAATTTTTTCTAAGATAAAATTATTCATGCTTATTTTTTTTAGCTTAAATATTAATGCTTATGCTTGTGATTTTATCAAAGTTCCAATGGGTACATTAATTTCTGCAATTGAAGATCAATATGATGATCTACCTGATACTAGTAGTGATGAGTGGGGTAGTGAAACTTTAAAATATAATTATGATACTTCCAACTTCTGTGATGATGAGTTATTGAAAAATTCATATATGAATATTTTTGTTAAAGAAAAAAAATTAATTGGCATTGAAATTGAAGGAATTGATGTAGATAAAAATATCAATCAATTATTAAAATTTTCTGAAATCAATTTTGGTTTAAAGGATGAGCAAGCAAAAAAAGAAAATTGGGTAGGGGTTGTTGATTTAAGCACAGGTGGGAAATCTATCTTATATGGTAAAGTCATGGGATTGGATGGAATATACGAAAGTATAGAAATTACGACACCTGCTTACGGAGATTTTTTAATTATGGGTGATGTTGTGGAGATGAACCAATGATCAAAACTATTAAAACTTTTTTAATTTTATTTGTTTTTTTTAGTTTTAATCAAGTAGGTTTTTCTAAACCATTGCCACCAGGATCTGGATCAGGGGATGTTCCTGCAAATATATTATTTTTATTAGACAGCTCAGCTAGTATGAATCGTCAAATTGGTGCTGGAATTCCACATATATCATCTATAACAATTGATGGCGATGGAAATAAAATTTTAACTTCGGTTGATAGAAGAACGGGTGGAATTTATAAGTTTAATTCTGATGGTGAACAAATAGCTATTAATTATATTAATCAAGACGGAGTATCCCTAGCAACTCGGAGATGGGTAATGGGTCCAGGCACTGATAATGTGTGTGATTTTAGAATTGGGACTGGAACAGGAACAACAAGAAACTTTAATATTGGACGGGACTTTCAATTTCATGAAGTAGAATATCAAGCTGGAGTAACTGTGGGTGGAACAACAATTAGTAATGAAGATTTATTATTTGTTGGAATATATAATGATAATAGACAACCTTTTATTTTTGCACTTAATAGTAATATGCAATGTCGATTAGCCATAACAGGGGGAACGGGAGATGCGATCAGAGGCTTCGATATCGCCATGAGAGATGGAGTGCCAGCAATTTATTGGTTTGGTGGAACTAGTAGAGAAAGAAGAGGAGCTTACTTATCTACATGTAATCTTGGAGCAGGAACTTGTGACGATATGGTTGGTCGAGGTAGAAATCGAACAGATACATTTGGTCGATTATATTCCGGCACCCGAATAAGAATAGCTGATGGTGCTAATATAATGTATTTAGCAAGTAATAGTGATATGTTTGGTTATACATTACCTGATCAAGTAAATGGTCTTCCAGTAAATACCCAAACCCCGTTTAGACAATGTAATCCGATGTCTAGAATTATGGTTATTGGACTTTCTAATACAGATGATGATATTTTTTACGCTGGTGATTGGAATGAGGCTAGAATTTATAAATATGAATGGGCAGATAATAGAAATTGTACTGAGTTAGCAGCTGCTGGAACGAATAGTGCTTTAAAAAATACTGGAAATGCAGGCACTATCGCAGCGGATAGTATTAGAATACATAGGGGTGTTGGTGGTTTGAGAGTTATAGGGGATAGAATTTTATTTCCATCTAGATCTTATGTTACTGAATTATCGGAAGCATCTTTTAATACGGCTAATAGAGATAATATGTGGCAAAACTCGATTGGCGGAGGAAAAGTTACTAGATGGACTGGAGCAAAATCTGCTCTAGCGGCTGTTTTCAGTGATGGTACTTTAACCTCTGGAGCCAATTTTGGTTTTGGTCACTGGAATGCAGGTGAGGGTGAAAGAGGTAGAAGAGTTAGACCCCTTGGTGGTGCATGGTGTCATGGTAATAATACAAGATGTAACTACTATGGTGGTTGGACGGGTAGTGCACCAGACGTGGGGCGTAGTGTGATATGTACTAGAAATTCATGTTTGAATGTTGGAATAGGTCCTAATGGAGCTGCAAATGCTATGGCAACACTTGATACTCTAGGAGTTGAATGGGGAACAGACTCAGAGGCTTTTTCTCAAATAGCTTTAGAATATTTTGCAGGACCCGTGTCCTCTCCGATTGATCCAAACTCAGATTGTCAATTAAACTACGTTATAGTTATTGGAGATGGTGAGCAGTCAGGTACAGGTGTTAATGGTCAGGCAGGTCGAACCGCAGATCGATTGACAAGATTAAGACAGGAATTTGGAGTAAAAACTTTAATGGTTGCTTATGGTGGTGGTATTAGTAACAGAGGTATGAATTCATTTAATGCTTTAGCAAGAATAGGTTCATGTGATAATGCTGGAGATCAAGAGTGCATGGATACAATTGTTGCAGATACTCCTCAAGATTTAAGAACCCAATTGCAATCCATTATCAGGCAAATAATAGCTGAAAGACTGGCTTTTACTGCACCATCGATAACCGCAACAATTCAAGAGGGAGGTTCATTGTATCAAGCACAATTTGCTTATGAACAATTTGGTGAATGGCAGGGAACAATCTTGAGAAAACAATTAAATGCAGACGGCACTGTAGAACATGAAGAAAATCATCCAGGAAATTGGAGTTCAGCTGAACGGGTTAGACTCCAAGCTGCTCGGGATGACAGAAATATTTGGACTGCAATGCCAGCGGTGTCATACATTGGCAATTGGAATAATTTCAGAGACTCGGATGAAACTCGAAATGAGATTTCCGCATTATTCAATCAACTAGACTTTAATCTAGTTGACTATTACGACGGCACAGCTGGTCAGCGCTGTCCAAATCTTGGTGAAGCAGGTACCGCTGATGAGTTAAGGGGTTTAATTAGTTTTATGAGAGGTGCTGATTATTTTGATTATAATGGTGATTGTGATATTACTGAGATACGTGATCACGTCCAAGGAGATATTTATCATTCACAATTGATTGAAATCGGGTCTCCAGACGGAAGCACTCAGTTCACAGACAATAATCAAGAAGCTTATTATAGAACTATTAATAATTATCAAAACTTCAGAGCTATAAATTCTCAAAGAAGAAATGTTCTTTATGCTGGATCTAATAGTGGAATGTTACATGCAATCAATGCAGAAACTGGAGACGAAGAGTGGGCATTTATTCCACCGTTTATAGCAGGAAGATTACCTATAAAAATTAATCAACAGCTTGATGATGTTGGCAATAATAATACTGGAGGATCAAATGCAATATTTGGTGTTGATGGTTCCCCTATTGTGCATGATGTTTTTATGAGAGGATTGCAGCCCAATGGTGAGCTTGAGGATGATCCATCTTGGCATACGATACTAATGGTTCCTTATGGTAGAGGAGGAGCGGGTTTCTCAGTTTTAGATGTGACGAACCCAATCATCTCGCCTGGTGAGGGTCCATTACATATGTTCTCAGTATATAATGATTATATTAATCAAGTTGTCTACATCGCTGATGAAAACGGAAATATAACAGAAAGACAATATACCTCTAACACTGTTAACATAGGAGATTCAAGAGAAGCACTGCGAGCAAATACAAATTTAGATGATGTTTTAACTCAGGATGGCTGGCCAGGTAGTGATGCCACAGATATTCAAGACCAATTTGCAATTTGTCAAAGCAACGATGACGTCACTGGTGGTTTTGCTGCTAATGGGACCAATACATGTTATCGAGGAACAACTTATACATTTGATAGTATTCAATTTGATGTACCAGATAATTCTGTAGTTCCACCGGAGATGATTAATGTCTCAGCAGCGGTAAGTGGTGGAGAATTTGAACCAGTGACATTTGCTGAAGCTAGAATGGTCAATGGTTCATTAGTGATTACTTTTGAGGAACCCTTAACATATAATCCAGGTGGAAGCGACCAAGAAACAAGACAAACAGATAACTTTTTTATACAATCTACTTGCTCAGCAGCAACAGGAATTCCACCTGAATTTGACTATAGCAAAATGGGAGAAACTTGGTCTACGCCAAGAATAGTTAGATTACCATCAGACAATCCAAACCAAATAGATGATAGAAATTTTGATAAGTATGTTGCAATTATGGGAGGTGGCCTTGCTGCGAACAACTTATGTACGGGTTCTGCTGTATACTTAGTTGAGTTAAATAATATGGAAGATCCAGGAAGAATTTATGGAGCTGCTCAAAATAATGGACCAATTACAATAATAGACACTTCACCAAATGGTATTGCTATTGGAAATGATATCATTGATACACCCACTGGAAGTGACATAGACAATTCAGTTCCAACAACGCCAATCGTTATCACACCAGATACAGCTTTTGGTATACCATGGCGAGGAGCGATGGTATATGTCAACGATCGAGAAGGTAAAATTACAAAAATAAATTTAACAGACTCTACAAAAAATGGAGCACAATTATTTGACCAGACTACACTTTTTAAACTTAATGCTACCGGATTAAATGGAAGAGTATCGTTCTTTGGCATGGATGCTGGAGTGGGAGTATCTACCAGAGACTTCTGGCTTTTTGGGGGAACAGGAAACTTTAATCAATTGGGAGCAAGAGGACAATTTATGGATAATATTTTATATGGCATAAGAGATAGAGACTATCCATTCTTTAGACATTTAAATGGTGTACAAATTCCAAGAGAGACGGATCCCGTATTTGTTGAAACAGCTCACTTAGGAGCAGATGCGGCAAGAACTATTGATGATGCAGCAGTATGTTCTGATGTAACTGGTGATATCGCCGGTGACCTTTGTCCTAGAACAGAAGATGCTTGGGTTATTCATTTGGATACCGTCGATGGTTTGCCAACTAATGATCTTAATACTTTAAATTCATTTAGAAAAACCTCAGCACCACCAACATTGTTTCAAGGACAAGTATATTTCCCTGTTTATGAACCACCGGCAGGTGCAAATAGATGTAATATAGGAAATGCATATATTTGTGCATCTGACGATGAATGTGGAACTAATAATTCACATGAATTAATTAAAGGAGGTCGGGGAAATGGAAGCGCATGTGTATTTGTCAGAGAGGGAGTTTTGTCTGAGCTAGTTATCTTTGATAATAAACTTTTTGCAAACGTTGCAGGACCATCTGAAACAGAACAAACTTTATATTCCATCTTAGCTATTGCCGGCGAAGTGTTATCCAATAGAGGTGGTTGGCGAGATGTTGGTTTTTAAATAAAAGTTTTTTTAAATCTTTAAATGGATCAAAAGTTTCACAATAATACTTATAAAAAAAATTTTTATTAATTAATTAGACTTTTAAGTTTATTCTTAAGTTTATCTTTATTCTTATTCAGTTTTTCTTTTACTTTATCTTCTATGACACCAGTATCAAAATATTAGTATTACCAATGTTCTTAAAGTTTAAATCCTTCAATGAAAAATTTTTATCAATATTTAATTCTGGTGATAATACTGATACTGAAATATTTTTGGCATCAAGATTTCCAATATTAAAATATTTATTTGATTGTGAACTTGTAGTTTTGTTTGAAAGATCTTTCTGTAGTGATTTGACATTATCTGTAAGCCGTTGATTAGAAAAATTAAAATAATAATTAACACTTATATCTTTTAATTGAACATCATTAATTAATATATTGTTTGAAAAAATTGACAACACATCCAAATTTACCTTAACAGAATTTATTCTAACCAAGTAACCTTGAAATTCTTTGTTTAATAAATTAATACCTTTAGCATCTGCAGCGCCACTCAAATAATCAATATTTAATTTTTCGATTGTTACTTTTCTACCTAAAGAACTTGAAACATTATCTTCTAAAATGTTTTTTATTAATCTATCGCCGATAAATTCAATTAATAAAAAAAATGATATTGATAAAACTATGATTAAGGTAAAAAATTTTTTCATAACAAGTTATTATATCATTTGATATTTTTTTCTAATAATTAGCTGATCAAACTGGGCGCACTTATTAGTTTAAGAATAATTTAATCTGCTCATTTAAAAAAAGAAAAATTAAACATCCTATGATGAGGTAGGGGCCAAAAGGGATTTGAGATGAAAGTTTTTTTTTATTCTTAATTAAATCTGGTATCACACTGATCAAAGCAACAGCTGATGAAAAAAAAATAACAAAAGGTATAGAAATCCATCCAAACCAGAAACCGATTACAGAAAGAAGCTTAGCATCTCCCAATCCCATTCCTTCTTTATTTCTTAATTTTTTATAAATAAAAATTATTAACCAAATGATAATGTATCCGAACAATCCACCTATTAAGGAATTAATAAAATTTGGAAATAAAAAGATATTAAGATTAGGATCAAAGGATTTAAAAAAACCAATTAGGATTAATGGGTAAGTTATTTCATTTGGAATTATAAAATGTTTTAAATCGATAAAAAAAATTATCACAAAGCCAATAGATAAAATAAAAAACAATAGACTTGTTGAAGTGAAACCAAACAAATAAAATATAAATACAAAACTAAGAGCAGTGATTAACTCTACCATAAAATATTTGGAATTTATTTGTGCTGAGCAATCCCTACATTGAGCTTTTAGAATGATAAAAGACAATAAAGGTATGTTGTCATACCATTTAATTTGTTTTTTACATGCTGGACAATGAGACCGGCCATAGATAACACTTAAATTATCAGGAATTCTATGAATACACACATTACTAAAACTCCCCCATATACTTCCGAAGATAAATACTATAATATAGGACACAATTTATAGTTTTATTAGAGAGGAAAATTCTATGAGCCCATCAATGCAGTATTGTATAAGCATCATTGCATCTGTTAAGTGCAAATAGAAATTAGGCGCATGAATAATGAATTCCATCAAATTCAAAAATATCAAAAAATTAACGAATATCAATTTATAAATAGTATGTTTTTTGGCGCAAAAAAAAAGGAAACCACTAAAGTAGATGACACTAGTAGTAAAGATTTAGAGTTAGTGACTAAAATGAATCAAGAGTTTGCTAAAACACTTGATTTAAAAGAAACATTAAATAATTCATTAGAATTAATTATAAAAAGAATAAATGCACAAGCTGCTAATATCTTTTTAATAGATGAAAAAAATCAATCATTCCAATGTATCGCATCAAAACATCAAGCATACCTCGAAGATTTTGAAATACCTATCACCCAAGGAGTAATGGGTAAGGCAGCGGTGATGAAGAAATGTATTAGAGTTGGTGATGTGCGTAAAGATGTAAGAGAAATTGCTGAATTTTATTTTGATTTAGATAATAAGACAAATTTTACAACATATTCAGTTTTATGTTCACCATTAATTGTTTCAGACGAATGTATTGGTGTTATTCATTGCTTGAATAAAAAAACAAACAATAAATTATTTGAGGAGAATGATAGAAAACTTTTAGAAACTTTGTCTGGACCTGCAGCATTAGCAATTAATAATGCCAAGATGGCGAAAGATTTAATAGATAAGAATAGAATGCAAAAAGAAATTGAAATTGTTGGTGAGATACAAAAAACTTTACTATCTCAAAACCAAAAAGAAAATTTTCCAATAGCAGGTATAAACATCCCAGCTAAAGTTGTTTCAGGAGACTTTTATAACTTTGCAGAACTATCTGAAGGAGTTTATGGCTTTGGTGTTGCTGATGTGTCGGGAAAAGGAATTAAATCTTCTTTGTTAATGTCTAAGGCATCAAGTTTGTATAGATGTTTAAGTAAAACAAATTTTTCTGCAGCAGAGTTGTTAGATATTCTCAATTCAGAAATTTGTGAGACAACATCAAGAGGCATGTTTGTAACAATGCTGATTGGAATTTATGATAGCAACAAAAAAGAATTAACCTTAGCTAATGCAGGACACGAACCTCCGTTAATTTATTCTAACGATGGAACCTTTTCTAATTTTGAAGAAGCAGGACCACCTTTAGGTATCGCTCCAAAGTTTAAATTTAAAGAAACAAAAATTAATTTTTCTAATAGCTCAATGTATATATTCACTGATGGTATTACAGAAATAAAAGATACTAAGGGCAACATGTTAGAGTCTGATGGATTTAAAAATTATATTAAAAAGTATCAACAAAACCCAAATCACGAACGATTAAATAAAATTGTTGAAGATATAATTAAGTCAGGACGAATTCAAAAAGATGATCTGACTATTGTCGTTGTTGACTCACTATAATTTATTTTTTTATGCTCGGTATTAGTAAAGTAATGATTATAGTTGCAATTGTTATCACAAGTCTTGTGTATTGGGCCACATCAAACGTTTGTAGATATAATTTTACCATTGAAAAAAAAACTAATGAATTAAATATTATTGCTGCTGAACTTGTGCCTGCGTTGCCATTAACAGAAGTTTATTATTTTAGAGAACTTAATTGCAATGATGTTAATCTTACATGGGACTATGAAAGAGTTATAAGAAATTTTAATGCATTATCGGTATTGATTTACCAACAATTAACAACTGACTTAAAAGGTAACCCAAACTAAAACAAAAAAAAAGTTTTTATGTTATAAAAACTTAGTAAAAGATTATTTTTTTATATTTTTTTTAAGAATTCTAAAAAAAAAATATTTTTTTTTATAAAATTCACTTAAAAAAAATTTGATTAAATATAATTTTAAAAATTAATCTCTCTAACACAAAATAGATAATCTCTAACACAAAAAGATGAATTTTAGTAAAAATTAGTTTTTTGTTGATTTTATTGACTTTTTTAATTTTGGAAAAATGAAAAAAACTCTAACACAATCAAAAAAAAACTCTAACACAAGTAAAATTTCTTTTTTGTGTTAGAATAGTGCCAGCCTGTAAAATTTAACTTTAAAATAGAATTTAGACAAAAGTGGCTGTTTTATTAGCTTTTTTACAATTATTACCCATTTTGAACACAATATTTACTTTTGTGTTAGACTAAATTTCAATTTTGTGTTAGAGATTCACTAAATTGTGTTAGAGAAAAAATTTATAATTAGTTTATGAGCGATCAAGACGACGATAAAAAAAATATAAATGAAGATACAACTGACAATGAGTCAGTAAATCAACCTTCAGTTGATGAAAATAATCAACCTGAAGGTGTAGACTCTACTAATAATGATTCATCTGGTGATGAAAACAAAAATAATGAGCAAAATAATGACCAATCAGATGTTACGGCAGCTTCTTCTGAAAAAAAAGAGGAAAATAGAAATTTAGAAACTCAAATTAGCGAGTCAAACGCTGAAGAAAGCAGTATGCAACAAAGTCCTGACACTTCTAATGAAAAAAAAGATGAAGATAATGGATCTGGACACCAAGTTATACATAAAAAAGATGGTCGACTACACATTTATGTTAGACAAGACAAATACAAGGGTGAATTAAAATCAAAAAATTGGGTTGGCAGACTTTATATTGATGGAAAACAAAAAATTTCGTCGTCAGGTACAACAAACTTAGAAGAAGCAATTCCAATTTTGGAAAAATGGTTTGATGATATTCAAGAAGAAAGTGAAAGATTAAAAAATCAAACTAGTGAAACACAAGTTAATGAAAATCAAAATGTTATTAATGAGAATACTTCACCAACAGAGGATAAACAGAAAGTTGAAACACCAATTGTTGAAACTCAAACTCAAAAACAGGAACCAACTGCTCCCGTTGCATCTAATGAAAGCACGGAACTAAATAAGCAAGATCAATTAAAAAGTAAAATAACAAATATTTTTGGAAAATTAAAAGATATTAAATTAAAAAAACCATCTTTTGCAAATAATTTAAGTAAATCTTCTTTAAACAATTCAAAAATTGGTAATTTAAAATCAAAGTTCGAAAGTTTTTTCAAATCTAAGTTAGGTAAATCAAGTGTTCAGGGTGAAGAAATATTAGGAGTAGAACTTGCAAATAAAGAAATTAGATTAGTTCAAGTATCAAGCAACAAAGCAAATCAATGGGTATTGGATAAGTTTCATATTCATCCTGTCGATGTTAGCGATGATAGTGCTCCTATTGAAAATGCTGATAAATTTTCTGAAGAGCTTAGATTAGCTATACAAAAGTATAAAATATCATCACCAAACGTTGCGATATCCATTCCTGTAACAAGTGCAATTATTAGAGTTGTAACAGCTCCACTTATGAAAGATGAGGAGTTAAATAAAGCAATTGAAACTAATTCATTGTGGGAAAATTTAGTCCAACTTACAGATAGTTTAGAGGATTATTCTATTTTTCATCAAGTGATTAATAGAAATCAAAAAGACAATACAATGGATATCTTATTTGTGGCATCAAAATTAACAGATATAAATAGTTATACTTCAATTATAAAGAACGCAGGTTTAAACCCAGTAATTATTGATGTTAAATGTTTTGCCTTAAAGTCAGCGGTAGATCAATCTAATCAACTTACAAATAAAGTTGAGGATGCAAATTTAACTGCAGTTTTAGAGTTTGGATTAGATGAAAATTATCTAATGATATTATATGACAATAATCCAATAATTACTGATATTTTTATCAGAGGCCAAGATAGAAAAATTTTACAAGAGTCTGATGATGCCGAGGAAAAAGAAGGCTTAGTTAGAAGATATGTTACTCAAGTCAAACAAGCTATTCAGGATTTTGAGACAAAATATGAAAAAAGAATTCGAAATATAAAAGTCGTATCAGATATTGATAATGTAGAGGAATATTTAGGAAATTTTAGAAAAAATTTAATGAATGTTGGTTTTAATACTTTTGATCCTACTGAAGGGTTAAAAATTCCAAGTCAATTTCAACAAGCATTAGATAACAGAAATAACAGATCTTAAAAATATTAATTTGTTGCCTGATAGATCAAGTGTCATGAAACAAAAAAAGATGAAGGCAATTTCTGGTTTTGCCTTCAAAGGGATAACAGCTGCAGTTGCGGGAATTTATTTAATATTATTTGGCTTATCTTTTTGGAATATTTTTTCATATAACGCTAAATTAAAAGATTATGAAAATGTAAAAGCTGAACATGCAAAATTTGTCAAAGAAAAGAAAGTTGTTTCCAAAGAACTTAAATTAATTAATACAACTCTTAAGTTAAGTAAAACATTAAAATCAAATAAAGAACTAACTTATAGAATTTTAGCTCAGGTGGCATCTATTGTTCCGAAAAGAGTAAAATTTGATCAAGTAGAATTTAATGGATCCAATACACTAACAATTCAAGGTGTTGCTGCAAGTGACCAGGATATTTTAAAATTTATTGAAAACTTAAGTAAACAAAAATTAGTTCAACAAGCCTCATTGTCATCTATGAAATTGCCTAGGGGAAATACTGGTGGTGCAACAATGAAAGGTTTTAGAGTATTTGTAAAAATTAAAAGAGGTTAACAATGGACATGAACATAGACTTAAAAAA
>LUMT01000355.1_pt1 | contig 15430 bp, 12 predicted proteins | sample 729741 | NCBI WGS metagenome assembly LUMT01 (sample SAMN03860299, study PRJNA289734) | marine metagenome | biome: seawater column; feature: ocean; material: water; isolation source: Red Sea water column Station 192 - depth 50m | place: Saudi Arabia: Red Sea | collected 2011-10-15 | depth 50 m
GTTCTCGAAAACCAACTCTGCTGTAGTGCTCGCTCTCATTCCCAACTTGTCCTCTATCTTTTGTCCTGCGGAGTATCCCTCCATTCCACTCTCGATCAGGAAAGTGGTTATTTCTGCTCTGCCTCTTTCATCAGTGCCAGTCCTGGCATAAAGCCATACGATATCCGCTGGAGTGCCTTCATCATCAATGATTCCATTTGTTATCCACATTTTCCTGCCGTTGATAATCCAAGACCCGTCATCGGATTGTTTAGCAGATGTTTCCATACCAAGTACGTCTGTGCCTTGGTTCGGCTCACTCATTCCGAGGCAGCCTACCCATTCGCCACTGCAGACCTTTGGGAGTATCCTCTCCTTTTGAGAGTCACTTCCGCTGTGAACCAGGTTATTCACGAAGAGTTGGTCATGGGCCAGAAATGCAAGGCATAGCCCCGGGTCAGAGTAGGATAGTTCCTCGTTAACGATAGCTACAGAGGTCGCATCCATTCCTGCGCCTCCGTACTCAGGAGGGGCCGTTAATCCCAGAAGCCCCATCGACCCCATTTCTCTAAATAGTCCTAAATTGAATCTCTCGTTTCTGTCGCTCTCTAGGGCTTGTGGCTCTACTTTCTCTCTGACAAAGTCTCGAACCATCTCCCTCAGCATCGAGTGTTCCTCGGTGGGGTTTGCTATATCCATGTCTCGCCAACTCTCAGGCATGACTCTGGTAGGAGTGGTTGCCGTAAGAGGCATTCGTTGGTCCGGGCTCTAGTTCCAGAACGCTGATTCCTCCCAAGGAAGGCCGATAGCTATCCCAACAATCTCCAGAATGACAAAATTCCAAACCATGTAAGTCAGAATAGCAGCAGTAAAAACTGCCAGACTTGTGTTGATTACTCTTCTCTTCTCTCTTCTGACGTCGTCCAGAGTGCAAACTCCCCTGTTTCGGAAATAAACCACCAGACCGTAAGATAGCATGGAGAGTGATACCATGTAGAGGGCGTATCGTACCCAGGAGTAGTAAAGATCGTTAGAGAGCTGGTCCGCTGCGACTATGGCCGAAGATCCAGCAAGCATGACCCAAATTACTGATGGCAGGCAGCAGAGACTTGCAGTGACTGCTGAGACCGCCACAAGCTTCGTTAGGGGACGGTTCTTTTCTGATTCCATGGTAACACTTCCTATGGAGTGACCCTTCTGCTGTCCCTCGGAAAGGGGATTGCCTCTCTGATGTGCTCGGCACCTGAAAGCCAGGTGCATAGCCTGTCGACACCCAATCCGAAGCCCCCGTGGGGCACACCTCCGTATCTCCGGATATCGATGTAGAATTCGTATGGATCACGAGGGGTCCCCTCCTCGTCAATTCTCTCGAGTATTTCCTCCTCTGACCATGTCCTCTCCCCTCCTCCGATTATCTCGCCATAGCCCTCGGGGGCCAGAAGGTCGTGACACAGGACGTATTTAGGGTCCTCAGGATCAGGACGGTGATAGAATGGCTTGGCAACCCTGGGGTAGTGAGTGAGGAAGTGGGGGACATCGAACTCAGAGGTTAGTATCTTCTCTTTGGAGTAGTCCAAGTCCTGACCCCACTCGACCTCTACTCCCTTCGACTTTAGTATCTCAATGGCCTCGTCATAGCGCATCCGAGGGTACTCGCTTTCCGCGAATCTGGATATCACAGACAAATCCCGGCCCAATTCCTCCAACTCCTCCGGTCTTTCTTCTAGTAGGGTACTCGCGACGTGTCGCACCACTCCTTCTCCGTGTTCCATCACCTCGTCATTGGAAGCCCATGCTATCTCCATCTCAGCATGCCAGAACTCCGTTAGGTGCCTCCTCGTCCTGCTCTTCTCCGCCCGGAATGACGGAGCCATAGTGTACAGACGCTCGAGGGCTGGCATCGCTGCTTCTGCATAGAGTTGCCATGATTGGGTGAGATATGCCTTCTTGCCGAAGTATGGGACTTCGAACAGTGTACTTCCACCTTCCACCGCGCCTGCAACGAAGTTGGGGGCCTGGTACTCTGTGAAGTCTCTACCTCGGAAATATGAGTGTATTGCCCCGAATACGGTGCTTCTAACCTTCAGCATGGTCGTCATTCGGCTCGTTCGAAGGTAGAGGTGCCTGTTATCCAGTAGGAACTCGGTCTCACCACCATCGGAGTCCTCCATCGCTGATTCGGTGATGGGGAAGGGGCGATCGGGGTTCACGGGACCGACCACAGTGGCTGAAGTAACCCGGACCTCGTGGCCGTGCTCCCGATCTGTTGGCTCTACGACGCCTGTTATCTCGACACTAGATTCGATTAGAGCGTTCCTTAGCGATTCGAAACACTCGTCACCTACTGCCTCCCTCTTCGCCACGCATTGGATGTGGCCTGTAGAGTCTCGAACAACGATGAACCAAATCTTGTTGGAGCCCCGGGCCCTGTGGACCCACCCCTTGAGTACCACCTCTTTGGCATCATGGGAGCCAGCCGTAACATCTCCGATCCAGTACTCTTTCCCCATAGTGTCGCCAATCATCCGTCTCAGACCATCGGTTATGAATCCTCGATTGCTTGGCATATACATTGGCGGGTCTGACGGGGTTCGAACCCGCGACCGCCCGGTTAAGAGCCGGGTGCTCTACCTGACTAAGCTACAGACCCGGTTCGGGATTGGCAGGTCCCCTTTAACGACGACGGATGCTAAGCCCTTCCATTGGACTTGATCAGCTCTTCGATTCCATCACTTGAAGCGACGACAACTGCATCGCAAATGCCTACGAAGAGTCCTACCTCAACCACTCCGGGAATGTCGGAAATGGCTCTCTCCAAAGATGTTGGATCTGAGATTGTAGGGCCGAAGGAGCAATCTAGAATGAAGCCGTGGTTATCTGTCTCGAACGGTTCTGAACCCTTTATCCTCAGGCTAACTTGTCCGGGACAAATTCGAGAAAGTCCCTCTCTAGCCCCTTCCCAGAGGTCCGAGTCGACCTCAACTGGTAGATCGAATGCACCCAGCACTTCCACTTTCTTTGTGTGATCTGCCACAACAACCATCGATTTGGATTTCAGAGCGACTACCTTCTCCCTAGTCAGAGCGCCTCCGCCTCCCTTTATCAGATCGAAGTTATGGTTGAACTCATCGGCTCCGTCTATTGTTAGATCTAGAGTTCCCGAGTCCTCGATCTTCAACAAAGGAATACCCAACTCCTCCGAAAGCCTCCTCGTATCTTCACTAGTTGGGACACCAATTAGGTTCATCCCTTCCTCAGTGATGAGCCTCGCTATCTCAATGATAGAATGCCTCACGGTAGATCCGGTACCTAGTCCGAGTAACATGCCGTCCTTGACGAAGCGGCATGCTGCGATGCCTGCTTGCTCCTTCAAGTGCTCTACATCGGACATGAAACCGCGTCTAGTAGGACGTGCATGATGCTTCCCCCTGTCATGCGGTGGGTTCTTTGGGTATGGTGCATCCGCTTGGGCGAGGGAGCAGGAGGGTCGCTGACAGTGTTAGACACTGAGGAAAGTCCCCTCTCCGCGATGCAGGCGTCTCGTCACAAGACGGGGGTCCGGGAGGGCCGGCTCTGCAGCAGAAACGAACCATGCCAGGAGTACGGTGAACCCGCGAGGGGGAGGTTTCCTGAGTGTGGCTGGAACGGGCAACCACGCCGGAGCAAGTCCAAGCAGGTCCGAATGGCATCGACAGGACCGGGTAGGATGCATAGTTGAATGCGACCAGCCGAAAGGTGAACAGAAAGGGGCTTACTCCCTGCACCCTCGCCAACTATCTGAAAACCACTGCGTCTAGAGGCGCCGAATCTGCGATAGAGCCGCTCTCATCATAGTCCTGCCATGTTCCGAAGGACTTGCCTCGAAGAGCATGGGAAATCTCGTGATAAGCAACGATTAGGCTCGGGAGGAGGATGGAGCTAGTAAGAAGTGCCAAGACCAGAAGCAACATCATCAGTAAGAAGAAGTTCTGTAGACCTGGAATTTCCACGAATAGCCCAGCTGCCAGCCCTGTGCAAGTCGTCGCGGTGGTCTCGAAAATTGTTCTTCCCGTTCTGGAAACCGACTTCTGAATTCCCGATGGAGTTTCTCGTTCGTCCTTTATTCGATCAATTATGTGGATTGAGTCATCGACACCTATACCGAACACAAGTGTACCAATCATTGCCGTGAATACGTTGACATTTACCTTGTAGAACCACATGAGCAGGGGTTGCCAGAGAACAACGACTCCGACTGCAGTCATGGTGAATAATGCCAGTCTTAGAGATCTGAATAGTATGGCCATTACTAGTAGGAGTATTAGCATCGTGGCAATAGTAGTCTTTGACTGGGCCTCGTGAATCCCATCGTTAATGTCAAGGGAAACCGGAAGACCGCCCGTAAGTAGAGAGTTGTATACACCCTGTATGCCAAGAGCGTTGCACCTCAATGCATCGGAGCATCCGCCCTCGTCCAGATGGCCGTCAATAGTGTCCCTCAAGCCTCCTGCTACCGCGAGATTGATGTATGGCTGGTTAACGTAAACTAGGGTCTTAGTCTCACCATCTCCGTCGTCTGAGTTCATCAGCATCGATCTGATTTCCGGACTCAAGGTGTCGAATGCGATATTCACCATGTCCTCTCTGCTGCTAACCGTGTATGGCCAGCAATCCGGACGGAGTGGGTTGGTGGACTCATCCCAACACTCGTCATGGATTAGGTCCCAGAGGCTCTGATCGTATAGTTCGAGATTTCCGACCTTTACGTCAACATGTATTGCCTTGAGTATATTCACGAGACTGATGGTTGTTGTATTCTCCACGTTATCGATCCTGATTGTCTGCATCCTCTCAATCGAATCGAGGATAGGCAGATCTCTAATTGGGGCCGTGTCGTTCTCGGTTACGTATTCAGTGGCGTCAACGATGAACATGTTAGTCTGACCGCCCTCGAAAACGATGCTGTACTCCCTCAGTGCTTCATAAGACTCGAGGTTTGGGGGTACCTCGTCAGAAGATCCTGTGATGTCCTTCCCCAACTGCTCCTTGAACATCATACCCCCCCATACTGTGGCCGCAGTGGAAATGAGTATCACCAAAACAGTGGCCTTGAGTGGCACCCTCCCCACAGACTCCCAGAACTCGTCCAGTAGTGAGAAGGTCAGGGTTGTCGAAAGGGTGAAACCTAGTATCAATAGGTTTGATGAGGATAAATCTAATGTTGTTATATCGGTTATTAGGAATAAAGTACCGGTGAAAATTAATGTGGAGGCTAGGTAGAAGAATATGCTGTTAATGCCGAGGATTGTGCCAAAAACGTCCGAGGTGTCTATTGCGGATTCATCCCTCTTCTTCCAAGGCGTTTCTCTTTCTTTTAGCTCCCTACTTGCAGCAATCCTCTTCCTCCTAGCGGACTCCACCACACCGCTCGAAAGCAGACCATCTGAGTCCCCTTTCCTGTAGCGTAGGAGTTCTATCCAAGCGGGGACCATTAGCATCGAGATGATGAAGGTGGTCGAGATGCCAATCAGTAGGGTATTCCCGACGGTCCTCATTGGTTCGATGGGGACTAGGATATGCCAGGTAAGGACGCTGAAACCGACTATGGTAGTCAATGCAGATAGGAAAATCGCGTTTCCAGTTGTCATGGCTGCTCTGACGTTGGCAGTCAGACTAATCTGGGGGTCGAAAGGATCAGGCTCCGGGACCTCGACCCCGTCTCTCTTCGATGCCCATGCATCCTCCTCCATCTGGTTGAGAATATCCTTCCTATTCTCCTCGATTCTATTGGTCAAGTGCAGCGAATAGTCCACTCCGAGACCCACCAATATGGGTCCTGCTGAGATGATCATGGGTGTGAGCATGATGTCGAAGATGACGGTGGACCCGAAGGTAACGGCTAGGCTCATCGCTATTGGGGTCCCACAGATCACGATTACCTTCCAGCTCCTGTGGAGAATGAACATAGTAAGGCCCACGAGCACTAGACTTACTGGGAGCATAGTGTACCTGAGTGCCTTGTATATCTCGTCGGAGACGTCATGCAAGACAGGCGTGAGCCCCGTAACGGTGACTGCTCTCCTTTCAGGAATCTTGTCCGACCTATCCTTGTCCATTGTCCAGACCTCATCATAGACTTCGAAACAAAGAGCGCAGTGGGTCCTAGCTGGATCAGAGGAAATAAGTGCTTTGACATACGCGATGAATGCCTCGTGATCTCTGATCTCCTCCCCTGTCTTGAGGTCGGCCCTAGGGGTGATGTCGGTGTTGGTCATATCAAATGAAATCCCCATTATAACCACCCCAGTATCCCATATCCCGTCGTCGTTGGTGTCTCTGACGAAGTTTGAGAAGAGATCACCGGAGTTCTCGACATAGCCATCGATTCTGTCCTGGGCTCCATCCCCTTGGGGTATTGAGTATCCCTCGTTAGGATTCAGACTGGCCAAATCACATTCCCCATCCGAACCTGGTAGCCCGTACTTCTCCACAGCGCACGAGAAGCGATAATCGGTGGAATTTGCCTCTTTCACGATTTGGGCCGGAGATAAAATCCATACAACACCATCACAACCACTCATGGGGCTGTTACAGTAATAGGATCCACGGTCCTCTTTATTGTAGTCCAGACCCCTCCCATATCCTCCGGCTTGGGCGTTGTTATCGTCACCTTCTATCCATGAGATCTGGTTCAAAATATCGGCATCTGTGATATTTTCATCGCCATGCTTAGCACCAATGGCTGCGTTATTCGTCTGAATGTAAAGAATCACTATGTCCGTGGCCCATTGTTCCCTTACCTCGTTAAGCAACAATGTCGAGTTGGCCCCGTCGGGGAGATATATCTCGACATCCCCATTAATCTGATGCTCGAAGTCCTCGGCCCTCCAACCGATTAAGGCAGAAGCCAGTAAGAGGGTCACTATCAGGTATGCTGGACTTCTGAGAATTGCACTGTAGGTCAACTCCACTACCCTCTGGGCCGCTATATGAGCTGTATCCGAGATATCGTTAACCAACTGGCCCGCAGTATCGATAAAACCTCCAATGGGACTATCTCCAACGGCATCGCTTAGACTCGAAAGTCGATCGGTGAAGGGACTAATTTTTTCGAAGAACCAAGACCAGAAGACGAGCTCTTCATCTTGTTGGGGTCTTCCATCCGCAGAAGTCACGGACCTCTTCCCCGACTCAAGCCAAATGAAGCGTTCGGATACACGTTATCCAGATGTGCCGATTAATGGACGAAAAGGAAAATTCGGTTTCCGATGTACTCAATAGGACGATGTGTGGGGGGATATTATGGAGCTTGTCACCGGAGGCGCCGGCTTCATCGGCTCGCACTTGGTCGATGCTTTGGTCAATCAGGGCAAGAAAGTGAGAGTGATAGACAACTTCAGTAGCGGTAGAGAAGAGTTCCTTTCACACCACCTGGATGGCGGTTCTGTGGAGATTTTCAATGAAGATTTACTGAATAAAAAAGCCATAATGTCAGCGATGGAGGGAATCGATACTGTCCACCATATGGCTGCAAATCCGGATATCAGACTAGGTACAGAAGTTACCGATACAGACCTGAAGCAAGGAACACTTGCCACTTACAACGTCCTAGAGGCGATGCGTTTGAACGGAGTGGGCAGGATTTCCTTCGCGTCGTCGTCTGCAGTTTATGGGGAGGCCAGCGTCATGCCTACTCCGGAGAGCTACGGCCCAGTGATGCCAATTTCCTTGTACGGAGCCTCGAAACTAGCCAGCGAGTCGCTAATCACGGCATGGGCAGGAACATTCGGAGCCAAGGGCTTTATCCACAGATTCGCAAACATAGTCGGCCCGAGAGGGACCCATGGCGTGATATTCGACTTCATCCACAAACTCAAGTCGGACCCCAGCAGACTTGAGGTTCTGGGAGACGGTAACCAGGAGAAGTCATACATGTCTGCTCACGACTGCGTTCGGTCTATGTTGCACATTATCTCGATGGGTGACGAGGGCGCTGTAATGTATAATTTGGGAACGGGAGACACCTGCTCAGTCTCAAAGATTGCGCAGATCGTTATCGAAGAGAGCGGCCTAGAGGGGGTCGAGATATCCTACACCGGAGGGAAGCGGGGTTGGGCCGGAGATGTCCCCAAGACCTACTTGGATGTGACCCGGCTGCTTGACAGCGGCTTCAAGCCAACAGCGATGTCAGAGGATGCTATCAGAGAAACTGCAAGGAACCTCATTTTGGAAATCGGCCTTTGAGTTCGAGTTAGACAACGGCCCCCGATTGAAAGAATCCATGGTTTGGATTCTTAACCACCCGTCTTTGAGTGATGGCATGAGCAAACGCTGGTACCAGGAGAACAAACGCGACCCTTGGAGGAGGGATGCGAAGTCGAAGGGTTATCGGGCACGGTCAGCTTACAAGCTAAAGCAAATCCAAGATAAGTTCGGAGTCATTCGCAAGGGAGACTGCGTATTGGACATAGGTTGTCATCCCGGCGGCTGGACTCAGGTTGCAGTAGAGGAGGTCGGGGAGAGTGGCAAGGTAATCGGGGTTGACCTATTGGTCACGTCTCCAGTCGAGGGGGCTGTAGTATTGGTCGGGGATATAACGCATGACTCGACGATTGAGGAAATCACCGAGGAGATTCCGGGAGGGCAACTCAACTGCGTGATTAGTGACATTTCCCCCAGGCTTACTGGCAGGTATGACACCGATCAGGCCATTTCCCTGGAGCTCTCAACTATGGCACTGGATGTTGCATCCGACCTCCTGGCCCCAGGGGGCGGCTTCGTTACGAAGGTCTTCCAAGGAGCCGGTATCGAGGGCCTCGTTGGGGCTGCTAAGCTGAGATTCTCCTCCGTTGGGAGATTTTCCCCCACTGCCAGCAGGAGTGCTTCCTCCGAGACGTATCTCGTCTGCCAAAGGAAGCTTCCAGAGCCAAAGAAAGAAGGGTCTGCAATGCAACACGTAGAGGCTCATCTGGCCTCGATAGGAATAGTAGTGGATGAAGACATAGACCAGGAGATTGATTCGATAGTTGGGTTCAGGAAACTGCCCAAGAAGGAGTAGCTACTCTGAGTCTCTGTCATATGGCTTGATGTTCTGCCACTCGGAAGCATCTGACCTAGAGACGATCGCATGCACCCATTCGTCTTCTGAGCAATTGAAAACCTCGTGCGGAAGGCCCGGTTCGATGTAGAACATGTCCCCGGCACTGTGTACCACAGACTGGCGACATCCCTCCCCATATTCGTGCCGGACACTTCCCTTCAGGAGGTATATCATGACATCGAAGTCAACATGGATATGTGCCTTCGCTATTCCTCCGGGTGGGATGTATGCCCTGTTCATGGAGAGCCCAGTAGAAGGGGTGTTCTTTCCCGAGAGTCCGGCCCCATACTCGATATTGTTCCAACCTCTGATCTTCTCTACCTGCCTAAGGCTCCAAATACCCCCTTCGTCGTTCACGTAATCTGATAGGTCTGATTGCTCCCCAGTCAGACTGATTTCTTCTTCGACCATGGTTGACTCGAATAGTCCAATCTTTTCAATTTTCAGCAATTTTGGTTAGATTCTACCCTCCGATTTCACTGGATTAACACAATCAACGCTAAAAAGGGACCCTAGTACGACAGCTGGTCAATGGCCGGGACTAGTGGAAGGGCAACTGTATGCGCGTCCTCCGGGACGCCCTTAGTAGGCAGCGAAAGCACCTCCTTCCCGTGCCCCGTGTGTTCGGCCCCTCTTGGGAGGAGTCAGAAGTGCAGGGTTCAGTCCGTGAAGTACAAGTGCCATGAGTGCGATTTTGTGGGTCCTTGAGGTGATTTTTGTGGGTCATGTAGTTGTGAAATACAAGGTTACTCTAGACCAACCTGAAGACGGCAGTCCGAATTACGAAGGGATAGCAAACGTCATTTCGGACTTCGAAGAAGTACAAGAGGTGGAGGTTAAGCCACTGGCATTCGGAATGATGTACATAGAGGTCCAGGCGGTTCTGGGAGAGGGAGAGGGAATCGTTGACGGATTTGAAGAAAGGGTCAAGCAGGCCGACGATCTAGTCGGACAAATCGAGGCCTTGGAAATGGGCCGCCTCTGATCAGTAGTGGTCGAGTGGCGATCTCATGAACTCACGCATCAGTACGGTTGCGTATGCACCTGCTGGTAAGTTGAATCTCAGTCTTAGAGAAGCCCCTTCGGGATGCCATCGATCACCCTCTAGGGGACCTTCCTCCCAGCGATTGAAAAGGTCGTTTGTATCGGGTGCCTGCTCGACGGTCAAGTCCCTGAAGGGGACGGAAAGTGCCCTCCTCGTACCTGAAGTAGTTAGCCGGGGGATTTCCTTGACGACCCAGTCCACATCGGAGAGACCTGCAGCATCGATGCCTTGGACTTCGAAATCACCGGGCTCAGAGCTTGCATGATTGGAATTACTCCCTGGCAGGATTCCAGTAACTGCAAGCCTACCGAGTTGGCAATTTCGTTGGCATCTAACAAGGTTCGTACTGCTGACTCGGGCCATCTTACCAACGTCGATCCTTCCGTTAGAGAGAATCGGTGCAACCAAATCCCCCTCAACAGGCTCGATGATAGGCATTCCTGATTCCATCCTGCAAGACAAGGAGTGATTGAATGCCAGAGACTGCGCTGAATGTACCATCAAGAGTTGCAACGAGTTGGGGAGGGTCTTGAATGCGCCAACAAAGTCATCAGGTTTCTTGAGAAGGTGCTCCAGCATCGATTTCTCGTACCCAAGCCTGTCCGGGGCAATTTCGAGGGATTTCCCCGGGTCCTTTTCGTCCCTCCAAGAAGATCTGAAGTCCTCAGACTCTTGGCCCTCTCGTATACCCTCCATGCCAACATAGAGATCTACCGCACTTTCGAAGTCCCCCTCGATTACTGCCTTCCCTACCTCAGGCGTGACAGGTCTGGCCGAACCGAAGCGCTGAGGCCCTATCCAATTCGGGAAAGCATCTGAACCAATTACCTCGGAAAGGCCATCTCTGATTTCGTGGACTCTGCGCATTGCCTCCTTGGCGTCAATAGGATTTCCCGATTCATCGCAGCAACCTCGTACAGTAATTGTAAAGCGGTTCCCATCGTGATCGCCCATGGTTGCCTTCTGATGGGTCCTCCCCAATACCTCGATGGTGCTGTCTGGTATCTGTACTGACTCGACCTTCTTCCTTGGTGCGTCTATCACCAAAACCTGGGTGGTTATTGCCCTCTTATCCTTCAGTCCGGAGCTGAATATTCTGTTCTTGTTTATACCGCAAGATCTCGCAAGACGTCTGATGTACCGATTAGTCTCCCAGTTCGTCATAGTCACCCTTGCGACGGTGAACCTCCCCTTTTCGTCAAAAGCGGGAACCTTGGATGATTCCTCGACCCTGAAGTCCTCTACGCGGGCTTTCAATAGCCCGCCAATGCCCTCGGACGGCACTGCCCAAGTGGAAAGTCCCAGATATTCTTCGATTTCGCTCCCTATCAGGGAATCACCCCCTCAAAGCTTGATGCTGGAGAGTTCCTTAGCGATCTCTGCGCATATGTCTTTGAGAATTTTGTCCGCCTTCTTACCCTTGACGGACCTCACATAAAGCTCCGGATCGTCCAGATCTGGGTGGTTCTGGAAGTAGTTAGCATACTCCACGTCGTCCCTATCATTCAGACGGTACCTGAACATCTGTAGTGCAGTATGATTTCCGTCCAAGACCCTAATTCGCAGTTCTCTGCCCTCGTTCTTCAATACTTTTACTGGCATGGGACGTCTGGTCGACAGGAGTGGCCCTTTTGAGGGCTTGCATGCCAAAGCGGAGCCAAACGAGCACCAAACCTCCCCTAAGTTTTACATCGGGAGGTTTTGGGGGTGTCGATGTCAGGGATGGATGCCATGACAAGACGATTGGCTGAGACTTTTGAAAGGATGTCCCTGCCAATCCTAATTGCGAGTCTCTTCCTAACTGGATTTCTAGCATATTTCCTGTCGGGAAGTCTTGCATTCACAACTGACCTGTCTTCTTTCGCTCCCGAGACCGACGCCGACGAGGCCCAGGAGAGGATCGAGGATTCGATAGGTTCGTCCCCGCATCTGGTATACATCAACGTGAAGCCGTCAGCCAGCGAGGATCAGCTGGCGAATGTGCTGGAGATGAAGGCGCTTCATAGGCTATCAGAGGACTATGAGAGAATCCAATCTCACTCTGACGAGAATGGGCACTTCATCGCGTCACAAATCAATGCAGCTGAGATTCTACAGAGGTTCATTGATGAAAGGAACTACACAGGAGATCTGACGGATTTCAATGACTGGAAAGGAATGCTGGAAGCCGTATTGGAGGACGAAGAGTGCGGGGCCGCGATCGGAAGCGATGAGCGATCTATTGCTAATGCCGCGTTCGCCTCATCCGCGTTGCTACACGAAGACTTAGACTACTCTCCGGTTTGTGACTGGCTGGAAAGCGGTACAGGAAACCCGACGCCCAGCGCAAGCAGTACACTTTGGCTCGTCGAGATCAGGGGGGATGTGGATAGCGAGGACAGGCAGCAGTATGCAAACGACATCAGGAGCATGTTAGGCGAGCAGTCGATTCTCGAGTACGGAGTTATCTCTGACGATCTAATCAGCAACGACATCAACGAATCCACCCTAGATAACCTGGTCTGGCTAATTCTACTATGGTTGTGGCGCCGCTGACCGCATTGTTGGCTTCTCTGGTTTGGACGTACGGAGCGATATCCCTGATGGAAATGAAATTCTCGATCCTGGAGATAGCGGTGGCCCCTGTTGTTCTCGGCCTGGGTATAGACTACTCGATACACCTACAGAGGGCTTACGAGAGGGCCAAGGGGGATTCCAGCAGCTCCGCAGAGGCGTGGGCTAAGGCCCTAATGGAGCTCAGAGTTGCACTATCATTGGCTGTAACTACCACGGTCTTCGCATTCCTGGCAAATTCTCTTTCCCCCTTACCGCCCCTCAGGACATTTGGAGCCACCCTGGCTCTCGGAGTGGTATCTGCATTTCTAGCGAGTACTGTAACAGTAGGGGCTATGCACGTTTTCGTAGAGAGGACCATGGGGGCCTCCAGAAGCAGGGGGCTTGAGCTGGGCAACCTAGCCGAGAGAGCGGCAGAATTCCAGAGGGGGAAAGCCCCCATGGTCCTCCTATCTGTAGCCATAATCACAGCAGGGTCAGTAGTCGTCGCGATGCAGGGACTTGATACCAGTTTTGAGTTGACTGACTTCCTATCCGAGGACGAGATGGAAATCATGGAAGTCAGGGACGACCTCTACGAGTCCTACGAGGTGAACGCCTTGAAGTCGGTCTACATCCTAGTTGAGCCGGGCGAAGGGGAGTCCTCATTCGATAGCGAGGAGGGGCTGATAGAGGCTCTTGGGGATCTGGAGGACTCCTTGGCAAGGATGGAGGGGGCAGTGGTCACCGAGGCCCCGGGTACTAACAACGAATGGGCATCCTACGACAGCATATACAGGATATTAGCAGATGCGATAGAGCAGGATCCCTCATTCGGGGTGGATAACAACCTGGAGGTCTTCGGCGAGGACCTAGCACCAAGCGAAAGCTTCGTCGAGGGTGACTTGGCCATGGCCATTTCATCCCTTCTACAGAACGAAACAGTTGGAGACCAGCTCAGAGGTACCACTTGGGCGGAGAGGGCCGAAGAACACGTAGGATTGACCGAGGATGGTGCTGCGATAAGGTACCTTAGAATCAGAGTCGATGTCGAGGCGCAGAGCAGCGCTATGGTAGAGCAAATCTCCGAGGAGATGGGGGCTGAGGCTTCCATTGTCTCGTCAGACACCGGGGGTAGGGCGTACGCCGTGGGCGACCTGATGACCCTCTCGAACCTCCTTTCCGGACTAATCTCCTCTATCGTAAGCTCCACCGCAATCAGCCTAACCGTCTCTCTTCTCGTTCTGGCTACTCTCACTCGCAGGATAGGCCAGTCACTCCTTGTGATACTTCCCGTGGGCTTGGCTGGATCATGGGTCGTGGGCTCAATGGCGGTCCTGGGAATCAACTGGAACGTCCTGACGATTATGATCACCGCACTCACCATAGGTCTTGGAATCGACTACTCGATTCACGTCTGGAGGAGGTTCGAGTCTAACAGGGCTTCAGGAATGGCAATCTGGCCTGCGATGCGGGACATGTACGCGCACACCGGATCGGCGCTTCTGATGTCAGCTGGCACCACCATTTGCGGATTTATGGTTCTGTTACTCTCCCCTATCCCAGTAATCAGAGACTTCGGGGTTGTGAGCTCCATATCTGTGGCCTTCTCGCTTATCCTTGCGTTGCTGGTACTGCCAGGTCTGCTTGCGGCAGAGGTGCGGACCAATGGAAACGGAACCTAGTCCAGAAGCCCAATCAGCTCCCTCAAATCCAGGTTCTGCTCCCTGGCGAGGAGGAGTATGGCGATCTCTACAGAAACAGGGCCCAATGCCCTTCTCTTCCTCTCGGCCCTCCTAATGACCTCACGCCTATCGAGGCCGGACATCGACGAGACAATGGAGGCCATTCTTGCCGTTGGGATTCCGAGGCCTGACGATTCCCCGCCCTCGTTCTTCTCGGCTATATTATCCTCAGGAGTTGAGGTTTCATTTTCCACATCCGTATCGGGTGCCTCAGGCATCTCTTCGAACCTTGACAGGAATGGGCGCCAACCCATCTCGGGAGGGTGATCTGGAATTGAGGAACATGGTTCGAGGGAATCCGGACTTCCCACCAGCCAACCGGTCGAATGAAGGCTCCTTGCCAGCGATAAAGCAGAGTCCGGAGAAAACCACTGCATCTCAAGGGACCACATTCTGGAAAGATCCGTCATACTTACAGCGGTCCCTCCGCTGAACGAAGAGTGGAGGAGCTTCGAGATCTCGATTTCGACATCCTGGGACATGGTTCAAGGCCGGCTAGACGACAATGTGCTTGATGGTTGTCCTGAGCGAAATCGCGCTTCATTGAAGTGTGGTGGCACTATCCGCGGGCGATTCCAATGGCTAGGGAGTACATCGCGCGCGACCCGCGCACCGGCGAGAGGATTGGGGCCAAACCAAAGGGAGCTCGGAAGGGAGTCGGGATAGCCGCCTTATCCCCCGATAGCGGGCCATGGCAGAGGTTGGAGTCACACGAGATCCTTCCACTGGCCAATGGAGAGTCTGGAAAGATAGAAATCTTGGCTGATGGAAAGACGTGGCTCCTAGGTAGGATTGACGGTGTAAAGGCACTAGCAAAGGTCCCAGAGAAGGATGTTGAGCGTGCTTACGATTCCTTGGTCGATGCATTAGAGGACGATTGCCCAGACTTCAGGATAGCGGCTTTGAAGACCCTACCCTCTTTCTCACTCAGGAGGCAGGGGATTCTGCTCCACTGTCTATCTGACAGGCTTCAAGACGAAGAAGTACGGGTACGCAGGAACGCTTCCAAGACCCTCACAGTACTCGCCGATGTAGAGCCTAGAGTGGCCG
>LUMT01000944.1_pt1 | contig 15374 bp, 7 predicted proteins | sample 729741 | NCBI WGS metagenome assembly LUMT01 (sample SAMN03860299, study PRJNA289734) | marine metagenome | biome: seawater column; feature: ocean; material: water; isolation source: Red Sea water column Station 192 - depth 50m | place: Saudi Arabia: Red Sea | collected 2011-10-15 | depth 50 m
ACTGTGTATGAATCCATACCAATGTTTGCAAGAGCAGTGTGAACTTTGTTTATCTCTGTCAATGGTGTTCCAAGTATTTGATACAATTCAACTGTATCACCACTTGCATGATTTACAGCAGTTGATCCGTCAGTTGCTCTTGTCAATGATGAAACAGTTCCACTACTATTTGAACCTGTGATTATTTCATTTCCAATCTTTAATGTTATACTTCCAGCTGGGAAATTAGTATTTGATGTCAATGTTAACGATGTATCAGAGGCAGTTATCGCTCCGTTTAATGTCGTACTGATACCTGATGAGACACCTGTAATTCTTACATTGTTAGAAGTTGAATACATACCATGATCTATATGTTTTACTTTTAATACTGTTGAACTGTTTGTTAATATGATAGGATTTGATTTTAGTCTCTTACCATAAACAGTTGTTCCTAATTCATTTGATACTGCCTCACCAATTACTTTATTTTGTAAAGTTAGTGTTCCAACTTTGGATGTATCAAAAGATGCTTTCTTTACTGTGAACTTCATATCTTCAGATTGTATTGCAGTCCAAGTTGAATTGTTTTGTGATTTAAATAATACACCTAAATGTGGTTGTTTAGATACAATTCTTGTTCCACCAATATCTGTTTGACCCATTTGTGAAATCCAAATCGCAGGTGAGTTTGAATGTGTTCTAATAACGATACAATATTCTTGTCCTTCTTTTACAAACACAGGTGAGTCAAATGTATATGTTGTGGCAGTTGATGCATCAGTTGATGTGTTTATATCTGCGGCCTGTAAAAGTTTTCTACCAAATGGTAAAATTTTTGGACCAGGGTATCCATTGATTACATTTCTTAATTCTATCCAAACAGGTTGATCATTATCTTTTGCACCGAAGTATAAATCTACAGATGTTAAGAAACATCCACCTGGTTCTTCGATGATAAATGTTTGAGCAATAGGATCATTATATCCACATCTTACTTTTCTAAGTGATAAACCCGAAACATTTGTGGTTCTAAATCGCCCTGCTCCAGCAACGAAACCTGATAATGCATAAGCATTTCCTTTTTCTTCAATATCACGATCTCTACCTTGATCCTCTACACTGATTGTTCTTGTTGATGTGTCAAGTATAGATGTTGTTTCAGTTACAAAATTTTGAGACACAGTTGCATTTCTTGTTGCAAGAATTGTTTCTTGTTCAGTTTCTAAAATACCTTTTGCTTGATATGTAACACTGGCTGCAGTCTTTGGAAGAGTGACTTGATTATTGTCTGAACTTGATGTTAATCTAAATTCTACTTCACCAGTTTTAAATTTAGGAATATTCTCTTGACCTTTGAATCTATACTCAGGTATTCTAAATGATCCATTTACGTTACCAGTTGAATTTGTAATTAGTTGAGAACCTTCAACAACTGTTGATGCATTTGTAAATTCTGTAGATGAAGGTGTAACAAAATTTGCAACAGCAGTTCCGTCAAAGAAAGGATAAACTTTTGTATTAGGATAGAAACCTGTGCCAGTAAAGTTTATTGTTCTAGGTCTAATCCAAGGTATCAATGCTTTGGAAATAGTTCTTGTTCCTTGTGTTTCTTCTTCAACTTGTTCTACTAACTCTGTTCTAATACCTGTTCTACTTAAATCTGATCTAGTTGTTTCAATACTTCTTGTAATTAAATTACGACCCTGTCTAACTTTTTCTGTTTTCGTAGATACGACACCTGACCATTGTGTTTCCCATGAGTTCCAAATTGTTCCAAGTCTATTTTCATTTGCAGCTAAAACTGCATCATAGTTTCCGTCAATGTTAATAATAATATCTGGTTTAGTTTCAGTTTCAAACCATTCATCACCTGGTGGATCTAAATCAATATTACCTACCCAGTTTGCATTTAGATATGGATTTACTTTTTCAAGTGTTGTTGCATATGGATTTTCTGACTGAACAACTTCAGTATAAGGAAGAGTAATAAGGTCACCAGTTCTTTGATAACTTAATGCAGTTCTCTCATCAGTTGAAGATACTGTTTCTTCAAGTGTTGCAGCTCTCAATACACACTTAGGTCTTAACTCTTTATTTTCTTGATCAATCGCATTTTTGTAATCTTTATTTTTTACGTCACCAACTCTATGACCTGCAAAGTTATCTACGATGAAACCAGATTTAAATCTATTTAATCCATTTGCATCGACTACTTCAAATGATTCTGCGTCTCTTTCTAATAGTGATAAGTTTGTATAATATTCTAAGTTCTGAATTCTCTTTTGCAGTTTACCAATATCTTTCATTGTAAATCTTTGATTTTTGATTCTTTGAATATTTACGTCTGTTGGTTTAAATGTAAATGCAGGTATATACATTGTGGCAAGTTTCATTGCACCGTCTATATCTTTTGGTTCGTTAGGAACTTCGGCAGGGGTTCCTTCAACAATTTTAAATGATCCACTTTGTGTTAAGAATAAAGAAGCAATTTTATTTAAATAGAATTCAAAGTCTAATGTTCCTAATGTACCTGGTTTAGGTGTGTCAACTGTAGAACCACCTGCGCCATCAAACTGTCTATGAAAGAAATCAAATGAACTACCAGTAATTGTATCTACGGCTGCAAGAGTCGTTGATGACCCTGTTATATTTTCACAAGTTGGTCTAAAGTCTAAACAATCTGATAAATCAAACTCACCAGTTGGTTCTGGTTCATCTGGGTCAACTCTCGTTGCAGTATAAGTTGGAATATCATCATATCCCATACGACCACCTATATCAGAATATGAATCGACACTAAAGAATAATCCACTTGAATGATCAAAGAAGTCAAATACAACTAATAATCTTCCTCTTGGTTTTGAAGCTTCAGGTTTTAATTGTATTCTTGAAATATCATAAAAGTTATCTCTTTGACCTGTATCTAAAGTATAGTTTGATGTAATTACTTTTGATCCAGCAGTAAGTGATGATATTGTCGCAGTGGCACCTGATGATGCACCTGTAATTGTCTCACTCGCAGAAAAATCAGTTGCACCTGCACCATTGATCAAATAATATGATATTGGTGTTGTAGGATGAACGATATGAGCAGTCGCACCAGATGTTCCACCAGTAATTTTCTCACCTCTTATGAATGTTCCATTTACATTTGATAATGTAAGTGTTGGTAAACTCGCATCTGTGCTTGTATCCTCTGAGTCAAATACAGCACCTAAATTAAATGCATCTGCTCTTCCTAAAGAGATTGTAGAGTCAGTTGCTTTAGTTCCAAATGCACCTGATGTCGCACCTGCAACTTTAACTTGTTTTGATAAAGTTGCAGTCAACATAACTTTTGCAGCATTACCAAAACTTGAATTATCTGTAATTGTTATTGTTGACGTGCCTGTTCCAGCAACATTACCACTTATTGAAACTATATCACCTTGAACAGAACTACCACTACCTGCTGTTAATACGTTAAGTGTATAATCTTTTTCTGTATGTGATAAGAATGTTTCATTTGCCCCAGCAGTAAATGATACTGCACCAGATGAGTTAGTTGTACCTACGAACTGTCTTCTAATAGTAAATGATGTGTCAGATATTCCGTTATTCGCAGTTGTTAATAATGTTTTGATTGCTGATTTTGAAAGTTTATATAATGCAATATTTTTTTCTGAATTTGTAAGAGCTCCTACCTGTCTAGTCTCTAACGCAATTGTTGATGTACCATCTGCTTCTGAAACAAAGTTTGCATTTTCATTTGTTCCACCTGAGTCTGTTCCGTCAGCAAGTAGTGATCCCACTACGTTACCTGTGAGAACTAAGTCGGCAGTAAAGTCTTGACCTGCGTCATCATCATCTTGGAATAATGACCTTGCTTGTGAAATGTCATGTGTAACAACTTCAGATATTGTCAAATCAGCATTTGCAGAATCTTCAACTATTTGATCTGATTCAGAACTATCAGATGCAGTAATTTTTTCACCTGATACAAAAGTACCTGAGACATTTGTTAGAACAACTGTTTGACCAGATGTCAAACTTCCAAAAACAAAACCTGTTGCACCTGATGTAACACCTGTAACTTGTATTCCACCATTTGAGTGATTTGATAACAATGTTGCAGAGGGTTCGCCTGATAAAGTTAAGTATGTAAATGGACGAATATCAAAAACAAACAATTTGTATATCGCATCTGTATTTCCAGCACTACCAGAATCAAACTCTATTGTTCTTGCTCTACATACACCAATTTGTCTACCTGATGCTGTTCCTCTAGTTTGTATAACATCATCATGTATTTGAATTTGTTTATATGGTGTTGTCTCACCACTAATGTCTGAAACTTGTGGTTGATTATATAAGTTATCAATTTTTAAGAAGTTTCCTAGTTCTGTATTTAATGTACCAGTATTTACTGTATCAAAACTTCTTGCCTTGTTTACATCTTTAAATGTGATCGCAGTTTTTTCTATTTCATATCCACGAACATATGCTTTACCTGGTGATACTGCAAGAACAAACTTATCTTCAGTTGCGGCATTTCCGTCTTGTGTCTCATCATTTGCATTTGCATAAACACCTCTAAACTCTTCACCTTTTACTGTAGATGTAATACCTTCTCTTGCATCTATCTGAAATGGTCTTACTGTGTAATCACCTGACTCATCAAATGTTCTTCTTGCAAGTGTATCACCGAATACAGAATATTCAGTTGGTCTTGCTTCAAGTTCAGTAGAACCTTCATTAACTGTAAGTATTTCAACAAAATTTTCATCGGCAGTAGATGATAAAGGTATGGATGTTAATGTTAAACTTATTTTTAAACGATGAGCACCTTTGGCCGCAAAGTTAGAAGCACCTGTTGCATTATCAGTCAACGACTCATCTGTCTCTGGTGATACCAACTCCTCTGATACTGTAAATCCTACTCTACCCGTTGCTTCTTGACTTGTATCTGATAATACTACAGTCTGTTCTTCCATTTGAACAAATGTTCCACGAATATAATAAACACCATTACCTGCTGTGACGGCAGTTCCTATTTGAGATGCAGTCGTATCATCTGCTGGTGTAAATGTAGTTGCTGAATTAGCATTGATAGAATATGCAGTTGTATGAGTAATGGCTGCATCTGCAAAAATATTTTCGCCATCTTGGAAAACTGTTGTTTCTAAATCAGAACCTGCTGAAACATAGTGAACATAAAGTAAAGGTTGAGTTGTTGCAGTTGCAGCTTTGAATCCTATAACTTTTGCTCTCACTCCACTTGTTGCACCTTGTATCTCTATAGGTGATGATGCATTATAATATTGTGATACATCAATTGTTTCACCTGCAAAGGTTGATGCAAGTCTGATAGAGTAATAATTAGGATTTATATTTTGATTACCAGGTATGACAGCAGTTCCTTCTTGGAACATGTGATTACCAAATCTTTCAATTTGATTTTGTAAGATAGATTGTAGTTGCGTTAGTTCTCTGGCTTGTACAGCAAAGCCTGGTCTAAACAAGATACGATGAAAGTTTTTATCTGTAGAGAAATCATCGTAATATGGTGCAACATTTAAATCTGTTTTTTGTGCCATATTAGAACTCTATAATAATCTTTATGTCTTCGGTTTGGTCTGAAACCCTTTGTATTGGTTTTCTATTCTCAGTGTAAATTATGTTACCAGAATCAAATTTAAGTTCTGGGTTTGCATAACCACTTGTTAATGTTATTGTGTTACCACCTGCAAGTGTGACTGTCTCTGAACCTGTTGTACTTGGTGTTCCAACAGCACCACTTGTAGCACCAGTGATATTATTTGCACCACTAAATGCTGTAAATGATTGGGTCGTAGTTGCAGTTCCATAACTAGAGAATCTCTCTTGTTGATAATATAATAATTTTCTAGAATTATCCCATTCAACCACTCTACCAATGGCACCTGTTGTTGCTTGTGTAATCTGTTCATCAACATCGAAGTTACCAGTGTTAGATGAAAACTTAACAACATAAGTCATTCTTCTTGTTGATGCAGTTGCCACTGTTGATGTTCCAAAGTCTGTAGGATCAACAACAATACCTACATTTCTAAAATCGTTTGCAACTGTAAAGTCATCACCTTCTGCTTGTGTAAGTGTTGTATTAGTCATGACGAAGTGTCCACCTAGTTCATTAACAGCATTATTTCCATGACCACCTTTAGGTGAGATGATTGGACGAATTACAGCGCCTGTACCAGAACCAACAGTTGTTGATGAAGATAAACTTGCATCTGAAAATACATTTGTTAATGATACGTTTGCAAAAGTATAACCTGATCCACCTGCATGTATAGTTGTGTCTGTTCCAGCAGTTAATCCAAAGTCTGCAAAAGATCCACCTGAAACTGTTCCACGAACTATCGCACCAGATGATGTTCCTTGACTTGTTCCGTCACCAAAAATAGGAAAGTAATAAGTTCCGTCTGTATAACCTGATCCAGCAGTAACTGCTAGTGATTCTATTTTTCCGTCAGTTGCAGCTGCCGCCACAGTTGAGTCTGTAGATACTGGCATATAATCAGTTGTTAAAAACTTTGTTGCCTCTGACGCAGTGATATTATACATGTACTTTAAAATATATCCACCAGATGCAAAAGGTGTAGTAGATGTAGAGGTAGGTTCAGAACCAGAGAATGCAGTTCCACCATTATTGTTTAATACTTTGTAAACATTATTACCTGATGTTACAAAATAAAAATTACCTTGATATATTGAAGATGCACCTGATGTTGTAGTATTAGATGATGTTACTTGATCATCATATCTATCAAAAACTGTACTATTAACCCAGTTAACTCTAGGAAGAGCATTAGAGATATCTGAACTTGTAATAAGTTTTGCGGCCAACATAGAATCATATCTGTAAAATTCGTTTGATACTGCGTCTGCTGGTGTTGGTGGATTTGTATCTGAACCTCCACTTGTGCCACTTGTGAATGGCGTTGCCTTACCTATGAAAAGGTAATATGTAGATTTTGATGCCTCAGAAAATGATTCAACGAATTGTGAAGCATTATGTAATCTGAACTTCTCTGTAATTATTGCTGTCATGACTTACTCTTCCTTTGTTATATTTATACTCTTATTTATACTACGAAACAGATATTCCTATCACTGAACTTAACGTCACTGGCACACTTCCCTTTGAAATTAAGTCATTTGGTCTACCTTCGTTTAAACTTAAATCAAAATTTTGATGAGGTATCTGTCCTTCATCAAAAAATATCTTTGTTTGTTCTGCTAATAATAGATTTGTTTGTGCATCTATGTCAGAAAAATCTATTTCATACAAAATAGCGAACCCTGCATCAGTGCCATTTATATCTGTGCCGTCTAAAACAAGGTTATCTATCTCAGAATCTTCTAATAAAACACTATCTTTTATCTCAGGTTGTAGTGATCTTTCTAATGCAAGTAAGTGTCCGTTTGTTCCAAGTGTTCCAATCTCTGCTTCTAAATGAACAACATTTGAGTTTGGCGAATAATCTTCTATTTCTAGAACTCCATTTGCCTCTTGTGCAAAATTTTTATTTCCTAAGATTTGTTCACTTATCATTCTTTCATTTGATTCACCTAAAATTAATCCACCACCTTCAAGTTCTATTCCGTCATCATCATTTGTTCCAGCGTTGATATCACTTTGTCCGCTTTGTAAATGTACAAAAGGATTTTGAACTCCAATGGTTCCCTCTTCTAAAGTTAAAAATCTACCAGTCTCACTTTTAAGTGGTGTCACACTATCAAACTCAGATATAATTTTACTTTCTAATTTAAATCCTTCAACCGATGCTGGATTCTCTAATAGTATTTTACTGTTTCTAATTATGTCAACAATTCTAATACCATCCATATCTGAAATTGTTATTAGTTCAACATCAGTAGGATTATCTTGTAGTAAAGTCTCCCCTTCATTTTGAACTGTGTTAGTAGGAAATGAAAAAATAGAATCCTCTGCAATAAGGTTAACTTGTATCGATCTTTGTAGTGAGTCCTCTGCGATAAGATTATCACCATTAGTTTCTTGAACAATAAAGTTGACTATACCTAAAGGTTCTGTTCCGTCTAAAACTATTTTACCATGAAGTGTATCTTCTAGTTGTATGCCATCACCGTCCTGAGCACCAAATGAACTTTTACCTAAATGTAATAATAAATTTTTTTGTGCCACTATCTTGCCCTCGCTTGTGATTGTACAACATATTTAAAGTTAGGAATAAATGCAAGTTCGTGATCTCCACCTTGTGTTGTTGCTGTCTCTGCAAATATTCTATTACCTTTTCCATAAACTGTAATTGTTCCGTCTTCACATTTAATACTTTCATTCGCATCTTGTGATAAGAAACTTTCTGCTATCATATTGACATTGCCTAAATCATCCTCTGCAATGATTGTGCTTCCAGCGTTTGATGATGAACCATCACTACCATCAAGTGCAAGTGTAGATGTAGATGAACCATCGATTGTAATTCTATCAGTTCTATTACCAATTCTTGCACCAACTCTTGGCACATGATGTCTTCTTTGCACAACTTCATCAAATAAGAATTCAAATGTAGATGCAAGTATCGGTGAGAATGTATCAACTGTATCAACTGGGTCTTGTTGTTGTGAACCTGCATTTTGTAATGCAACTGAAATAAATGATGCGACAGATACTTTTCCAAAAGGTGCAAAACCAGCAGGGTGTACTGCCTTCTTTAATTCATTTAAGAATGTTGCAGTTGATTGACCAACTTGTACTTCATCCAACACTTGCAGTTCCTATATCTGCTAATAAAATTGTACCAGTTGCACCACCTGAGTCTGTAATTACTACATCTTTACCTGAGAAGTCAATATCATCTTGATTAATAATATTTTGACCTGCATTATTTTGTGAACTATCAGTTCCGTCAAGAACTATGTGATCACCTATTGATGTTGAGTTTTGTGTTTCACCAACTAACCTATCACCTGTCTCTGCAATAATTAAATTACCATGTTGCTCGTTCTTTAATCTTTGACCTGTCTCACCTGCTAAAAATCTTGTGCCTACATTATGTAAAGCATCTAAAACTAATTTGCCATCTTCGTCACCAACGACACCTAAGAATGTAGATTCTAAAAGGATATCACCAGAGTCGTCCTCCATGTCTATACCAAGTAACGGATTCTCACCTGCAGGCGTTTCAATTAATAATCTATCTTTGTTGACACTTGTTCCGTTTAATAAAATATTATCACCAACATCTGTTAGTATTGTATTTCTAGATACGACTTCAATCTTTCCACCTGCACCTGCATCATTGGGTGAATAATAAAATAATTGTGGTGCATCATCTGCCACAACTATTTGTATGAATGCACCTGTAGTTCCTATAGGTGTTGTTATACCAGACTTAGTTACACCTGTCGTATATTCAGATCCACTCGCATGTGTTCCGTTGGCAGTAGATGAAAATAAAAATTGATGATTTAAAGTTGTGTCTGCATTATATAATGATGAGTCAGACAAATCAAAATAATATGTGTTTCCTTTTTTTATTCTCAATTGTTTTTGTTTGACATTATCAACAATAAAATAATCTTGTGCGTTAACGTCTGGTTCATCAAAAAATTTTACATCAACACGAATAAATTTAGTTGCCTCAACTGTGGCACTTGTTGCATCTAAAATAATATTATCATCATCATCGGTCTCTTCTATTTGCACATCTTCTGCTAATATGTTATTCTCATTCAGTGCCGAACTATGACCTTCTTGGACTTGAGGTATATTGAAGGCTGATGATTGTTCTAAATCAAATTTTATTGTATTTTCAAAAGTTGTATTTAATTGTTGTTTATCTGAATCGTAACTTTTTACTGTTCCAACATGAGTTGTTAAAGTATTGTCAGCTGCAAAAGTGCCAGTAACATCTTTTAAAATAAAGTGTGCGATTAATTCTGCATCAGGTTTATCATTTGGATTATAATCAAAACCACTGTCGTTAACAACTAAAGAATCTATCGCACCAATATCATTTGTAAGTGCAAGAAGTTTAGTGCCTGAACCATTTGATGATTGCACTGTTATTGTAGGTAGTGCATCATATCCCTCACCTTTGTTTGTTAAGAATACATCTCTAATTGATGATGCTTCGGCATCAGTTGCGAAAGTATCATGTTCAAGCATAATTAAATCTTCATCTGATTGGAACGCATCTAAAGATACCTGAGATTCGTTTGTTAATAAATTATCACCTGCATCTGAACTTGATAAATCTGTTCCGTCTAAAATTAAAAGATCATTTTCTTTTGGTGGATATTCAACATAAGGACTACTATCATATGACCCAGTTGGAAAGTCTGCTGTGCCGTGATTGACTTGAGAGTTTGGCATATAAAAAGTAAGACCTGGGTATTCTAAAAAAGTATGTGCGTGTGAATTATCTTCTCCACCTGCACCTGATTGTGTTAAAAATAATGGATAAAAGTAACCTGTTTTACCAGCACCTTTTTGATCATACTCTGCTGTACCATAAAGATAGAATGGGCCGTCTATTACATCTGTTGATTCTAATGCAATGTTAAATGGTTCCTCAGTTGATGTAGTTCCCACATCTATAATCAAACTACCTGAACTATCCTCTAATAATATACCACCACCAACGGCAGACACTACACCTTCTGCTCTTGTTATTCCGTCACCACCTGTAAAAGTAAGTTTATCATTTACTTCATAACCACTACCAACAGTTTGTATAAAGACATCAGATACAGAACCTCTTTTTATTTTATCTACAAGTACATCAGCAAAACCATTTCCTTTAGTATTATCAATTGTTAAGGCTTCTTTCGCTGTGTGTAATATACCATCATTGATTACAGTTGCATCATTGACAATCGATTTAATTCTAAATGTGATTGGGGTGTCTGTTCTGTTAGATGTTAAATTTATTATTTCACCACTTTCAAAAGTTCCTAAAACATCTTCGATATCAAGTTCGGCAACAGAGGCTGCGTCTTGTTGAAATACAGAAGCAGAATCTACAGTTGCAGTTGCACCTGAATCATCACCTGTAATAATTTGACCAACTGTTTCATCAGCGGCTGCACCTAGTGACTCACATCTAATTTTTAATTTCTTTCGCCAGTTACCACCAGATACATTTAGAATGTTTTCGTTAGGATAAAATATATCTGCATTTTCACCTAAGAGTATTCTCATAAAAAGTTTATGACCTTCTCTTGTTCCTTTTGCAGAGTATAAGTCTTTAATATTTTTTACAAGTTTTCTTTTTGATATACCATTTGCAAGAGACTTTGGTATGACATTTAAAAATGCTTCTCTAAACTGATCGAAGTATTCAAAGATAGTGTTATCAACATTTGCATAATCTAACATCTGTTGAATATTTTGAACAGGGTTTGTTTTGTATGCTGTTAGTTTTGCTTCTGCACCTGAAGTTCCACCTGTGACAGTTTCATTCAATTCAAATCTTTGATTAGATGTAATATAGATTACACTGTTTCTTAAATCTGTAACTAATACTGTGGCAGTTGCACCTGACGTTTGACCCGTAACAGTTTCACCTACTGTAAACGCAACAGAATCTTCTAATGATATTCTATCACCTGTCTCTTCTAAAACGTAGGATGTTGTTGTAGGTTCTTGTATAAGATAATTTGTAGTCGTTGCAAAGGTCATCTTTGCAGACTCTAAGAATTTGTAAAAGTCTCTTACAAAAAGTCTATAAGTTTCAAAGTCCTCGTCTTGTATAAAGTCAGGTAGTTGACCTTTTACAAGAGGCGATACTTTTTTTGTAAATGTAGGATCATGCATTTTTACTCATCTCAATAACTAGAACTTGAACTAGATGAACTAGAACTTGAACTAGACGAAGTAGAACTTGTACCTGATGAACCATAAGTTGATGTTCCACTTGAAGTTGCTACACTTGTTGTTGCAGTTGAACCTGAACCAGTTGTACTAAATGCTGTACCAGATGTTGTTGCAGTGTCAGATGCACCACTCACTGTTGAGTTTGCAAAATCTATTTCTAGAATTTGATTTCTTACAGGCACAATATCATTTGTACTTGGTGTAACGATAATTCTAATTCTTGTTGATGTTAAACTATCCACGTTTGAAACACCTGTAATGTTTATATTATTAATTGTAATCAAACCAGAATCATAATCTATTGACCCTGCATTTGAATCTGCATAACTTCTTGTAGTTCCAACTATAGAATATCTTCTAATATTTCCTTGACCATCATCATCAAAGAAAAATTCTGATGTTGTGTCAGTTCCAACTTTAAAACCTGTCGATGAAACTATACCACCAAGTGATCCAAGATAACCGTCCTCTGGGTGTAATAGTGCATTGTTAAATGGAATATTGTAAGATGTTGTTGTTCCTTGTATTGGTGTAAAAAATTTAGATAGTTTTACACTTGTAGTATTATTCAAAACTGAATTGTCTGCTTCATCAATAATTTTTGAAACGGCAGATGCTCGATACTGTGAGTTAAATGTTTGTAGTGTGCTTGAGTTATATGTTTGTAAAGCAGTTGTAATCAAACCATTTATATCTGATGCACCAAGTGTCGTTGCAGAAGAGTTGAAAGTATAACTTACATCAAGTCTTAAAAAAGTTGTATCTGGGTCAACTATAACAGGTGTTATAGATGCGACTGTATAAGGTTTTAAATCATTTACTAATTGTGCTTTTTGTGAAGTGGTTAAGTTTGCACCAGTTGTAGATTTGACTGATATAAAAACTTTACCAAACTCTGGTGTAGAACTCACACCCGTTGCAGAATTATAACTTCCGTCTTCTCCACCAAATACTGAAACTGCTTGTGTATTTGCAAAAAGTCTTTTTACCAAAGACTCATAATCTGATGTTGTAACTGCTCTTCCTTGTGATGCATAGTTTAATGGTGCATTTAATTTTATTGATCTTAGTGTTTCAGGTTCTGCACCACCTATTGCATTTGCAACTGTAGTAACTGTAATATTAGTTTCACTTGCAATAGAACTTGGTGGACTGAATAAGGATGCACCATTTGCTTCTGATTTATTTGTAACAACATATTTAAGTAAAACAATGTTGCCATCGGCAAGTGCTTTTGAAACTACATCATCGCCAAAGTAAACTTCAAAAAGTCCACCTTCAGTTTCTTGTAAATAATAAACTGTAGATGAACCAGTCAACTGTGTGATGTCAGTTGCCTTTGTGTAGGTTGTTGATGTTGTATCAGTTGCAGAGTTTTGAACTGTTACTGTAAGTGTAGAAGTATCAGCACGATTGTCTCTTAATAAAAATCTTTGTGATAGGTCAGATGTATCTACTGTGTATCTTGTTGTAATATATGTTCCTTCAAAAACTTCAATAGAATCAAAGTTAACAGAATTACCAAACTTAAATTTTTGTATATCACTTGATGTTACAAAATTATAATCAGTGCCATCATAAGTTGTAGAAAACTTTGTACCTGCTGGCATTGTGATTGATGCTTGATCAGAAACTATTGAAACACTAATTGTGGCTTTGGCTGCACGGGCAGATTGAACTTCATAACCTAAAGTTTTAGCATGTGATACTACAGATGAACGCAAACCTGCTGTATCTAAAAACATTTCATTGGCAACCATGTTTGCATTGTAACCAAGATAGTGTGTGTTGTATGCTAGAGTATCTAACAATACGTTCATCGCAGAACCATCAAAGTCATAATCTTTTAGTACGTCTTGATCTTTTAAAAATGTTTTTAGGTTATCTTTGATTTGATCAAAGTCAAGTTCAGTGACTCTTAAATTTTTTTTGTTTACAGTTGTTGCCATTATCGTAATCTCTCTAGAAACACATCTAAGTTTACTAATTCAGTAGGATAGTTTCTTACATAAAAATCAACTGTTACTTCATATGCGTTGTTATCAAAGTTAGGAATACAACGAACTGCTTGTAATCTAGCACGAGGTTCAAAATTGTTAATTACATCTTCAATCTTTCTTGCAAGCACGACACTTGTAATAGGTGTCATGTTTTCAAATAACAAATCACGAACACCAGATGATATCTCTGGGTGGAAAGGTTTTTCGTGTGGATTGAATAATACTAAATTACGAATTGATCTTTTGACTGCTTGTATATCTTCGATAATATTAACATCTTTGTTTGTCTTTCTTGCGAAAAACAAATCTAGATCAGAATTAATTCTTGCTGACTTACTACTTTTATTTGTTAATTGTGCGTCTGTGCCAAAATTACCTGAGACATGTGCCATAAAGATACTCTCCTATAAGAGTATTTATACACTAATCACCGATGATTACAGAAGTTGAACCAGTTTCAATTACATTAGAACCATCACTACCAGAGATGCCAGGTGGATCATCACCTGTATCTGCTGTATCACCGACACGAGCAGCTCCCTTTGTACCAGAATTTAGATTGATTGTTTTGCCTGTGCCACTATCTATTGTAATATTACCGTCTGCTTTGATTGTAAGATCGCCAGTAACATGAATTTTATCGTTACCTGTCACTGTTTTAAATCCATTTTTGTGTTGTGTAACTACATCACCATTAGGATGAAACTCTACAAAAGAACCTGACTTATGATAAATGTGTATTCTTTCTGCGTCTGTAGAGTCATCAATCTCTATAACATGACCTGACTCAGATTCAAAGACGTGGTTCTTTGGATAAACAGCATTGTAAGGACTTGCAGGTTCACCTGTTTCAGTATCAGGTGTTTTAGTAATTGTGTTTGTTCCTCTTGCAAGTTTATTAACATCAGACTCGTTTAGTTCTTTTGGATACACACCATTTGGATCGTTGAAACCTTTTGATGTATCGATAGACTGATTAGGAATACCAGGTAGTGTTCCCATAATAATAGGTTGTTGTCTTTCTATATCCATGAAAAAACCTACAACCTATGAACCCTCTACAATAAAACTTGGGGAAGTTCCTATACCAGAGTTTGCTGAACTTGTTGTTGGCATCATAACTGTTGCCCAAGGTAGATCCTCTGTTGGTATTGAATTTTTATTATCTGTGTGATGACCGAGTACACGAACTTGTACTCTACCGATTTGACTTGGATCGTTTCTTGATTCTACTACGCCAACGAACCAATGAAATCCGTCCTTACCCATGAAATTACTATTTGTCATAGTAATATTTATCTGTTATAACTTATAACATCCTTGATTGATGAGTTTTGAAAGTTTCTAGGAACTGACCAAAGGGTATTTTTAAGATTACCTGCTAACATAATTCGCTCACCTTCGACAGGTTTGACTTCATGTCGTATCCAGCCTGGGAAAACAATCAGATCACCTGGTCGTGGATTGTCCTCATAGTTCGCAGTAGGAAATACTAATGGTGCATAGTT
>LUMT01001035.1_pt1 | contig 15340 bp, 17 predicted proteins | sample 729741 | NCBI WGS metagenome assembly LUMT01 (sample SAMN03860299, study PRJNA289734) | marine metagenome | biome: seawater column; feature: ocean; material: water; isolation source: Red Sea water column Station 192 - depth 50m | place: Saudi Arabia: Red Sea | collected 2011-10-15 | depth 50 m
CGTTTGCACAGTCGATTACTATTCTTAGTCCTCTTAAATTGAACTCTTTTGTGAAATTTTTTTTTAATATTTTAATATAATTTTTGGTGCCTGTTTCTAATCTTTTAACTCTTCCTAATTTTTCAGAATGCGAGAGATTTTTTGAGATTTTCTTATCAATGAGATTTTCAATTTTTTTTTCTATTTTATCTGATAATTTCATTCCATCAGGACCAAACAATTTTAAACCATTGTCAAAATGTGGATTATGAGAAGCGGTAATCATTATACCCATATTTGCCTTCATCTCTTTTGTTAACATAGCCAACGCATTAGTTGGTAAGGGTCCTAGGGTATAAACATGCATACCAGCTGAAGCCAAACCTGAGACAAGAGCTGGTTCAAGTGTATATCCAGACAATCTCGTATCTTTTGCAATTATTGCTGTTTGTTTTCTTTTTTTTTGAGATTTAAAGTATGTTCCACTAGCAAGTCCAAATTTAAAGAACATATCTCCATTTATATATTTGCTATTAACTGCTCCTCTTATTCCATCTGTTCCAAAATATTTTTTTGCCATTAATTTTTGATTATCTGATTAAAAACTTTAATACCTTGCATAACTTCATTAACATCATGAATTCTTAAAATCTGAATTCCTTGCATCATTAAATAAATTGAAGAAGCCATAGTTCCACCGATCCTTGTTTTGCTATCATTTTTTTTTGATATATCTTTAATAAATCTTTTTCTTGAATTCCCTACTAGTATAGGAAAACCTAATGAATGAAAAATAGAAACACCTCTTATAAGATTCATATTATGTTTCAAATTTTTTCCAAATCCAATTCCAGGATCTAAAATTATATTATTGTGTTTAATACCCTTAGACCTTATTAACTTAATCTTATCTTCAAAATAATCATATATATCTAATAATTCATTTTTATATATTGGATTCTTTTGCATATTTTCTGGTGTCCCAACTGAATGCTGTATTACAAATGGAATTTTATACTTTTTTAAAACATTTATTGTTTTAGGATCATGGCTTAATCCCGAAACATCATTAATAAGTTTAACCCCGATACTAATACCATTTTCCATAATTGCAGATTTTCTTGTGTCTAAAGATATTGGTATTTTTTTTACAATTAATTTTAATGTCTTATTAATTCTATACCATTCTCGATTTTTATTTACTTCCTTTGATCCTGGTCTTGTAGACTCTCCACCAACATCTACTAACGAAGCACCAGTTTTATATAAATTGATAGCATGACTGACGCCTTTATTTTTTTTGTTAAATTTTCCTCCATCGGAAAAACTATCAGGAGTTAGATTTAAAACACCCAATATATTTGGAATTTTTTTAAAATTTAAATTTGAAAAATTTGATTTTTTTGCTCTAATTTTTTTTAAATCTGAATTTATTTTTGTTTTTAGTTTTTTTGGTAAATTTCTAATTTTATTTATTGAAATTTTTCTAATTTTTTTTCTTGTAATTATCTCAACATGGTCAAAAGATATTTCTTTAATCTGATGTAAAGCGATAGTTTTTTTTTTATATACTAATATTTTTGATTGTTTGCCGAAATAGAAATTACACGCTCTTGTGTAATATCTTTGCATTATTTATTAATTGAGTTTGAGTAACTGATCTTCCCAAAAACACTTCTTCTTGGTTTTCCCCATATTCAACTGGACCCATTTCTTCACTCATTCCATATTTTGTTACCATTGCTCTTGCTAACTGTGTAGCCTGGTTAATATCAGACCCATTTCCTCCACCTGCTCCTGTAGATATATTATCTTTTCCAAAAATTAATTCTTCAGCCACTCTTCCTCCAAAACAAACAGCTAGTCTCGCTTTAAGATATTTTATTGAGTAACCGTGTTTGTCTCTTTCAGGTAAGTTCATTACCATTCCAAGAGCTCTGCCTCTTGGTATAATAGTAGCTTTATGAATAGGATCATAACTTGGCATATTAAACGATACTAGAGCATGTCCACCTTCATGGTATGCAGTTAGTTTTTTCTCATCTTCTGTCATGACCATTGAACGTCTTTCAGCACCCATCATAACTTTATCTTTTGCTTCCTCAAATTCTAGTAATGTGACTATCCTCTTATTTTTTCTCGCTGCTAACAAAGCTGCTTCATTAACTATATTTGCAAGATCAGCTCCTGAAAATCCTGGCGTACCTCTTGCAATTGTTCTTAAATTAACATCTGGCGCCATTTTTATTTTTTTTACATGAACTTTTAAAATTTTTTCTCTTCCAATAATATCTGGGTTTGAAACCACTACCTGTCTATCAAACCTTCCTGGTCTTAATAAAGCTGGATCGAGCACATCTGGTCTGTTTGTTGCAGCTATAATTATGACACCTTCATTTGTATCAAAACCATCCATTTCAACTAATAACTGGTTTAAGGTTTGTTCTCTCTCATCATTTCCACCCCCTAGACCTGCCCCTCTACTTCTTCCAACAGCATCTATCTCATCTATAAAAATAATACATGGAGAATTTTTTTTACCTTGTTCAAACATGTCTCTTACTCTAGATGCTCCTACTCCAACGAACATCTCAACAAAATCAGAACCTGAAATAGTGAAAAACGGAACACCTGCTTCACCCGCAATTGCCCTTGCTAATAAAGTTTTACCAGTTCCTGGAGGACCAACAAGTAAAGCTCCTCTTGGAATTTTACCACCCAACCTACTAAATTTTTTTGGGTCTTTTAGGAACTCTACCATTTCTTCTACTTCTTCTTTAGCTTCCTCTACACCAGCAACATCATTAAAAGTAACCTTTCCTTTTAATTCATTCATCATTTTAGCTTTTGATTTTCCAAATCCCATTGCTCCACCTTTGCCACCCTGCATTTGTCTCATGAAGAAAATCCATACTGCAATCAGTAATAACATGGGAAACCAAGATAAGAGTACACCAAACAATGAAGGCATTTTTTCATCTAAAGGTGCTGCTGAAATACTCACACCTTTCTCTGATAATTTTTCTATAAGATTTGGATCATTAGGAGCATAAGTTGAAAAAGAGTTTCCATTCGAATAAGTACCTTTGATGTTATTTCCCTGGATCTCAACTTTTAGAACTTCACCGTCATCTACTGAATTTAAAAAATCTGAAAATATTATTTGATTTCCACCTCTAACATTAGACTGTGGATTTTTAAACATGTTATAAAGACCTATAGTTAAGAAAACTATTATTCCCCACATTGCAAGATTTTTTAAATTCATAGGTTTAAAATAAGAATTATTATTAAATTAACAAGTGACAAAATATCAGTTATTTCATCAACTTTAACGCTCTTTTGATACTATAACTGAGTTATTTACCTTCTTTATTACACAGTTTCCTAAAGTGGTCTTAAAAGAGGTATCATTTTTAATTTGATAAATTAATTTATCAATTTTTTTTCCTCTTACAGAGTAGTATTTTTTACCAACACCTTTTAGCACTTCTGTGAGAGACCTAAAAACCACTTCTTCTGGCTGAAGAAAAAAATTTTTATTCAAAATAACAAACATAAAGGTCTAATCAAATTAATATTTTGTAGCTTAGTTCTTTGATCAAATGACACCATACCATTTAAACCACTGCCTCTTAAAATTCTAATAAAAAAATTCTCTATTAAATCATCCTTATGATGACCTAATAAAATATTATTTATTTTTAATTTTTTTGCCTTGTTTATCATCAGTGCATATCTTTTATCTCTTGCAATAGATTGGATGTTGCTTTTTGGTTTTTTTCCAACCCAGGTTAAAATCTCAAGATTAGTAGACAATTTTTTTAGAAGTAATTTTACAAATTTTGCCTCTTTTGTTGAATTATTTCTAAGTTTATGATCAACGTGAAAATATGTTACTTTTAGATGTTTTTTAATCGAATAAATTTTTGATAAAAAACATAAAGCTAGACTGTCTGGTCCACCAGAAACCGCAACTATAAAATCCTCATTTAATTTAAGATTTTCTTCAAATTTTTTATAAATTTTAGAAGTTTGTTTATCTTTTAATTGATTTAATAAAAACTTATGAGTCTTGTTTGATGCATTCAAATTTTTTGGACTCATATTTTGCTTTTTGTATTACAGACTGATTTGCATTAGGATATTGTAATTCTACACCATTTATCATTTTACATCCTTGGTCTTTTTCACCAATTTGAACCATTGATACTCCAAGTTTTAATAGATTAATTGGAGCTTTTTTTCCTTTAGGATATTTTTGGTAACCCTCTAAATAAGCAGAAGCTGCATCAGTATATAATTGTCTAATTCTGAATGTTTCTGCATACCAGTATTGTGCACTACCCGCTAACTCATGATCAGCGTTAGATAGAACAAATTCTCTAAAAGCTCTTTCTGCTGTACTGTAGTCTCCAACTTTTAAAAAACTTGTTGCAAATTCATATTGCTCCTCTGGATTTAAATCTTGAGGAAGTATTTTTTCTTCAGACTGAAAAGTTTCTGTTACAATTGAAGCTGTAGTATCTACAGATTGAATTTGTTGTGAAGTTTCGTTTGTCTCTGTATCTTTATATGAAATTGTTCCTAAATCTTGGGGCTGTGAACTACCAGGTAAAATTTTTTGTTCATCAGTCTTTGGTTTTGAACTTAATTGATTTTCCTCGCTACTTATATTTCCAGAGCTAATGTTTGTCTCTATATCTTGAAATCTTATTTGGTTATCTGCTTGAATTTTTGAAACACGGGTAGATAATTTATCCAACTTAAAATTTATTTCTTCAAATTTATTAGTTAGTTCTCTAAACTGATCCTCAACTTCTGACAATTTTAATAAATGTCTAGTTAAAACATCTTCTGAGTTTTGGTCCAAGTTTGAAACCGAACTATCATTAGTACTTGCTTTCACTTCTATAGATCCAGAATAAACTGCTCTTTCAAGAGTTTTAAGATCATTTTTTATTATTTCTAATGTTTCATAAATATTATGGTTATCTGCAAAAGAAATATTAATAAAAACCAAATTTAAAATTAAAAATAATTTTAAAATTACTAATTTAAATATGAGCATCATTTAAATTAGATTTATGATTATAAAAATGGCAAAAAAAAGACCCTAAATCCAATAAAGGTTTTAGGGTCTTAAATTTTAAATAATTAATTTGCTTTAACAGTTACTGATCTTCTGTTTTTTGACCAAGCTAATGGGTTTGAACCAGAGTCAACTGGTCTCTCCTTACCATAACTTAATACTGTAATTCTGTCAGAAGATATTCCGTAAGTCATTAAATAGTCTTTAGCTGCATTTGCTCTTCTTTCACCAAGAGCCAAGTTATATTCTCTTGTTCCTCTTTCGTCAGCATGACCTTCAAGAACTACATTTATGTTTGGATTCTTTCTTAACCAAGCTGCTTGGGCTCTTAAAGTTTCTCTTGATGCAGTTGTTAATATCGACTCATTTGTTGCAAAGAAAACTCTGTCTGGAACACCATCAGCTAAATATTCAACTGTGTCTGTTCCTGTGTAAACATCACCTTGCATTTGACCTTGAATGTCTGTTGCCACTTCTTTTTTAGTTGCACATGCAGATAGCACTAGGCAAGCTGTTAATACTAAAAGTGTGTTTTTTAAAATTTTGTTTAATCTCATTAAATTGCTCCTTGCTGCTAATTTCAATTTCTTAACTTTTTCACAACTAAATAGAGGTTTCAAGTCTAAAAATCAAGAAATTTACAAAAATTAATCTTTAATTACTTAATAAAGATGACCATGATGGGTCTGAAGCATCTGTTGGTGTCTTTATTTGCCGTTCATTATAACCCGTTAAATCTATAGACCACAATTTTGCAGAAAAACCTTCTCCTTTGGAGTTAGTTTTTGTCTCTCTATAAAATATTAATACCCTTCCATTTGGAGACCAAGAAGGTGCTTCTTGATAATAATTTTCAGTTAACAACCTTTCACCACTACCATCGGTTCTCATTACGCCTATATAAAATTTACCTTTATGTAATTTTGTAAATGCAATTAAATCTCCTCTTGGAGACCATACAGGTGTTCCATATAAACCGTTACCAAAAGAAATTCTTTTTACATCACTTCCATCATTCTTCATTACATAAATTTGCTGATAACCACTTCTATCAGAATTAAATGTAATATATTTTCCATCAGGAGAATAAGATGGGGAAGTGTCAATTGATGGATGATTGGTAATTTTTTCAACAATTCTATTTTCTAAATCCATAGTGTAAATATCTGACTTTCCATCTTTAGCAAAACTCATAATTATTTTTTTACCATCAGGTGAAAAACGTGGTGCAAACGTCATTCCAGGAAAATCTCCAACTACCTCTTGTGTACCAGTTTCTATATCTAATAAATAAACCCTTGGCATATTTTTAAAGTAAGACAAATAGGTTACCATTTGACTTGCTGGATTAAATCTTGGTGTTAAAACTAACTCATTCCCTAATGTCAAAAATTTATTGTTAGCTCCGTCTTGATCCATGATTGCTAATTTTTTTATTCTTTGTGTTTTTGGTCCTTCTTCTGAGACATAAATTATTCTTGTATCAAAATAACCTTTTTCTCCAGTCAGCCTTTCGTAAACCTTATCAGAAATAATATGCCCTACTCTTCTCCAATTGTTAGGAACTGTGGTAAAAGCTAAAGCCATCATTTCTTTAGCAGCTAAAACGTCCCATAATCGAAACTCAACTCTTAATTTATCATCAACATAATTTACTTTGCCAGTAATAAGTGCTTGAGCTTTAATTAAATTCCAATCTTCAAATCTTGGTTTTAAATTTGCAATATCAGGAGCTTGTAAAAAAGCCTTTTTGTCTAGAGGATTAAATAATCCCGAGGTTCTTAAATTATTCTCAACGATATTTGATATCTCCGAGCCAATATTTTCTTTTTTAAGTATTTTTTCAAAACCTTTTCTAGATTCTTCATCAATTGATAGGGGAGAAACTGCTAATGGAAGTGGATTTAAATTTCCCCTAGTTATATCAACTTCAATTAAAGCATTTGCTTTGATAGGTATTAATATAAATAATAATATTAAAATTTTTTTTATCATTTAAATATACTACCCTTCTAACATCTCTCTTGCATCAAAATTTAATTGTAATTCTTTCCATCTTTCATATCCAGTTGTTGGAACTCTTAATGGTTGGCATAACTTGACAGCTCTCAAAGCACTTTCTGCTAAAACCTTGTAAAATCCTTGGCCTGGTTTATTCATTCTTGCATGGTCCAAAATTTCTGTTTTTGATACTGTTCCATCAGGTTTTAATTTTAACTTTATTCTTACCAATAAATTTTCATTGTATGGTAATCCTAATGGAATACTCCAGCACCCAAATATTTGTGCCTTAAGAGCATCCTCTTCGCTTAGTGTAAGACCTGTGTTTTCTACATTTCTTTCTTGATCTTGAGTAATGTCATCATTTGTTTTTAAAACTTCTGCACTCTCTTCTTTTGATTTATCAATTAAAGCAGCAATATTATTTGGATCAAACAAATCTTTTTTTTCAAATTCTGATACTTGTTTAACTTCATCATCTACTTTTTCAGGATTTTGTTTTTTTTCCTCTTTTGTTTCAACCTTTTTTAAAGTTTTATCTGGAAGTGGAATTGCTTCAGGTGTTTCATTCTCTATTTTTTTATTATTTTGATCAGGAGCCAGAACAGTTTTTGTTTTCGTTTTTTCTACTTTTTTTGGTGGAGCTTGTTCTGAAACAAGTTTTTTTTCTTTCTCTTTTACTTTCTCAATTATTTTTTTAGCCTTAGGTGCAAATGGAATATTAGTTTTTTCTGCTATTTGAATTAACTCAACTGATACTATTGGTGGAATATCAAGTGGTTTCTTTGCCAAAAAAGGTAAGCTCATAGCTGTAATGAAAATTAACAAAGCATGTAAAACAGAAGAAATAATTAAACTTCTATTCACTTTAATTACCTTTGTTTATACGGTTCTGAAATCAATGCTACTTTAGTAAAACCAGATCCTGATAGTAATCCCATTATTTCTAAAACTCTCCCATAATTTATAGTTTTATCACCTCTAACATAAATTCTGGTATCAGTTCTATTTTTTGAAACCGCTAAAACTTTTGCAATAATATTATCGTATTCAACTTTTGCTTCTTGAATAAAAATTTCACCTTTTGCGTTAATTGACAGTGTTAAAGGTTCTGTTTCTTCAGGTAAAGAGTCTGCCGAACTTTCTGGTAAATCAACTTGAACGCCTACCGTTAACAATGGTGCTGTTACCATAAATATAATTAATAATACCAACATAACATCAACGAATGGAGTAACATTTATTTCACTCATAGGTTCTTTTGATGAGCGATTAAATTTAAAAGCCATTTTTTAGATTATAGTTAAAAATCTTTTAGAGAAGTTTTCTAATTTTTCAGAATATTTTTTAGAGTCATTATTAAATTTGTTGTAAGCAACTACTGCTGGTATTGCAGCCAACAGACCAAGTGCAGTTGCAAATAAAGCTTCGGCTATCCCCGGCGCAACTATCGCAAGACTTGTGTTTCTTGAAATAGCTATAGATTGAAAAGAATTCATAATTCCCCAAACAGTTCCAAACAATCCAATAAATGGTGCTGTTGAACCTACTGTTGCCAAAAAAGTAAAACCTTTTTCAATTTTTGTCATTTGTTTTTCAATTCCTGACTCTAGAGATACACTCATTCTCTCACTTATGTTAGTTCTTGATTTTTTTTTAAGTAATCCTTCCATTGCATCTTGAAACACAAGTGACATTGGATCCTCAAGTTTACTAGGTAAACTATTATAAAAAGTTTCAGCAGATTTAGAATTCCAGAATTTTTCTTCAAATTCCTCTGAAGATTTAGTTATTTTTTTAAATAAACGAAACTTTTCAATAATTACAGCCCAAGAATATATTGAGCACAATATTAATATAATCATTACAGACTTAACAATTATGTCTGCTCTAAAAAATAAACTGAATAATGAAAAATCAGTATTTGTTCCTAATTCAACTGCTTTTGCCGCTATATCTGCTTCCATACTTACTCATCACACGTAAATGTGTCATGATTTTGTCTTTTAATTTAAATTGATTATTCGACAATTGTGATGAAAAATATGGAAAAATTTCAATAGCTCTTGTTCTGCTCGCATCTTTTTCTGAATTAATAAGGTTAAAATATTTTTTCCACTTAGCAGGCCTAACATAATAAACAGGTAAATGCATTGCGCTGCATATTCCTTTTAAAATACCAAAAGATTGACCAAAATTAAACATACTGGTAACGCCTTGTCCAGGCATTGCAGAAACTTGTTCAATTACAACTTTTATGTTTTTTTTATCAGATTTGTTTATCCTTTCAGTAATTTCATTAAATATTTGAGCACCATTTACTTGTCTTTTATTCTTCTTACCATCTGTCATGGTTGGCATTTCAATTACGTCTTTTATTATACCATCTTGAAAAAAACAGATTGAACCTGAGATGCCTGGATCAATTCCAATAATCATCATTAAATACCACCTAAATTAACGTTTGAATAAACGTTCTGAACATCGTCATCTTCCTCAAGAGTTTCTAAAAAATCTACAACATTATCTTTATTTTCTTTATTTACCTCAACACTATTTAATGGGACCCATTCAATTTCTGTAGAAATAAAATTCACAATAATTTTCTCAAGATTTTTTTTTACATTATATATTTCGCTCATTTGACACTGGACCTCATGATAATCCTCATAAGAAAAACATTCATCAGCTCCTGACTCAATCGCTAAATCTAAAATTTTTTCATCAGATATCTCTTTTTTATCAATTTTGATTATACCCAATTGTTGAAAATTGTGAGATGCTGAACCTTGAGTTCCTAAGCTGCCACCACTTTTTTGAAAAATAGTTCTAATATTTGATGCGGTCCTATTTTTGTTATCTGTTAAAGTTTCAACTATAACAGCAATCTTTTCTGGTCCAAACCCCTCGTATCTTAAATTTTCAAAATTTGCTCCTGTAGCTGCAGAAGATTTATCTATTGCTCTTTCAATATTATCTTTAGGCATATTTGCAGATCTAGCAGCCTGTACTGCAGATCTTAGTCTAGGGTTCATTGCTGGATCTTTGTCACCAAGTTTTGCTGCAACAGTAATCTCTTTAGATAATTTTGAAAATATCTTTGATCTTTGCTTATCAGCCTTACCTTTTTTATGTTTTATTCCTGCCCAATGTGAATGTCCTGCCATGATCTTTAAATATTTTTTAGTTGATTTCCGTATACATAGCTTTTGATGTCTATTGCTAAACCTGTTTTTATATCACAATCTACTATAACACCACACAAAGTAGCATCTCCAGTAGCAGGAAAGTGTTTCACTGAATTCTTTTTTAAAAATCTATTCAAAGAATTTTCTTTATTCATTCCAATCACTGAATCATAATCCCCACACATACCTGCATCGGTTTGATATCCAGTGCCATTATTAAGTATTCTGGCATCATTTGTTGGAATATGAGTATGGGTTCCAACCACGAGAGTTGCCTTTCCATCAAATAGATGTCCTATAGCATTTTTTTCGCTAGTAATTTCACCATGGAAATCAACTACAAGTAAATCAAAATCCTTTTTCATTTCATTTTCTTTTAAAAATTTTTGAGAAGCTTCAAAAACATCTTCACACTTTTTCATAAAAACATTACCCATCAAATTAAGAACTCCAATTTTAATATCATTCTTTGTTTTATAAATCTGAAAACCTTTTCCTGGTGCAGGTTCAAATAAATTTTTAGGTCTTAATAATCTTTCTTCTTTATCAATAAATTCCATAATTTCTTTTTGATCCCAAACATGATTGCCAGTTGTGATAACATCAACTCCACAATTAAAAAAATCCTTACATATTTCTTTAGTTAGCCCCACACCTTGAACTGCTGCATTTTCACCGTTTACTATTACAAAATCGATTTTGTTTTTATCAATTTCATTTAATAAATTACTTGTTAATTTAGAACATCCTGAAATTCCAACAACATCTCCTAAAAATAAAATTCTCATTGTATAATTTTTTTCTCAGTTATTATTAAATCAAGTTTCTTATCATGCTTATTGATAGGTATTTTTTTTATCTTCTGGTATGAAAATCCTAATCCAATTTTAAATATTTTTTTAATTTTAGATACTTTTTCTAAATAACGATCATAAAATCCTCCGCCATAGCCTAATCTATTCAAATCATCATCATAAGCTACTAAAGGAACAAATATTATATCTGGGTAAATTTTCTTTCCTAAAGTTGGCTCAGCAATTCCATACTTATTAATTTTTAAAGGATCTTTATTTGTCCATTCAAAAAAATCCATTTGGTTATTTTCTCTAATTATTGGTAAGGAAATATTTGCCTTTTTGTTTCTTAAAAAATAAAGCATATCCAAGTCATCAATCTCATGATTACAAGGGTAATACCCTCCTACATTTTTGAAATTAATTTTATTTTTTTTTAAAAAACGATAAATTCTTTCAGGATTGAGACTAAGTTTTTTATTCGAATTTTTTTTTCTAAGATTTAAAATTTTACTTCTTAGCTTAGATTTACTCACAGACCTACTTTGAAATGTTTTCTAATTTTGCTTTTTTTACAAAATTTGATATTTGATCAGCAGCTTCATCAATTAAATTTTCGTATTTTTTTTGATTATCATCAATTTCTTGTTTTAAATTTTCATGATCAAGATTTAGTTTTTCAATTTCAGATTCTTTTGTGTCCCTATAATCATAAATTAGAGATTTTAGTTCTTTAAATTTTTTTGATAGATCATTTAATTCTTCTTTTTTTTGATCTACTTTTTTCTTAGTTTCATAATATTCATCCATTATTTTTACAGCTGTAATTAATAATAATTTATTTTCACCTAGATTTCCCAAATCATTTTTTAAATTATTAAACTTTTTGTTAATCTGAATTAACAATTCTTCTAAGTGCTCCTCTTGTCCATCTTCACAAGCGAGCAAAAACTCTTTATTGTTAAATTTTATACTTACATTTGCCATTTATCTATTTCATCCAATAGTGTGTCAGTTTCTTGATTAAGTTCGTCAATTTTTTCAGAAAATTCAATTTGTTTTCTTTCTTCCAACTTTTCTTTGTTTTTTAAATCCTCAAGTTTTTTTGATAGATTTTCATGTTCCTCGAGTAACGTTTTATATTTTTCTTCAATCTGTGTTTTTTCAATTTCTAATTGATTTTGTTTTGTGCTTAAATTTTCGATATTTTTTTGTAATTCAGGATTTGTTAGATCTAAATTTTTTAATTCCTCTAATGCAATATTTAATTTTTTTTCTTTTTCGTTTATAGAATTCATATATATATGTTTATATTATTAAATAGATTCTTCTTAGTCTAGTCAGGATAATTTTGAGCAAACTACACAATGATTTAGCTAATTGCATCAGATTTTTATCAATTGATGCTGTTCAAAAAGCAAATTCAGGTCACCCAGGGATGCCAATGGGTATGGCAGATGTTGCAACAGTGTTATTCAAAAATTTTTTAAGATTTAATCCAAAGAATCCAGATTGGTTAAATAGAGATAGATTTGTTTTGTCTGCTGGTCATGGTTCTATGCTTTTATATTCTTTGCTTTACCTAACTGGATATAAAAGCATATCAATTAATAATATTAAAAAATTTAGGCAGCTTAATTCTATTTGTGCTGGACATCCTGAATATCATCCGAAAACAGGTATTGAAACTACAACAGGTCCTCTTGGACAAGGTATATCTAATGCAGTTGGTTTTGCAATAGCTGAAGAAATTTTAAAAAATAAATTAGGTAAAGATTTAATTAATCACAAAACTTATGTTTTAGCTGGAGATGGATGCTTAATGGAAGGAATAAGTCATGAAGCGATGAGTTTAGCGGGACATTTAAAACTTAAAAATTTAGTTATGCTATTTGATAACAATTCAATTTCAATTGATGGTCCAACAAATCTCGCGGTTTCAGATAATTTTAAAAAAAGATTTGAAGGATATGGTTGGGATTATATTTCTATCAACGGTCATAATGAAAAAGAAATTTTTAAAGCACTAAAAAAAGTTCAAAAAGCTAAAAAACCTACTGTGATTTCTTGTAAAACAAAGATTGGATATGGTTCACCGAATAAATCAGGAAAAGCATCGTCCCATGGAAGTCCATTGGGAGTAGATGAAATCAAGCTTGTAAGAAAAGCCTTAAATTGGAAAACCAAACCTTTTGATATCCCAAATAAAATTTTAAATGAATGGAGAAAAATTGGCCAAAGAGGTGAAATTTTAGAAAAAAAATGGAACAAAACATTAAAAAGAAAAAAAATTAAATTTAATCAAACTTCAAAAAACAACTTTACTGCAGTGCTTAAGAAAGAAAAAGAGAATGCAATAAAGGAGCCAAAAAGTTTAGCTACTAGAAAATATTCAGAAATGACATTGAGCGCACTAACAAAACAAAAAAATAATTTAATTGGTGGCTCTGCTGATTTAGCGGGATCAAATAATACAAAAACTAAAAACCATAAAATAATTAAACCTGGAGATTTTACTGGTGACTACATTCACTACGGAGTGAGAGAACACGCAATGAGTGGAGTTATGAATGGTATCGCACTTCACAGTAATCTAATTCCTTATGGAGGTACTTTTTTAATATTTTCTGATTATTGCAAACCTTCGATCAGATTGTCTGCCTTAATGAAAAAAAGAGTCATTTATGTAATGACTCATGACTCTATTGGGCTCGGAGAAGATGGCCCTACCCATCAACCTATAGAACAGCTTTCGGGCTTACGTGCTATACCTAACCTAAATGTATTCAGACCTGCAGACAGAATTGAAACTATCGAGTGTTGGGAACATGCATTAAAAAGCTCAAAAACACCTAGCGTGCTATCTTTAACAAGACAAAATTTAAATCCAGTAAGAAAAACATACCCAAATAAAAACTTATGCTCATTAGGTGCTTATGAGGTTTTAAGAACAAATAAAAAAATTAATCTAACAATATTAGCGAGTGGATCTGAAGTTAATCTAGCGTTAGAGGTTAGCCATAAATTAGCCAAAGATAAAATATATTCCAAAGTGATATCAATGCCTTGTATGGAACTTTTTGAATTACAATCAAAATCTTATAAAAATAAAATTTTAGAAGAAACAAAATTTAAAATATCCATTGAAGCTGGATCAAGCGATTGTTGGAAAAAATATGTAGGTGATAACGGTATTGCTTTTGGAATTGATGAATTCGGAAAAAGTGCACCCTATAAAGATATTTATAAATATTTTGGACTAGAGAGTACAAACATTAAAAATATCACTAAAAAATTATTAAATAAATAAAATGACAATTAAAATTGGAATTAATGGAATGGGACGGATTGGTCGTATGGTTGTTAGATCAATTGTCGAAAGTAAAAATAAAAATTTAAAAATTAATCATATAAACAACAGGTCAAATTCAGAAACTACATCTAAATTAATCAAATATGATTCTATACATGGAAAATTAAATGCTGATTTAGATTATGATCCAAATCATTTAATAATTAATAAAAATAAAATTACATTTTCTCAAGAAACAAAAATTGAAGACATAAATTGGAAAAAACATGATGTTGATTATGTTTTCGAATGTACTGGAAAATTTAATTCGAAAGAAAAACTTCTTGCTCATATAGAAAATGGTGCAAAAAAGGTGATCGTTTCTGCTCCATGTAAAAATGCTGATAAAACAATAGTATTTGGTGTTAATGAAAATATAATTACTAAAGAGGATAAAATAATATCTGCAGCTTCGTGCACAACTAATTGTCTAGCACCAGTAACCAGTGTTCTTGATGAAAAATTTGAAATTGAAAAAGGTTTTATGACTACAATTCATGCGTTTACTAGCGATCAGAGAATTTTAGATAATTCACACAAAGATCCAAGAAGAGCAAGATCAGCGAGTCAATCAATAGTTCCTACCTCAACAGGAGCTTCGAAAGCAATAGGAGAAATAATACCAAACTTAAAAGGGAAACTAGAAGGTGTTGCGATGAGGGTGCCCACTCCTAATGTTTCTCTTGTTGAATTAGTTTTTTGTACAAAAAAAGATATTAATATAAAAAAAATTAATGATGCCTTTGAACAAGCATCAAAAAATAAATTAAAAAACATCTTAGAAGTTACTCATGAAAAATTAGTGTCTGTAGATTTTAATCATCATCCTGCGTCCGCAATAGTAGATGCTTCTTTAACAAATGTAGTTGGAAGTAATATGGGTAAAATATCAGCCTGGTATGATAATGAGTGGGGCTTTTCTAATAGAATGTGT
>LUMT01000416.1_pt1 | contig 15333 bp, 18 predicted proteins | sample 729741 | NCBI WGS metagenome assembly LUMT01 (sample SAMN03860299, study PRJNA289734) | marine metagenome | biome: seawater column; feature: ocean; material: water; isolation source: Red Sea water column Station 192 - depth 50m | place: Saudi Arabia: Red Sea | collected 2011-10-15 | depth 50 m
GTCAAAACCTGAAGAAACTCCTGAGTCCAATGCTTTCAACAATAGTGAAGAAGTTAAAACAAATGTAGTTTTCTTACCCCGAGATCCAGATTGGGCTTATGTTTTTTGGCAAATTTCTGATGCAGATAGAGAAAAAGCACAATCTTTGGGAGCCAATAAATTATGTTTACGATTATTTGATGCATCTGGTTCTGAAGGAAGCAACTTGAATCAAGGAACACTCAGGGAGATAGCAGTTGATAGTTACAGTACAGAGTGGTACTTGCCAATCCCACTTGCAGATAGAGATTATAAAGTTGAATTAGGTTACAAATATGGTTTTAACTGGATGTCATTGGCGTTTTCTTCGATAAGTCATGTTCCTGGTTCTCATCCTTCTGAGCAAATTCTTGATAAATTTGTACCTTTTAATTTAGATTCTACTTCTGAGTCAATCCCAGATATTTCTAATCCTGTTGTTTCAGAACAAAATGGTATGCATGAAAGGTTATACCAAGCAGCAACTAACATTCCTCTCAGAAGAAAAGTTGGTTCTGAAGAATTTATGGAAAATGTAAATTCAACAAACCTCAATGATAATCTTACAGACTCAGGCGCTGGTAAATGGTCATCAGGTTTAAATGATTCTGGAAGCGGAATTGTTAAAAATAGATCTTTTTGGCTCGTTGCTGATGCTGAATTAATTGTTTATGGAGCTACAGAGCCTTCTGCAAAACTGACAATAGGTGGAGAAGATGTACCTCTTGCTGCAGATGGTACTTTTAGAATTCAAGTTCCATTTAGAGACGGGACTCAAAAATATGATATTAAAGCTGTTGATGTATCTGGTGAGCAAGAAAAAAGTATATCAATGAAATTTGATAGAACTACACCACTTGACGATACTAATGAAAAAGATAATGCTGAGACTGAATGGTTTTAATAAATTAAATTAATGCTGAAAAAAATTGTAGCTTTTACTCCATTGTTTGGGGCATTAACGTTTCCACTAATAGTTCCAATTACAATTTCTAAATTTGGTGTTAACTATGGAATTCTTAGTGCATTATTAATTTCTTCATTATGGTTTATCGCTATGTTAAGAACTTCCGAAATGCCTCATTAATTTAGTTAGATTTTTGGAAGTTTCTTAAAAATATGAATCAAGTTAGTGTAATTAATATCAATTCTCCTTTTCTAGATCAAAAACCAGGTACCTCTGGATTAAGAAAAAGTACTTTAAAGTTTCAGGAAGAACATTATCTAGAAGTTTTTATTGAAGCAATCTTACAATCATTAGAAGATTTAAAAGGTTCAACATTAGTAGTTGGTGGTGATGGCAGATATGGCAATATTGAAGCAATAGAAAAAATTGTCCAAATATGCATTGCTCATAAAGTTCAAAAGGTTATTGTTCCAAAATACGGTTTATTATCTACTCCTGCGACATCACATTTAATTAGAAAAGAAAAAGCTATTGGTGGAATTATTCTTTCTGCAAGCCATAATCCTGGTGGGATTGATGGCGACTTTGGAGTGAAATTGAATATCTCTAATGGTGGCCCAGCTCCTGAGATAATTACTAATAAGATTTTCAAGGCTTCACAATTACTAACTAGTTATAAAATTTGTAAAATTCAATTACCTGATTTTACTAAATATGGAACTTATCATTACGACGAAACTACCTTAGAAATTATTGATGGATTAACAGATTATTCTAATTTGATGGAGAAAATTTTTGATTTTGATCAAATTAGTGATTTTTTAAAAAAAGACTTCTCGTTAATCTTTGATGCAATGAATGCGGTTACAGGCCCATATGCAAAAAATATTTTTGTTGAAAAAATGGGTCTGGAGATAGGAATATGATTTTAGGAAGTGGATGTTTTGTAAATCCTAGTGATAGCCTTGCAGTTATCACTGCTAACACAAAATGTGTCCCTGGTTATAAAGATGGTATTACAGGTGTGGCACGATCCATGCCAACCAGCTCAGCGGTTGATAATGTTGCTCGAGCATTAAATATACCTTGTTTCGAGACACCTACTGGCTGGAAGTTTTTTGGAAATCTTTTAGATTCTAATTTAATTACTTTATGTGGAGAAGAAAGTTTCGGAACAGGTAGTAATCATGTGAGAGAGAAAGATGGACTATGGGCAGTTTTGTATTGGTTACAAGTTTTAGCTGAGAAAAAATGTTCGGTAAGTGATTTGATGCAGAATCATTGGAAACAATTTGGTAGGAATTATTATTCAAGACATGATTATGAGGCAATTCCCTCAAATATTGCTAATCAAATCTTTGGTAATCTAACTTCTATGCTCGAAAATTTAAAAGGAAATAGTTTTGCTGGCCATTTAGTTAAAGTTGCAGATAACTTTTCATATTTAGATCCCGTTGATAATTCCATAAGTGAAAATCAAGGTTTAAGATTGGTCCTTGATGATAATTCTCGAGTAATTGTGCGCCTTTCTGGAACTGGAACTAAGGGTGCAACATTAAGACTTTACTTTGAGAAATTTTTCGATCCTCAACAGAATCTTTCGTTAAATCCTCAGATCGCTTTGAAACCTCTAATAGATGATTTAGATGCTTTATTGAACATTTCAAAACTTACTCAAATGGAAACTCCTACAGTAATTACATAGAATTGAAAGTAATGATTTTTTGATTTTATTTATATGCATTCAGAAAATTTATTTACTAATTATTCTCAAATAGAAAATAATGCACCTTTGGCAGATAAATTAAGACCAAAGAATTTGGAAGATTTTTTTGGTCAACAACCAATCCTGAATGAGAATTCGCTTTTAAGAAGTGCAATATTAAACGATAAGATTAGTAATTTTATTTTTTCTGGCCCTCCGGGTGTTGGAAAAACTACTCTAATTGAAATTATTTCTTTTAATACGCGGTCAAAATTAATTAAGTTAAATGCAGTATTATCAAGTGTTAAAGAATTAAGAAATGAAATCGCTAATGCAAAAGATAGATTAATAAATTCAAAAAGAAAAACAATTTTATTTATCGATGAGGTTCATAGATTTACATCAGTTCAGCAAGATGCTTTATTACCTTCAATAGAAAATGGAACTATAACTTTTATTGGTGCTACAACTGAAAACCCTTTCTTTGCTGTTAATAAAGCGCTTGTTAGCAGGTCTCGTATTTTCAAAAGAAAAATATTGTTTACGATAAAAATGGTCAAAATCATTACGATGTAATAAGTGCCTTTATCAAGTCCATAAGAGGTTCTGATCCAGATGCAACTTTATTCTGGCTTGCGAATATGCTGGAGGCTGGTGAAGATCCTAATTTTATTTTTAGAAGACTACTTATATCTGCCAGTGAAGATATTGGAATAGCTGATCCTAATGCCATAGTAGTTGTACAATCCTGTTGTGATGCTTTTGATAGAGTTGGTTTTCCAGAAGGATTATATTTTTTAACGCAGGCTTCTTTATATTTAGCTATTTCTCCAAAAAGTAATAGTACGAAAAGTATTTTTAAAGCAATTGAAACAATCAAATCTACCAATGCTTTTGATGTTCCACTTCATTTAAAAAATAATTCTAATAGTTATGTCAATCCTCATAATTATCCAGGTAATTGGGTCGCACAAGAATATCTTCCTAAATCTTTAAGAGGTTTAAAAATATGGGAACCAAATAATAATGGATGGGAAAAAACTCAATATGAAGAACTGCTTAGAAGAAAAGGAAACTAAAAATTTTTTGAACAACAAATAATCTCAGGATTAAAAGAAGTTTTTTCTTCGTAGGCTAAAGCGATAGTCCAATTATGGAAGTTAATCTGTGAATAATTTAAATGTATGTTTTTCTTCTTATGAATTAACTCTTTTGGCTTTTCAAAAAATTGCCAATGGTTAATGTCTTTAGCTAATTTTCCATGATCCCATTTTATAGCCGCTTCAACAGCACACCATTGATTTAATATCATATTTTTTGTTAAATAATTATTATGGTTTGATTTATTGGTATGAAAAAAATATTTTTCTGCAAATTTTATATGGTTAAAATCTCTATCTGTTCTCTCAATATCAATCCCTATTTTGTCTTTATGCCAGACTATAGTAATGGCATCTTTACAATGACTTAAACTGATATTTCCCATGCCAGAGGGTAAACTTGGAGGTTCTCCAGGTTGAGCATTAATTGGAATTTCTAGGGGGTCTAAATCAAAAAGTGTTGAAAGTGATTGTCGTAAGTAAGCTCTTGTTTCTAAAAAAATCTTTGATCTTGAACTTGATAGATTTTTTGCAGTTTTAATTTCTTCTACCGTTGCGACATCTTGCACACCTTTAATCTCATAAAACCAAATTTTTGGTATTTTATATTCATACTCATTTAATAATTTCAATGGCTCTTAAGGTTGGCGACAAAGCACCAGAATTTAAATTAAAAGATTCTTTTGAGAAAGAAGTTTCTCTTAGTGATTTTAAAGGTAAAAGAATAATACTATATTTTTATCCAAAAGATAATACTCCAGGATGTACTAAAGAAGCATGTAATTTTAAAGAGAATTGGGATTTACTCCAAAAAAATAATATTGTTGTGCTTGGTATTAGTAAAGATAATGCATCCTCTCATCAGAAGTTTATAGAAAAATTTAATTTACCTTTTATTCTTTTAACTGATCCTGAACCTTTCAAAGTTTCTTCTGATTACGATAGCTATGGACTGAAAAAATTCATGGGAAAAGAATATATGGGAATGATGAGAAATACTTTTTTAATTGATACTGAAGGTAACATCGAAAAAATTTACTTAAAGGTAAAAGCAGCAATAATGGCTGATCATATAATTGCAGACCTTGGGTTAAGCTAATTTTTTATGGACAGGTGGTGAATAATCATCCCCTCCATAACTAAATTAGGAGCATTGATAATATTTTCTTTTTTAGTTTTTAGAGATTTTGTGAGTAATTGAGAGTCTCCTCCACAGATTATTAAAATATCCTTTTCGGGATTAAATAAACTATTAATCACGCCAGTAAGAGAGTTGATTACTCCTTTTAAGATTGCTTCTTCTGTATTAATTAAAAAATCTTTGATCGGAATATCATATTTTTTGGGAACTTTAAGATTTTTTGTATTTTGTTCCATTGATTTTAATTGTGTTAGAAAACCTGGAAGAAGTTGACCTCCAATAATAGATCCATTTGAATTCAATTTTGTTATTGATAATATTGTTCCAAAATCTGCAATTAGCAAATCTTTTTTGAAAGGGTTTTCAATAATTTTTAAAGCGGCAATACAGGCAAGAGCTCTATCAACTCCAAAATAATCAGGAAGATTTGATAATTGGATATCTTTAGTTTTTATTTCATTTTCTTTTTTCAGCAAAAAATTTGGTAGTTTTCCTACAGAAGCCCAAATTAATTGATCAAGATCTATATTTTCGGGAACTTTTTGCTCTTTTTTGGTATGGAAGAATTTAGATTGATTTTTAGAATATTTTGCCCAATGAAGCCTACTATTGCCTACTAATAAAAAATTTATATCTGAGACCATTGTTCTATGATCAATTTAATTATTAGTGTGTATTCCACATTCTTGTTTAATCCCCCCAAATCTTGTATCTCTGCCCTTTGTTTCAATACCATCGGGACTGCTTGAATGCCAATCTCCTACAGAAGAATAACCTTTGATAAAAAGTGGATGGGCAGGTAAATTATTCTCTTCCATATAATAAAAAATATCTTTATTTGTCCAATTTAATAAAGGTCTTAAAGAGAGTCTTTGACGAATTACGTCTATGAATTTCATTTTGTTTCTATTTTCTGTTTGACTTGATCTAACACCGCTTGCCCAGCAGAAAATATCATATTTTTCTAGACCATTTTCTAAAGGTTTTATCTTTCTCAATTCATGATACTTATCTAAATCACTCTCTTTTTTTGTTTCCCAAAGTTTTCCGTATTTGGCCTCCATTCTTGCTGGAGATAATTCACTTTGCAGAACTTCAACTTCTAAGGATAAATTATCAATAAGCTTTTCAGCGTAATGGTATGTTTCTGGAGGCAGGTAACCTGTATCTATCCAAAATATTTTGATTTTTTTTTGTAGAGATAATTTACTGACCATATCTAAAAGGACTGATGACTGTATACCAAAACTTGTTGTAATAGCAAATTGATTATCAAACTTTTCATAACCCCATGTAAGCATTCCTTGAGGTTTCATATCTACAAGCTCTTGATTATATTTCCTCAAGTTAGTTTGAATATCTTTGTGAATTTTTTCAATCATTCTTCAGTTTGATTATGAGTTTAATTTTATTTCGCTCAATTTAAAAATTATTCGTATAGTTTAATAATACATTTACGCATAACAATATTTCTCTAATGAAATCAATACAAAAACCAATAGTAATAGTTGGAGCAGGTTTTGCAGGTATGACATTTGCTTTGAATTTAAAGAATCTTAATCCTTCTTTACCGATTCTTGTGGTTGATTCTGAAACTAACTTTATATTTAAACCTTTAATGTACGAAGTTTTAAGTAAAGAAATAAGAAGTTGGGAAGCCACTCCAAAATTTGCAAATATTTTTTCTGATGCGGGTATAACTTTTTTAAGAAATTGTTTAACCAAGATTTCCTTCAAAGAAAATATTCTTGAATTTAGTGACGAATTAAAATTAAGTTATCAGTATCTCGTTATCTGTACAGGATCTATTCAAAATAGTTTTTTTATAAAAGGTGTAGATGAAAATTGTTATTTTTTTAATGATGTTCACGATTTAAATAAATTAAATTCTTTTTTAAAAAAATCACAAGATACTGCGTTGCATAAAAAGTTATTCATAGTTGGAGGTGGTCCCTCTGGCATCGAGTTGGCATGCAAAATTAAAGATATATTTACAGACCAATTTGAAATTAATGTAATAGAAAAATCAAACGAAATCCTCAATAAAAACAAAATTTTTAATAGAGAACAAGCAGAGAAGGCATTAGAAAAAAGAAAAATCAACGTTCTTTTGAATTCCACAGTTAAAGAAGTCTCAGAAACTAAGATTAGTATTTCTAGTGAGGTTGGAATAACTTCTTTGGATAAAGATATTGTTATTTGGACAGCAGGTGTTAAACCTAATTTGTCTTACTTAGAAACTGATCAAATAACAAAAAAATTTGGACGAATTTTAGTTAATAATAATTTGCAAATAGAAAACCATAAAAACTGTTTTGCTATTGGTGATATTTCAGTTATTGAAGGAATGGAGGATTTACCCATAACTGCTCAGGTCGCTATGCAGGAAGGAAATCATCTTGCTAATAATTTAGAACTTTTAATTCAAGGAAAAGATCCTTTACCCTTTGAATTTCAAGACAACGGTGAAATGATTAGCTTAGGAATAGGCGAAGCTTCAATTTCTGGGCTTGGGGTTACTTTATCTGGGAAATTGGCTTTTGAGGCAAGAAGACTTATATATGCTTCCAAGTTGCCTGATATTACTGAAAGCTTAAAATCTGCATCTTCATGGATATTCCAAAAAAAATCTATTTTTAAAAAGTTTCTTAAAAAAGATTATTCGAATTAAACTTTTTTGAAATATTGTTTTTGGGTATATTGAGTTAAATAAGTTTTGTATGAATTTAATTGCAGTAGTTAGTAATAATTTTGATGCGTTTATAACGGTAGTTGTTTTAATAATGTCAATAATTTTGTTTATTAGAAATACTATTGCACCAGAATTGACTGGTTTGTTATGTGTCGGAATATTTATATCTACTGGGGTTCTTTCTCCTGAAAAAGCTTTAGCTGGATTTGGTAGCCCTTCTTTAATTACCCTTATGGGTTTATTTGCAGTTTCCTCAGCATTATTTAAAAGTGGTGCCTTAGACAGAGTAAGAGAATTGATTTCTTCTGAAAGTATTCGAACTCCAAGGAAATTAATTTCTTTAATAGCTTTTTTGATTGCTCCAATATCTGGAATTGTACCTAATACTCCAGTAGTAGCATCTTTGTTACCTTTAATTGAAAGTTGGTGCGAGCGAAGAAATATATCACCATCAAAAGTTTTATTACCTCTTTCTTTTGCTACTTTACTCGGTGGAACTCTGACATTATTAGGTAGCTCAGTAAATCTTCTTGTAAGTGATATTAGTCAACAATTAGGTTATGGAGGTTTGGAATTATTTAGTTTGACTTCAATAGGAATTCCTGTGTGGCTTATAGGTACAACCTATATGATTCTAGTTTCTGACATGCTTTTGCCAGATAGAGGGAGAGATAAGGAGTTTATTAAAAATGGTGATATGAATATATATTTTACTGAAGTTACTATTCCCTCTACTTCAGAATTAGTTGGACAATCTGTCAGAAATAGTAGATTGCAAAGACGATTTGACGTTGATGTTCTGGAATTGCAACGAAATGGAAAAGTTATTCTTCCTCCTTTGGCTGATAGAAAGATTGAACCGGATGATAGATTAATAATCCGCGTTACAAGGGCAGACTTATTTAGGCTGCAGCAGGAACATACTATTCTTTTAGGAGAAAACAAAACATCGTTCGATGGGGCTAATGTTTTCTCAGATGATGAAGGTACTAAGACCTTTGAAGCCTTGTTACCAGCTGGTTCAACTTTAGCCGGTGCAAGTTTGAGAGAATTAAGATTTAGGCAGCGTCATAATGCAACAGTTTTAGCATTAAGAAGAGGTCAACAAACTGTTCAGGAGAGATTAGGCCAAGCTGTTTTAAGGGCTGGAGATGTTTTATTATTGCAAGCACCGTTAGATTCAATAAGAGGTTTGCAAGCTAGTAATGATTTGCTTATTTTAGATCAATTCGAAGATGACTTACCTTTTTTGATAAAAAAACCTATATCGATTGCAATTGCAATAGGAATGGTGGTTTTGCCTTCGGTTTCTAATATTCCATTAGTAGGTTCAGTCCTTTTAGCAGTCATTGCCATGGTGGCTTGTGGATGTTTAAGACCTGCAGAGATACAAAAATCAATTAGGTTAGACGTCATTTTATTGCTGGGATCTTTATCGTGTTTTAGCGTGGCTATGCAGATAACTGGATTAGCAGATGTAATTGCAGTTAATCTAAACTTTGCCCTTAACGGAATGCCTCTTTATTTTGCACTAGTCGTAATTTTTGTATCTACAGTTATTCTTACGCAATTTATAAGTAATGCTGCTTCGGTTGCTTTGATTTTGCCTGTTGCTATTGAATTCTCAAATGTTTTAGGGATTTCACCAAGTGCTTTAATAATGCTTGTTTTATTTGGTGCTAGTCAATCTTTCTTGACTCCAATGGGTTATCAAACAAATTTAATGGTTTATGGTCCTGGAAGATATAGATTTTTTGATATCGCAAAATACGGAGCTGGATTAACACTTATAATGTCATTTACTGTGCCAGCATTGATAATTTTAAATTACGGGTAATATCGTGAAATTCACAAGTAAGGTTTATAAGTTAAAAGATGCTTACAAAAAGCTATCTGTACCTCAATTTACTATTGTTACAGGCTTATTTATTATTTGCCTTGGAACTTTAATTTTGAGTTCTCCATTATGTTCATCTTCAAAGGTTGGTTTGTGGGAAGCATTTTTTACATCAACTTCTGCTATAACCGTTACCGGCTTAACCATAATAGATATTGGTGTTGATTTAAATTTCTTTGGCCAAGTTTTCTTAGCTTTTATGCTTTTATCAGGTGGTCTAGGATTAATGGCCATTACAACATTTTTACAAGGGTTTGTTGTAAAGGGGACAAAACTCAGAACTAGATTAGACAAAGGAAAGACTTTAGATGAATTTGGAGTTGGAGGAATTGGTCGAACTTTTCAAAGCATTGCTATTACTGCGATTAGTATCATATCCTTGGGCGCAATTGTCTTATATTCTTTTGGATTTGTAGATATTCAAAATAATTGGGAAAGACTATGGTCCTCGATTTTTCATAGTATTTCTGCATATAACAATGCAGGATTTTCGTTAATGTCAAATAGTCTTCAAGACTATAGAACAAATTATTTGGTGAATAGTGTTTTTGTTTTTCTCATTGTTATGGGTGGATTGGGTTGGCGGGTTATTGATGATATTTGGAGTCATAAAAAAAATCTTTCTTATAAGAAATTAAGCCTTCATTCCAGACTAGTTATTAGGACAAGTTTGTCTCTAATATTGTTCGGATCATTAGGATTCTTTATCACTGAATCATTGCTAAATAGTCAATTTTTTAATGATTTAAATTTGTTTGAACGGTTAATGTCATCTATCTTCGAAACAGTTAGTGCAAGAACTGCAGGCTTTACAAATTTTCCGATTTCTTTGAACTCTATCTCAGATACGGGCCTCTTATTATTAATGACACTTATGTTTATTGGAGCAAGTACCGGAGGTACTGGTGGAGGAATAAAAACAACTACATTTATTGCTTTAATGGCTGCAACTAGATCAACTTTAAGAGGTCAGAAAGATGTAATTATTAGCAATAGATTAATTTCAGATAAAGTTATTCTAAAGGCAGTTGGAATCACAGTTGGATCTTTGCTTTTTGTTCTTTTAATGGCAATGTTGCTTAGTACAACTAATACTTTTGTTAAAAAAGAATCATTCACATTCCTAGAAATTCTGTTCACTTGCATATCTGCATTTGCAACAGTTGGTTTTGATATTGGTTTAACTGCAAAATTAAATCATTTTGGTCAATTTATTCTTATTGTGGGTATGTTTGTGGGCAGACTTGGGATCCTTTTGCTTTTAAGTGCACTTTGGCAGGCTCTTTATAAGAGTAGAATAGATAGACAAAAGAGAATTGGCTATCCTAGGGCTGATCTATATGTTTAGAATTGACTGAGTTTTATTATGGCTGATTGGTGGCAGTGGTCTCAAAAGAGAGAAAATGAAGCACTCACTTTTGCAGTTGTCGGCGTTGGAAGATTTGGAACCGCTGTTTGTAGAGAACTTATTAGTAATGGTGCTGATGTTTTGGCTGCAGATTATTCGGAAAAAGCTATTGATGATTTAAGGCAATTAGAACCTTCGATAGAAGCGAGAGTTGTAGATTGTACTGATGAAGAGTCTATGAAGGAATCGGGAATTCTTGAAATGAATACTGTTGTAGTGGGTATTAGTGAACCTATTGAAGCAAGTATAACTACAACTCTTATTGCTAAGGATAGTGAAGGTAGCAAAGTGAAAAGAGTAATAGCGAGAGCTACCAGTGACTTGCACGAAAAAATGTTAAAAAGAGTAGGTGCAGATAAAGTTGTTTTCCCATCTAGGATGCAAGGAGAAAGATTAGGTTTAGAACTAGTAAGACCAAACCTAATCGAAAGATTGGAACTAGATAATCAAACTGGTATAGATGAAATAACTGTTCCAGAGGAATTTATTGGAAGATCTTTAAGAGATTTAAATTTGAGGAAAAATTATTTAGTAAATGTTCTTGCTGCAGGACCTGCTGAAGAGTTAACAGTTAATCCTCCAGCAAAATATATTTTGGAAAGAGGAAATATTTTGGTAGTCATGGGTAAAACTGTAGATTTACAGAAATTGCCTCAAAATTAATTATTTTTAATCAGATTTTTTATAGTATCTAATCCTTTGAGGAGCTCTTTTTAATCTTCTGACGCTTTGTTTTTCAAGTTCATCTCTAAATTTATCAGTATTTAAATTATTTTCTGAAACAGGTGATTTACTTTCTTTTTCGAAATATTTTTTTATACCCTCTTGTATTAACACTTTTGCCATATTACTTACTGTCCTAGATTCATTATCGGCCAAAATAGTTAATTGCTCACATATTAATTCTGGAAGAACTACTTGAATTCTGGGGGATTTAGGCTTCCCATTAGTTGAGTTTTGGCGGGTAGCCATGAGTCAAAGTTGATAACTGTTACTTATTAGTATACACAGTTAGTCAAGGATACTATCTTTGTGTATATTATTAGTAAGGAAATTTATGTCCCTATCAATTAATTGTTTTATTGTCCCATGAAAAATTCAAGAAAAATTGATTCTCCTAAAAGGTCGATAATTGATAAACCGAAAAAAAGATTAGTCAATTCTGATTCTCACGATAATGAAAATAGTGACGTTTTGGTATCAGCTGTAATTAGTCCATATTTGTTAACTCATCTTCACCATATTCTTCAGCAGTCTGAGTATTATGCCCAAAAAGATGGTAGAAAATCTCACGCAGCTAACTTTGCGAAACTAAGAAAAGTTTTATGTTTAGACGCAAGAAGTATGGCAGATGCCTCTGCAAAAGAGATAAAAGATGTGGATAATGATTTATCTAATAATAAATATAATGAACAAAATGTAGCTTGAAGTAATAATCTATTAATAAATAGATTTTAAAAACATGTCCAGTAATGCTGAAAAGCTCTATAAGTTAATAGCCAACGATTCCAAAAAGAAACAAAGTCTGTTTATGACAGCCTTAACTAATCCCAAAAAAGCCTTAGATAAAATATGCGATATTGGCAACGAGTTAAATATTTCTGTGACTAAAGAAGAGGTTATTGAATATTTGAGTACTATTGATGATGAGGCAACTAAAATGTGGTTAATCAAGGCTCGAGGAGGTCTTTAGGAAAAGGTTTCGAATAATTATTATTTGGATTAGGAATAGGTTTTATTCTTTTGTTGTAGCCACCTCCACCAGCCAAAGTCCAAAAAAACCAATAACTTGGAATTGCAAGAGCTGCAGCTATGAAAATCACTACAATTTGTTCTATTCTTTTCATAATTTAATTTTATTCCACAAAATATTTTTTAGTAAATAAGCCACAGATTTTGTAAATTCTATTTTTAAAACAGTGATTAGATTTGAAGGTGTAAGCAAAATTTATTCTACAGATGTTGTTTTAAAAAATATTAGTTGGGAGATTAAGAAAGGAGAAAAAGTTGGCTTAGTTGGTTCTAATGGTGCAGGTAAATCAACCCAATTTAAGATTTTAATTGGAGAGGAAGAGCAAACAAGTGGAACGATCATCAAAGAGGGAAATCCTAAAATTGCCCATTTAAAGCAAGAGTTTGATTGTAATTTGAATTTTTCAGTGAGACAGGAATTAGAAAGTTCTTTTAAAGATATACAAATTGTTGCCATTAAACTTTTAGAAATTGAGAATAAAATGAAATCGTTGGATATAAAAAAAAATTCCGATGAACTTGAAATATTTGTAAATCAACTCGCAAAATATCAAGCAAAATTTGAAGCTTTAGGTGGTTATAAAATGCAATCTGATGTAGAAAAAATATTACCAAAATTAGGCTTTTCTATAGAAGATGCTGATAAATTAGTTGGCAATTTCTCAGGTGGTTGGCAGATGAAAGTTGCACTTGGAAAAATAATCTTACAAAAACCTGATTTACTTTTACTGGATGAACCAACCAATCATTTAGATTTAGAAACTATTTTTTGGTTGGAAGAATATCTATCATCGCTTAAAATTGCAGTTATAATAATCAGCCATGATAGATATTTCTTAGATAAATTATGTAAAAAAATAATTTTTGTAGATAGAGGAACATCTGAAACATATAATGGGAACTATTCTTTTTTTGTCGAACAGAAATCTTTGAATGAAGAATCACAAAATAAGGCATATCAATTACAACAAAAAGAAATTGAGTTACAGAAGAGGTATATAGATAGATTTAGAGCTAGTGCAACTAGAAGTTCTCAAGCAAAGAGTAGAGAAAAACAATTAAAAAAGATTTCTAAAATTGAGGCTCCCATAGCAAAATCAAAAAGTCCTGTTTTTAATTTTCCAGAGTGCCCTCGCTCAGGAAAATTAGTTCTAAATATCAAAAATTTGTCTCATAGTTTCGAGGATAAAATTCTTTTTTTAGATATTAATTTAAAGATTTCTTCTGGGGAGAAAATAGCAATATTGGGACCTAATGGCTGCGGTAAATCTACATTGCTTAAAATTATTATGAAAAAAATATCTCCTGAAATTGGAGAAATTAATCTTGGTAAACATAATATAATTACTAGCTATTATGAACAGAATCAGGCTGAAGCACTTTCACTTGAAGAAAGGGTTATTGATTTAATATGTAATAAGTCTCCAGAATGGTCCCAAAAAAAAGTTAGAACATTTTTAGGGGGTTTTGGCTTTCAAAATGAAACTGTTTTTAAATATATTAAACAACTCAGTGGGGGAGAAAAGGCAAGATTAGCATTGGCGCTCATGATTATTAATCCTAGTAATTTCCTTCTTTTGGACGAACCAACTAATCATTTGGATCTGCAATCTAAGGAAAACTTAGAATTAGCAATTAAAAATTATAAAGGTTCATTATTAATCATTTCTCATGATCGGTATTTTATTTCAAAGGTTGCAAATAGAATTATTGAAATTAAAGATTCAAAGTTATTTTCATATGATGGTAATTACGAATATTTTTTAGAAAAAACTCAAAGCCAAAAAATTTGATTACTTTTAATAAAATTTACAATTGGCTAAGTAAGATCACTCATTTATCTTTACATAGTTTACCGTCCTTGATTAATCTTAAAAATACAAAATAGTTTTTAATAATTTAAATGAAAAATTACGATTTCCAAGAAAAACCTTTTCAGAGTTCTGATCCTATTGAAAGTTATTTTGAATGCATTATTTCCTGCGATATAAGGGCTTCAATAATATATTTACTTGTTTTTTGATACCATTTTTACTAATTTGTTCTATTACGTCTGATGCAGTTTCAATATCTTTATTGCCTATTTTAATTAAAATATCATCTATCTTGATTCCACTTTTTTCAGCTGGACTGTTCGGTACTACATATCCAACTTTTACGACATTATTTTTTCTCTCAGAAATACTTTCTTCTATTAGGCTAATTCCAATCATAGGATGTATTACTTTCCCATTTTTTAAAAGTTGATAGGCAATTTCCTTAGCTTTATTAATTGGGATTGCGAAACTCAAACCCGCTCCTGGGCCTGATCTTATTAATGTATTAATACCAATTACCTCTCCATCGCTTTTCAACAGCGGACCTCCAGAATTGCCAGGATTAATAGCAGCGTCTGTTTGTATTAGTTCAAGTTTTTTATCATATATTCCTAATTGAGTTACGTTTCTATTTAGATTACTAATAATACCAAGGGTAACTGTGTTTTCCAGTCCGAATGGATTTCCAACTGCTATGGCCCAATCACCTACTTTAATCTTTGCCGAATCGCCTAATTTTGCTTTTGGCCAAGGCCCTTTCCCTTCAATCTTTAACACAGCTAAATCAGTAAAAGAGTCTTGGCCTATCAGTTTAGCGTTTAATTTTTTGCCATTGGTTAAACCAACAATTACCTTATCTGAGCCATTTACTACATGAGCATTGGTCATTACAAGTT
>LUMT01001124.1_pt1 | contig 15299 bp, 13 predicted proteins | sample 729741 | NCBI WGS metagenome assembly LUMT01 (sample SAMN03860299, study PRJNA289734) | marine metagenome | biome: seawater column; feature: ocean; material: water; isolation source: Red Sea water column Station 192 - depth 50m | place: Saudi Arabia: Red Sea | collected 2011-10-15 | depth 50 m
GCGCATGGATACACCTTGTCAGCGCTTCTCTGGCGGTGAGCGTGCTCGCTTGGCATTGGCATTGATCGTGTGGCAACGTCCGAATGTATTGATTTTGGATGAACCGACCAACCATTTGGATTTGGATATGCGTCATGCGCTGACGATGGCACTACAAGACTTCGAAGGAGCGGTGGTGTTGGTATCGCATGAGCGTCAATTGATTGCTACCGTGTGCGATGAGTTATTGCTCGTTCATGATGGGCGAGTGACAGACTTTGATGGTGATTTGCAAGAATACAGCCAATGGTTACGTCAAGCTCGACAGCACATACTGCAAAAGCAACAAGAGGCGATGTCTTCGACAGTCAGCACAAAAACGACAACCGAAAAAGCAGTAGACAGTACGACAAGTCATACAACATCTACATCTGCGAGCGTTAAAGTTGATAAAGAAGCACAGCGTAAAGAAAATGCACGGCGCCGTGAGCAAACTCGTCCACTTCGTAAGAAAATGGAACAATTAGAAGAGTCGATCGAAAAGGCGCAAAGACTGTTGACAACCATTGAAAATCAATTGGCGGATAGCGCAATCTATGAAGCTGATCGTAAAACCGAGTTATTGCAATTAATGGATCAGCAGACCGCACAGAAAGCGACATTGGCGCAAGATGAAGAGCAACTGCTTGAATTGATGATGTCGCTTGAAGAGCTTGAAGCAAGTTTTGAAAGTTAAACTAAAAAGCGCTTTGTTAACTTATGTGACAAAAATAATGGGTGAGTTCATGTAAACATTCGCCAAAATATCGTCTTGGTAGGATTTTAACGACTAAAAATGAGTGGCTTAGCGAGATATTGAGACTTTTTAACTGAATCGGGCTAGGTACATATTGCGTGTATTCTTTACATACTGCTTAACATTGGCAACTTTCGCTAAACAGTGTTAATGATTGCAGATCGGCATAATGCAGTTATTGAATCGATCGCATGAGACACGATCAACCCTCAAGGATGCGTAAAAACATCCTTCTTCTCAAAGCCTAGGCTCTCCCCAGACCTAGGCTTCTTTTTTTGCCTATAATCAGCGAACTTAAATCCTGCTACAGCATTACCCTCGCTCGCAGTACTACGTGTACACCTTCGCTCAGTTGCCTTGTATCAGAAATTAACTTCTTCGACTATATAAATACATTTCTTAAAAAATAGGCAAAATAAAACCGAACATCAATGTTCGGTTTATTTACTTCAAGAATAATAAACTTAGATCGAAAATGATGATCCACAACCACAAGTTGTTGTTGCATTTGGATTTTTCACGATAAATCGTGAGCCTTCTAGGCCTTGTACATAATCAACTTCTGAGCCTAAAAGATATTGATAGCTAAGTGAATCCACGACCATTTTGACATCGCCATTTTCAAACTCGGCATCGTCATCATTGACACTTTCTGCAAAGTTAAAGCCATAGGAAAAGCCAGAACATCCGCCACCTGTCACATAGACACGAAGCATCAAATCCGCATTGCCTTCACTATCACGCAGTTGGCGTACTTTGTCGGCAGCATTATTTGTTAAAACTAAGGCTTGGGCAGTCATGATGATTTCCACCAATAAATCAGAACACAGTTATTTTACCATATCTGTGCGAATTTGTGATTTACAAGTGGAAATCAAATCAGTGGGCTTATTTTTTTGAATATTGCTCATCTTTGAGTGAACATTCAAAATTTGTCACCCTCAGGGATTTGCATCCAATATTTGGCAGGAATGTCATCTTTCATTTTACCAAGAATAGTGAAGGCACGAGGCAATTGTCCTTTGATCCACGTTCTTGATTTTTGACCAAATCCCGCAGGGAATTTTGCACTGTGAATGATCAGGTTGCCTGATACTTGCAGTAGTGGATAGTTGGCAATCGCACCTTTTGAACCAAGTCCTTTATAAAGCTCTAAAGGACGAAACACTGCAGCAGGTGCGCCAATGATATCGACTTCACCATTGTTAAATTTTGAACCAAAATTGGTAACATCGGCGGAAACGGCTTGTGCGCCAACTTGTTGCACCATTTTTTTCTGCGCTTGATCGTAGTCTAACACCGCAATTTTCTTTCCTGCTGCCTTGGCGATGGTATTGATATTTCGATCATTTAAAAATAAATACGCATCACCGACTGGAACAATGCCGACGATTTCATATTTTCCTTGTTTCATGTCTTTGGCAAAGCGAGGATCAGCCAAGGTTTGCATAACTTTCACCGCCAGTTTTAAGCTTGGAATTGAACCAATCGAGTCGATCGAACCAGTGAAACTATTGAACTGACGACCACGCATCCCTGTGATACTTGCACCGTCACACTTACCAGCTTTAAAGTCTTCGGTTAGCACGCGCTCATCGGTGTAGGCTTTCAGTTCGATATTTGCACCCCATTTTTTTGAAGCAAGTTGATAGTCTTTCATCAAGGCATAGACATCGCCTTGCGTACCAACAAGATCAAATACACAGAAAGTTTGCTTAGCTTGCGCAGTATTCATGGCGAATGCGCTCATAGCGATCGTAGTCAGACCGAAAAGTTGAGTGATTTTTTTCATTGATATTTCCTTTTTGAGTTGCATTCGTGGAGTCATTCCGTGACTGCATTTTTGTTTTTCAAAGCGATTGGATCAAGTATATGCGCTGAAATGCTGACCTACATTGGTCAAAATGACATGCGCTTACATGTCATTCGCAATGCTTGTCTTCAATATTAGTCGATTTTTATTGGCTCAGTTTTTGGTTTAATGCGATCAGTTGGTTTGCCAAATCATTGAGGACATTGTGTTCAGTTTCATTTCCTTCAAACGGGTTTGATTTTGTGCGTGCGAAAATATCACGAATGAGCAAGCTGATGTTGCTATCAATCATACCTAATGCGGTGGTGACCTGACGGATTTGTGCAATTGAACGTGCGCCATTGACTGAACCATAGCTGACAAAACCGACAGGTTTGCCACTCCACTCCGCACCAAGATAATCTAAGGCATTTTTGAGTGCAGGAGAATAACCATTGTTGTATTCAGGGGAAATGAGGAAATAGGCATCACCTTCAGTGATTTTTTCAGACCATTTTTTCTGTAATGGATCACTATAATTGCCTTTTAATGACATCGGCGGCGCACCACTATACATGGGTAAATATTCGGCGACATGAATTGCCACACGATTTTCACGAACACTGCCGACGATAATTTGAATCTTCATTGTATTTGTCCTGTGCTTGTTTTATGTTTAGCTTAGCAAGAAATTGGTCATGGAAAAGTTACCGTATGTCAAATTTGCAAGACCCACGTGTTTTACTGGCTTTGGAGCGCACTGTTTTGGCGTGGAATCGCAGTAGTTTGGCGCTGATTGCATTTGGATTTATCATTGAAAAATCAGCATTTATTGCGCAGTTAGTTGATCCTGTGAAGTACGCCGACAAGATTGCATTTAGCAAATGGGTTGGTATCGGTGTAATTGTTTTGGGAATGATCGTTTGCTTGATCTCAATGCAACAGTATCGAATTGCGCTACGCTCAATCACAGACGCAGAAATGATGGAGGGCTATAAAACCAATCAGCCGATGCTTTTGGCAGGATTTAGTATCTTGGTTGGGATGTTATTGATTATTTCGTTTTGGGTTTAGTCAGCAGTATAGTAGTAATTCCAGCTCTAAAAAATGACCACACAATGCGGGTGGTCATTTTTTATTTAATCAACTACATTTGCACATTACATTAACCGAATACCTTGCTGACCTTGTGGTGTGACTTTAAAAATCTCCACCGCAAAAGTAATGTTTTTCCCTGCAAGTGGATGATTAAAGTCAATCTCAGTAATGTCATCCGCCACAGTCATCACCACGCCAAATAGACTGGCTTTGGCTTTATCTTCAAACTCGATCATATGACCGACTTCAGGACGTTGTTCAAACTTCACTGTGTCAAAGCGTTGCACATTCTCAGGATTCCACTCACCGAAGGCATCTTCAGGCGGTAGGCTCACAGTACGGCGATCGCCTGCACGTAAACCAAACAAGGCTTTCTCAAAACCTGGCAAGAGATTACCATCGCCGATGACTAAAGATACTGGCTCATCTCGGCTACGGGTATTGTCGATTTCCACGCCATTTTCGATCGCCACAGAAAAGTGCAATTGCACTTTTGAACCATCTTCGATGCGGGTTTCGTCATTTGGATTGATAATTTCAGACATAATTTTAACTGTGATTCACAATAATTTTTAGGCGTTTTCGCCACGGAAATGATTAAGCAGACGACGCATGATGACGTTTTTTCTCAAGGAAAAAAGTGTCGATTAATAACAAAATCGTCCCTAAAGTAATCGCACAATCGGCAAGATTAAATACAGGGAAGTTCCACGTTTGATAATGCACATGCAAAAAGTCGATCACCACGCCATGTACCTGTTCACCACGATAATTGACCAGTTGCGTGGTCAAGCGGTCAATCAAGTTGCCGACTGCACCACCCAAAATCAACGCAATCGAAGCAGGCAAAACTTTTAAAGTTTTTGGCATGCGCAGTAACCACACCACAAAAAACACCGACATCACACTCGCCAACCCTGTAAAGAAGTAACGTTGCCAACCGCCTGCATCGGAGAGAAAGCTAAAAGCCGCACCAGGATTGTATGCCAAAGTCCAACTGAAGACTGGCAGGACATTGACACTATTGCCTTCAAAGACCAATTTATCGAGGGCGATTTGTTTGGTGATTTGATCCAAAATGATGGTCAAGATACTGAGTCCTAACCACCAAAAATTCACTGCGTTAAAGCGCAACCAATCTGCTTGCTTAGGCATATTTTCTCTCTTCACCAGTGCCAGATGGCAAGTTGATGATACAACGTGAACATAATCCCTCATGACCTGCATGGGTGTTCACATCAGGGAGCACATGCCAACAACGCACACATTTCTCACCTTCTGCGCTGGATACCGCAACACGTAAGCCGCCGATGTCCGTTGCTTCACCTTTTGATTCATCAAAGGTGTGTACAGCAACTTGCGAAGTGATGAGTACAAAGCGTAATTCATTTTCCAAGCGGTCAAGAATGGCTTTTAATGTCTCATCCGCCCAAATATCAACTTTGGCAGAGAGATTTGAACCGACCAATTTGGCATTACGTGCCGCTTCGATTTGCCTATTCACCGCAGATTTGACTTGGATCAGACTTTGCCAATCGGACTCGCTGATTAAGTTTTGTTGATTTGATTTTGGTAAATCATACCACTCGGCAGTAAATACATATTTTTCTGTTTGCTCAGGAATCAGTTCCCACGCCTCTTGTGCGGTAAAGCTCAAGATCGGACTCATCCAACGCACAAAGGCTTGCACCAAATGATACAACGCCGTTTGTGCCGAGTGACGTGCTTGTGAGTCGGCTTTGCTGGTGTACTGACGATCTTTGATGATGTCGAGATAGAAACCGCCCAAGTCATTAATACAGAAATTCGTGAGCGCATTGGTCACAACATGGAAATTCATTTCGTCGTAGGCTTTGCGAATTGTTGCTTGCACTTCGCTAGAACGTTGAATGATGTATTGATCTAATGCAATCAACTCATCCATCGGTAGTGCATCACGACTTGGCACAAAACCGTTCAAATTTGCCAGCATAAAACGCAAAGTATTACGAATACGGCGGTAGCTGTCCGATACCCGATTGAAAATTTCTTTCGATGCGGCGATTTCATAGCGATAATCGCTCGAAGCCACGTACAGGCGTAGACCGTCTGCACCGAGTTGCTTGATAATTTCTTCTAATGGAATGTAATTGCCCAAAGATTTTGACAATTTTCGACCATTTTCATCGACGGTAAAACCGTGCGTCAGCAATGACTTATACGGCGCATGACCACGCACACCGATACTGGCAAGCAAAGAGGTTTGGAACCAGCCACGATGTTGATCCGACCCTTCGAGATACAAATCAGCAGGGCTTTGTAAGTCGGTACGTTGATCAAGCACGGCAAAATGCGTTGTACCCGAATCAAACCATACGTCTAAAGTGTCACGCACACAGTTGTATTGTTCCGCATCTTCTTCAGACAAGAAGTCTTTGCCGTCACGGTTAAACCATGCGTCAACACCTTCTTGTTCGATGAGTTTGGCGACTTCTTCGATCAGCTCAGGCGTGCGAGGATGCAGTTCATTGCTGTCTTTATGCACGAAAAATGGAATCGGAACGCCCCACGTGCGTTGACGAGAGATACACCAATCTGGACGACCATCGACCATGGATTGCATCCGATTTTTACCCCAGTCAGGAATAAATTCGATGTTGTTTTCAATCTCATTTAAAGCCGTTTCACGCATTCCACATTGTTCCATGTTGATAAACCATTGTGGTGTTGCACGGAAGATGATTGGTGTTTTATGGCGCCAGCAGTGTGGATAGCTGTGCGTGATTTTTTTATGCGCCCATAAACGACCCGTTGCACCGAGTTTTTCAATGATTTGCGGATTGGCTTTATAAATGTGCTCACCTGCGAAGATCGGTGCAGTCGGGAGATAGACACCATTTGCGCCAACAGGATTGTCCACGGCAAGGCGATATTGTAAACCGACTTTATAATCGTCCACACCATGACCTGGTGCAGTATGTACCGCACCTGTACCACTATCTGCGGTGACGTGTTCACCTAAAATCACAGGCACTTGGCGTTCAGCGATCAAGGGATGTTGTAATAATAAACCTTCGAGTTTGTCCCCTGTAAAATTCGCCAAAATTTTTGGATTTTCCAGTTGATAACGCTCACATGCCGAAGCGACCAATTCTTTCGCTAAAATTAAATTATGTGTTCCACGATCTGATTGCAATTCAACCAATTGATATTCAATTTCAGCATGTAAAGCGATTGCTTGGTTGGCAGGCAAGGTCCATGGTGTGGTCGTCCAGATCACAATATCGGTTGCTGTGCTGACAGATACACCGAGCTTCGCTGACAAATCCGCAAGATCAACGACACCAAATCCAACATCAATGGCATCAGACTTTTTATCTTCATATTCTACTTCGGCTTCAGCCAGCGCAGAACCACAGTCCAAGCACCAATTGACTGGTTTTAGACCCGATTGGATGTGACCATTTTTCTGAATTGCTGCAAGTGAACGAACAATATCCGCTTCTTGCTTAAAGTTCATGGTCAGATATGGATTGTCCCAATCGCCAAAGACGCCTAGACGTTTAAAATCTTTTTTCTGCAACTCTACTTGGCTTAGTGCATATTCACGGCAGGCTTGACGGAACGTCGTTGCGTCGACTTTGACGCCAACTTTACCGATTTTTTCTTCGACTTTCAGCTCGATCGGCAGACCATGACAGTCCCAACCCGGTACATACGGCGCATCCATGCCGTCCATGACACGGCTTTTTACGATAATATCTTTTAACACTTTATTCACCGCATGACCAAGGTGAATACTGCCGTTGGCGTATGGAGGACCATCATGCAGAATGTATTTTTTCTTGCCCATTCGAGATGCACGAATCTGCTGATAAATGTCGTCGGCGTACCAGTCGTCTAACCATTTTGCTTCACGTACCGCCAAGTTGGCTTTCATGGCAAAATCAGTCTGTGGCAAGTTGAGTGTGGCTTTATAATCCACGACATTTTCAGAAGGTTGCTTATCGCTCATGCATCTGTCTTCCAGTTGGGTTGTCAAATCAGTATCACTGATCGTTAAAGATAAAATAAGATCAATGGTGTCAGCGGTTTAAAAAATCAATCGAGTCGTTGTCGTCTCGAAATTTTTTCAATTGCATCACATCATCATCAATACCATCTTGCAAGGCCTGCAACGATGAATAATTTTTTTCGCCGTGTAAATAGTGCAGAAAGGTCACTCGCACCAGCAAACCGTACAGATTAGCAGAAAGTTCAGGGAAATGAACCTCCAATCGCCACTCAGGCGTATCTTGCTCGATCGCAGGACGTGTACCGACATGACCTGCACCATACAGGCTTTCATGTAAATAACTTTTAATACCAATTTGATCTGTATTTTGCGTTGCTAAAACTTGTGAAAACGGTTTTTCCAAGCTCTGTACATCGACTGCATAAATGCCACTTAGACATGGTTTATGACGATGCAAAGCGACATTAATGGTGGGGAAATTGATGGTGCGACCAATCTGATCGCCATACACCACACGCCCAGTAATGCTGTACGGACGACCCAGAAGCTGTGCAGCAAGGGCAAAATCACCTTGTTGCAATACTTCACGAATGCGAGTTGAGCTGACACGATCAGCGTCGTGGTTGACGGTATGTAAATTGGTCACGTCAAAGCCTTGCTGACGGAGAAAATCACTGTCGCCACTACGATTTTTACCAAAATGGAAATCATCGCCGAGCACGAGGCTTTTGGCATTGAGTTGAAGTTTTAATAATTTTGCAAACTCAAGTGCACTCATACCACGAAAGGCATCATCAAATTTGGCAACGGCAACATAGTCCACCCCAAGCTCAGCCAGTAATTCGACTTTCTCACGTAATGATGAAATACGAGGTGGTGCATCGCTACCTTGAAAAAATTCTAAAGGTTGCGGTTCAAAGATCATCACCAAGCTGTGTAATTGTTGTGCTTCGGCGACTTTTTTTAGCTCAGCAATCATCGCCTGATGCCCAAGGTGGACACCGTCAAAGTTGCCAATGGTGACAACGGTCGGAGGTAACTGATGATGAGGAGTCAGCGCATGCAAACGAAGCAGCTTCATAGCCAAAGTGAAATCTGAACAATTTAAAGGCGACTATTGTGCCATAAATTGATTGAAAATGTTATGTATCAAAACACACAACAAAATAGATTATTTTTCGAGGCGATAATAAGAGTATTCAACGTTTTTATCTCGATATACATCGTAGCTACGTTGTTTAAAGTCGGACACCCAACTGTTGCCACTATAACCTGCGATATGACCGTATTTATGTTTTTGCGTACGGTGGATAATATAGATATCACCATCTTGTGGATTGTCAAAAGACGGTTTGATTTGACGATAGCCGATCGTCTTCAATGTATCGCCCCAGTCTGCGGCTGCTACAGGATGCGACTGAAATTTTGCGCCAGCAGATTGAAATGCAAGACGAATGCTACGTGCGCATCGACTGGTACTGGTCTGACGCGTGATGCTTTTTAATTTATTGGTAAAAGAATCTAAATTGAAAAATTTGACATCATAAAACAGAAGGCGGCGTATAAATAACACACATTTTTAAGAAATGGGAGTAATGTAATAATTTGAAATATTATTACATTACGCACTTGGCATAAAAATTTGCAAAGTGTGATTTTCTTCAAAATATTTCTTCAAATATTCATCGCTATATAGCGGTTTTGTTTATATCTAATGAATATATGTTTTAAATATGTGTGATTGAACCTAATACACGAAAGCCATTTGCGCCTGTGACCGCAGGCAGATTTCCAGCCTGACCTTCACAAAAGCGCATTGCAAGCCAAGCAAAAGCGGTTGCTTCCACCCAAGTCGGTGCTAGTCCCAGTGCTTCGGTGGTTTGCACAGACCAATTGTGCTTGCGCAATCGCCAGCGCAGCTGTTCGAGCAATGTACCGTTGAACGCACCGCCACCACAGACATAGATTTCACCTGTCGGCATACTGTCTTTACTACGATAAATCGCTTTTTTAATCGCTCGGGTGGTGAGTTTCATTAAGGTAGCTTGCACATTTTCAGGCTGATCTTCGAGTTCGTCATAGTCAAGATCGTTGCGCCAATCGGCGAGTTGATCATCGAGCCAGTCGATATTGAAATCTTCTCGCCCTGTGCTTTTTGGCGGTTCTTTGGAAAAATAATCGTGCGCTTGCAGACGGTCGAGCAGGGAGCGAATCGGATGACCGTATGCCGCCCAATTACCATTTTCATCATAAGGCTGACCTGTGTAGCGGCAGTATCGAAACCGAAAATTTGCTCGGGCTGACCCGCAGGCAACATGGTGACATTGGCAATACCGCCCAAGTTTAAAATCACCCGATGGATACTGTCGTGCTGAAATAACACTTGATGAAACGCAGGAACCAGTGGCGCACCTTGACCATTTGCTGCCAAATCACGACTGCGAAAATCGTAAACCACAGGAAGATTGGTGAGTTCGGTAATGATGTGCGCATCACCAATTTGTAAGCTAAAACCACTTTCTGGACGATGGCGAATGGTCTGACCATGTGAGCCGATGGCTCGGATTTGACTACGATCCAGTTGGTTGTCTTCGATCAGCTGATTGACACCGTTGCCAATCATTTTACCCAGTGACACGTGCGCAACCGCCATGCGGTCAATTTCATTATCATCAGGTAGTGACAATGCCATGAGCTGATCACGCAAATCTTCTTCGAATTTTAAAGTCAAAGTGGCGTGGATTTTCAACGGATCAAAAGATGCAGCAACGAGGTCTAAGCCGTCCATGCTCGTCCCTGTCATCACACCAATATATATTGCACTCATGCCGATCTTTGCCTGCATTTTTCTGAAAAAATGTTAGTATATCGCACAATTTGAAAGTTAGAACGATTAGGTTTTGCTGATGAGCACTTTTCTACCTGCTGAAGAGCAGTTGGCGTTAATCCAACGTGGCACACATGAGATCATTTCCCAAGATGATTTATTGAAAAAATTGAAACAAAATCGACCGCTACGCATCAAAGCAGGTTTTGATCCAACTGCGCCTGATTTGCATCTCGGTCATACCGTGCTCATTAATAAACTGAAAGTATTCCAAGATCTTGGGCATGAAGTGCTATTTTTGATCGGCGACTATACCGCCATGATCGGCGATCCAACTGGGAAAAGTGCGACACGTCCGCCATTGACTCGTGAGCAAGTCGAAGCCAATGCCAAAACTTATCAAGAACAAGTGTTTAAAATCCTTGATCCTGCCAAAACCAAAGTGGTATTTAACTCAGAATGGTTTTCAAAACGCTCTGCTGCGGATTTGATTCAATTGGCAAGTCAGCAAACTGTTGCTCGTATGCTAGAGCGTGATGACTTTTCAAAACGCTATCAAAGCGAGCAACCGATTGCCATTCATGAATTTTTGTATCCGTATCAAAAAATCTTGTCGATGCCTGACAGCTTGATTGAGCGTTATTTTGAATTACTCAGCTTTAAATCAATGGATGAAATCGAAACCTTGCTCAAAGAGATGGCAGACGGACGTAATCCACAAGAGATCAAACGCATTTTGGCATTAGAAATTGTGGAACGTTTCCATGACCAAGAAGCGGCTGAAAATGCGCATAAAAGCGCAGGGAACCGTATTGTCGATGGTGAAGTACCTGAAGATACCCCTGAAGTGGATATTTCACTGTCTGAAAATGGTGGAGAAATCTTTATTGGCTCGATCGTGCGTCTTGCAGGATTGACGAAGAATGCAGCTCAAGCCAAAGATGCAGTCGCTCGTGGCGCAGTCAAAGTAGACAATGAAGTGGTTAATGCTTCGTTTTCAATCAATGCTCCAAAAACTGTGGTGATCCAAGCAGGGAAAAAAGCCATCGCTCGAGTTAAGTTTATCGACTAAATCAAAGTCAATATTTAATTAGACTAAATAAGCGTCACCATCACGGTGGCGTTTTTTATGCTTAGTGAATATATAAAGAAAAACATAAAAAATCATAAACTGTTGAAAGCCTGATCAAAAGTGAATTCCAACTAAAAAAGGTTTAGTTTATATATAGGATAACTGTAACTAAATTAAAAATTTGTTGTAAAAACAAGTAGTACTATTATCATAAAAAAATAAATGCATCACATATTGTGTGGAGATTGTGAAAATGAATAAAATATATCGTGTAATTTGGAATGCTTCACAGGGCGTGTGGGTCGCAGTCTCTGAAATTGCAAAAGCCAAAGGCAAAACAAAATCGATCAAAAAAGCGACCGCTATCGGTGTATTAACAATAGTCACTTCGACGGGTGCAATAGCAGCTCAAACGATTGATGATGATTTGATTGTTAATGGAGACATTACTGTTTCTGGCACGGTGGATGGTGTCGATGTTTCTGATTTGGCGACCACTGTTGCAGATAAAGCAGATCAAACCGCTTTAGACAGTTTAGCTACGACTGTGAACTCGAAAGCAGATCAAACCGCTTTAGACAGTCTAACCACGACTGTAAATACCAAAGCAGATCAGACCGATTTAGATACATTATCAAACCAAGTGAATGACGCAACCACTGGTTTAGATACTAAAGCTTCGCAAACAGACTTGGATGACTTATCTGATGTGGTTGATACCAAAGCAGATCAAACAGATTTAGATAGTTTAACAACAACAGTAAACAGCAAAGCGAATCAAACTGATCTAGACACATTATCCAGTCAAGTCAATGACGCAACCACTGGTTTAGATACCAAAGCCTCGCAAACAGACTTGGACGACTTGTCTGATGTGGTTGATACCAAAGCAGATCAAACCGATTTAGACAGTCTAACCACGACTGTAAATACCAAAGCAGATCAGACGGACTTAGACACATTATCAAACCAAGTGAATGACACAACCACTGGTTTAGATACTAAAGCTTCACAAACAGACTTGGATGACTTATCTGATGTTGTTGATACCAAAGCAGATCAAACCGATTTAGATAGTCTAACAACAACAGTAAACAGCAAAGCGGATCAAACTGATCTAGACACATTATCCAATCAAGTCAATGATCCCACTACTGGCTTAGCGACCAAGGCGAGCCTCGCTCAAGTCGCAGCAGCCAAAACCGAAGTGGTAGCAGGCGATAATATTGCAGTAACCACGAGCACAGGCTCCGATGGACAGACGGTTTATAACGTCGCAACAACGGATGATGTCAACTTTAACCAAGTGACAATTGGTGATACAGCTGGGGACAATACCGTATTGACCAGCACATCAGCTGGTTTAGATGTAGGTACTGACAAAATCACCAATCTTAGCAATGGGGATGTATCAGACGGCTCATCTGATGCGATCACTGGTGATCAGCTATACGACCTGAGAACAGAGTTGTTTGGTGATAGTGCCACGCCTGCGAGTGGCATTAAATATTTTAGAGCGAATTCGACATTAGATGATGCTGCGGCGATAGGTACCGATTCGGTAGCGATAGGTCCTGAGGCACAGGCACAAGGCACATCCAGTATTGCGATGGGGCAAGCGGCAACCGCATTGGATAGTAGCGGTATTGCGATCGGTGCCGAAAGTCAAGCATTAGGCGGTAATAGCACAGCGATTGGTTCGGCAGCGACGAGTCGAACCATTAGTGTTGAGTATGAGTCTGCAACTTCGACCACTGTAATCGCAATCAATGGCATTCCAGTGGAGGCAACCAGTAGTACAGCAGGTAGTCAGGATATTAACAATCTGACGATTACATCGATCAATGGTGTCGATGTAAGTACCAATGCACCACTTTACACTCAATTTCTAAGTGCACTGCAAAGTGGTGCAAGTGTCGCACTTGGTGAGAATAGCTTTGCAGCAGGCACGTCTACGCTTGCAGTGGGTGACTCAAGTGTTGCGCTAGGTGATAGTGCGGTTGCAGGTGCGAATAACTCCACGGCAATCGGTCATGCTGCCAGCTCGTCAGGTAGTGCATCTGCTGCACTCGGTAACAGTGCCAGTGCCACAGGCAGTGCCTCGACATCGTTGGGGAGTAGCTCTACAGCCAGTGGCTCTGACAGTGTCGCAGTGGGTAGTGGTGCACAAGCCTTAACACAAAGCTCTGTATCTATTGGTGATGGCGCTGGTGTTGGCACTGTGGGTACAAAAATTGGTTCTGGCGCAACCACAGATCGTATTGAGCATATCGCTATCGGTGCTAACTCAGGTCAAAATGTGGTGGGTAACCAAAATATTGCCTTAGGTAGCGGGGCGGGTTCAAACTTATCTGTTGGTGATACCACCAGTTCAGATCAAAACATTGCCATTGGTGTCAATGCAGGGAGTGGGCATAATGGTGATAGCAATATCTCTATTGGTGAAAATGCCAACAGAAATGTGAGCAATAAAAACTTAAGTAAATCTGTAGCGATTGGCTCACAGGCACAATCGGGTAATCAGGCTGTCGTCCTTGGTGCGGATGCTGAAGCGAAGCGTAATAATGCACTAGCAGCAGGCTATAGTGCAGAAGTCACAGGTGCTTCTGGTACAGCACTAGGTGCCAATACCACAGCTGGGGCAAGTAATGTTGCGCTTGGTGCAAATAGCATTGCATCAACCAATTCAACAACAGCATCATATTTGGTGACAGACACTGTACCGACAGCTGGCTTTAATGTAGTGTCTGTTGGTGGTGGATCAGGGAGTAATGTGGTCACTCGTCGCATCACCAATGTAGCAGCAGGTGGTGATGCGACCGATGCGGTCAATGTATCGCAACTAAGACAGTTAAACGAAGATGTCGCTGAGAAACTATTTGGCACATCCGTGACCAATGTGTCCAGCGGGGTGATCACTGATGGTTCAGGCAATAACTATACCAGCTTCTTGGATGCGATTCAAAATTTAACTGCAGGTACAGGCACGCCTGCTTCTAGCGATGCGGTTTTGTATAATGTTGGGGATACTACAAAAGTACAACTCACAGGTGCGGGTGGTACAACGATTAGCAATGTCAAAACTGATGAAACAGATGGTACTTCAGCTGCCAATGTGGATTATGTCAATAATGCAGTAAAAGATGCTTCAGTCAAGTATGTATCGATTAACAGCACTGAAAGCGAAAACGAAAACAGTCAAGAAGCACATGCTATTGACTCAATGGCGATTGGTTCTGATGTTGCAACAACAAGCGCTGCGACTGATAGTGTGGCAATCGGATTTGCGGGTGTAACTGCAGAAAATACCAATACTGTTGCGATTGGTAGCAACACAACTAGTGCCAAAGGTGCATCTTCGATAGCGATAGGTGATGATGCAGAAGCTTCAAATATCAATAATATTGCAATGGGTACAGATGCAATCGCTGCAGGTATTGATAGTATTGCGATCGGACATAACACTCAGGTTGATAAAACCGGTGGGTAGTCTGATTATGCAGTGGTGATCGGAAGTAGTGCAGAATCACAAAATGCTGACAATGCTACAGCGATCGGTCATACAGCCGTTGTGCAAGGTGACCAAGGCATCGCTATTGGTAATATCTCTAAAGCAGTCGGTCGAAACAGTATTGCGATGGGGGATAATGCACTTGCGACAGGTGAAGATGCTGTGGCAATTGGTGAAAAAAGTAATGCCGTTGGGCGAGAGTCTGTGGCAGTGGGTGATAGTAATAATAC
>LUMT01000669.1_pt1 | contig 15160 bp, 13 predicted proteins | sample 729741 | NCBI WGS metagenome assembly LUMT01 (sample SAMN03860299, study PRJNA289734) | marine metagenome | biome: seawater column; feature: ocean; material: water; isolation source: Red Sea water column Station 192 - depth 50m | place: Saudi Arabia: Red Sea | collected 2011-10-15 | depth 50 m
GTCCCAATGTGGCTGATCATCCTCTCAAATCAGCTATTGATCATAGTCTTGGTAGGCCATTACCCTACCAACAAACTAATCAAGTGCAGGCTCATCCAATGGCGCATAAAGCTTTCTCCGTAAAGACTTATGAGGTATTAGCACAAGTTTCCTCGTGTTATTCCTCACCATAGGGAAGATACCTACATGTTACTCACCCGTCTGCCACTAAGTATTGCTACTTCGTTCGACTTGCATGTATTAGGCGTGCCGCCAGCGTACGTTCTGAGCCATGATCAAACTCTCAAGTTTAAAAACGGCGCACACTAGCTTCCATATAAATCTAAGAATAAATTTATATGTAGTTGAAGTGTGTACGACAAATTTTGGTAACCTTAACCGTCCACACTTCTCTTCTTAAAATTCACGTTTTAAATAGCTAATTAGGTAAAACCTAATAAACAACAATATTTTTATTGTTTGGAGAAAATGCTTATAGTACAAATTGCTTTTAAATCAAGAATTATGATTAATAAAATGATCAAAAAAACAAGCATATTAAGGCTATTTTTCACTCACAAAATTTAAAATGGTAAACATATGAAATATATTCAACTGAAAATTGCTATTTTTTTCAAGAAAAACCTCGAAATATCTCTACTTTTTTTGCTTTTGGTTTTATCAGTTTTTATCACACAACTATATAATTTTAACACAAAAAAAACTCAGGAAGACACTTTAAAAATCTTAAAAAATTCGTATTTCGAAAGTTCATTAAGTTATTTATTAGCAAATTTAAATCCTCGATATGAAGATATTGAACATGTAGTTAAAAATAATGAAAGTATTGTTTCAATTTTAAATGACCTATCTGTAGATAATAATGACATTAAAAAAATTTCTAAAATCTTTAATAAAAATAATCTGCAAATTCAAAAAAATTTAAAAATTAATTTAACAACTGATAATGCTGGTAAAAATAAAAAGATATTAAAATTAATTATTCCAGTGTCAAAAACAAAAGAAATTAAAATTTCAAGAAATATTAAAAAAGATACATTTGATAAAAATGAAATTATTACAAATTTAAAAAGATTAATAGTTCTCAAGGAAGGAACAATTAAGTCTAGTTTATATAAAAGTGCAACTAAACAAAACATGAGCTCAGGTGTTATTGTTGAGTTTGCCAGATTATACGGTTTTCAAGTAGACTTTCAGAGAGACATAAGAAAAAATGATTCCTATCAAATAATTTATGAGAGCTTTGTTGACGAAAATGGAAAAGAATTTAAAAGTGGCAAAATTCTTTACGCAAATCTAGTGCTTCGTGGTCAATCAAATCAACTTTACTTTTACCCAAATAAAAGATTTACAGGTCATTATGACGAAAATGGAAAAAGTATAAAAAAAGCCCTAATGAAAACACCAATTAATGGTGCAAGACTTTCATCTTCATTTGGAATGAGGAAACATCCTATATTGGGATTTAACAAAATGCACAAAGGAACAGATTTTGCAGCGCCAGAGGGAACCCCAATAATGGCATCTGGTGATGGAACAATTGTTAAAGCTGGTTGGTGCGGTGGAGGTGGTAACTGTGTAAAAATAAAACACAATTCTACTTATCAGACAGTTTATGCGCACATGAAAAATTTTTCTAATCTTGCAATTCCAGGTTCTAGAGTCAAACAAGGCCAAATTATTGGCTACGTTGGTTCTACTGGTATGTCTACAGGACCACACCTTCATTACGAAGTCATAGAAAATGGAAGGAAAATTAATTCTCAAAAACTTAGACTTCCACCTGGAAGATCCCTAGAGGGTAATAACAGAAAGCAATTTGAAATTGTTAGAATTAAAACAGATGTTTTAAAATCAGATTTAATAGTTAAAAGTTATTAAATTTGACCAGAAATATTTTGAGTTTTTTCTTTTGTTCTTTCTTTTTGCTCTAAAGAAATTCTTAAAAAGTGGTCAGCATATTGATAGTAATTTTCAGATAAAATTTTATCGCCATTTGAAAGTGCTTCCCTTGCAAGTTCGTTATATTTTATAATTAATTTTTCCACATTACCATTGTTTCTATTTTGTTTTCTTCTGAAACCGTTTTCTCTATTGCCAAAATCTGAATTAAGCCTACTTATTTCATTAACTCTTTTAAAGGATCTGTCTTGTAAACCTCTATTTCTGTTTCTTTTTTGATTATTTTTAAATTGTCTCATTATAGTTAAATTAATTTAGTAGATAATATGCATCTATCAAGTTTACTTAAATCTTTAATTACATAATTGATAAAATATTTATTTTTTTTTAAGAAATTAGTCACTTTGTATTTTTGATCATATCCAATTTCAAGAATTAATTTTCCATTAATTTTTAAAAGTTTTGAGGAATTTAATATCACTTTATTTATTATTTCAATTCCATCAATACCACCATTTAAAGCCAAATCTGGCTCATAAGCGCTTACGCCCAAATATTTGAGTTTATGCTTATCAATATATGGAGGATTACTTATAATTAAATCATATTTACCTGATTTAAAATTGTCAACATCTGATTTAATAAATTTAATTCTATTTATAACCTGATGCAAATTTGCATTATATTTTGCAACTTTTATTGCATTTTTTGATTTATCTATACCCACTCCAAAGCAAAACTTACGCTCTTTTAATATAGACAATATTAAAGAACCTGACCCAATACCAATTTCTAAAATTCTCTTTTTTTGGTTTTTACCTATTAGTTTTAAACATTCTTCAACTATATATTCTGTTTCTGGTCTAGGAATTAAAACATTCCTATTAACAAAAAACTCATTTCTCCAAAATTCTTTTTTGTTAATAATATAAGCAATTGGCTCTTTATTTTGTCTTCTTTTTATATAATTTATAAATTTAGAGTAAGTAAGTTTATTGATTTTTTTACTTAAGTTTAATATTAATTCTTCTTTAGATATCTTTAAAGTATTTGAAAGTAGAATTTCAGCATCTAATTGGTAACTATCAACATTATTTTGTTTTAATATTTGGTAACCCTTTTTAAGTGTTTGTATTAAATTCATTATTCAAGATTTTTTAATTCTAGTTCTTGAGAGTGAAGGCTTAAACTTTCAACAATTTCATCAAATATTTCACCTTCCATAAACTCATCTAACCTATGCAAAGTTAAATTTACTCTATGGTCTGTAACTCTTCCTTGTGGAAAATTATATGTTCTAATTCTTTCAGATCTGTCACCTGTGCCGATTTTATTTTTTCTATCTAATGATCTAGCCTGATCTCTTTTTTGTCTCTCCAATTCAAAAATTCTAGACCTTAGTATTTTTAATCCTTTTTCTTTATTCCTAATCTGTGATTTTTCATCCTGCTGACTCACAACAATTCCTGTGGGTATATGTGTAATCCTTACTGCTGAGTCTGTGGTGTTTACACTCTGCCCCCCAGGTCCGCTACTTCTAAATACATCAATTCTTAAATCTTTCTCTTCAATCTTTACATCAACTTCTTCGGCCTCAGGTAGCACCGCTACTGTTGCAGCAGAGGTATGAACCCTGCCTTGTGTTTCTGTGTCAGGAACTCTTTGAACTCTGTGGACTCCACTTTCAAATTTTAAGGAAGAATAAATATTTTTTCCTTTGATAGTTGCAATTACCTCTTTTAGACCTCCAGCGTCACTTTTTGAAATACTTATAATTTCTAAAACCCAATTTTTTTTGTTACTTATTTTCTCATACATTTTAAACAAATCTGCAGCAAATAAACTTCATTTATATCTTTACTTTTTACTAATTCACCAAGTTCTGATTTGGCCAAATTTATTATTTCGAAATCATTAGCGCTATCATTAATAATTTTTTCTAATTCAAGTTTATTATTATCAAAATCAATATATTGTTTTGCGTGAACTAATATTTCATTTAAATCTGAGTATTCCTTTGATATTTTTGCAAATTTCTTTTTATCAATTTGGTCAGATGATAATTCTTTTTCTAATGTCTTATGTCTAGAGATAATTTCTCTTACCTTTTCTAAAGGAATCATGTTTTTAATTGTTTTTTTTTAATTCTTTTTCTTTGGACTCAACTATTTCTACAACACGTGAGATGATTTCTTCATTGCTGATTTTTTTGTTTTGTATACCATTTAGGTAAAGCATACTACTGTCTTTTCCACCACCAGTAATTCCTATATCGGTGTAAGAAGCCTCTCCAGGTCCATTAACAACACACCCAATAATAGATAAAGTGATAGGAGTTTTTATATGTGAGAGTTTTTTCTCTAATTTGTTTACAATTTCAATTACCTCAAAACCTTGCCTAGCACAGGAAGGACATGAGATAATCTTTACACCTCTTGACCTTAAATTTAAAGATTTTAATATTTCGTTTCCAATTTTTATTTCTTTTACAGGGTCATCTGAGAGAGATACTCTAATTGTATCTCCAATGCCTTCATGAAGTAGCATACCTAAACCAATTGATGATTTAACACTTCCGGGGATGAAACTTCCAGACTCTGTGATACCTAGATGAAGAGGATAATCAGTTTTTTTGGATAATAATCTATAGGCTGCAACGGATAAGAAAACATCAGAAGATTTAACGCTTAATTTGAAATTAAAGAAATTATTATCTTCAATAAGTTTAATGTTTCGCATTGCACTTTCAACTAAAGCTTCAGGGCAGGGTTCTTTGAACTTCTCTAATATATCCTTTTCAAGTGATCCTGCATTAACTCCAATTCTAATAGAACAATCATTATTTTTTGCTGCTTTGATTACTTCACTTAATTTTTCTCTATCACCAATATTTCCAGGATTTATTCTTAAACATTTTGCTCCATTGTCTGCGGCTTCCAAAGCTCTCTTATAATGGAAGTGAATATCTGCAATAATTGGAACTGTAGTGTTTTTAACAATTTCCTTCAGTGCATTTGTTGAGTCTTTATCTGGGCAAGATACTCTGACTAAGTCAGCGCCCTCATCTACTAAATCTTCTATCTGTTTTATTGTTCCTTTAATATCTGTAGTTAATGTATTCGTCATTGATTGAACTGTTATTGGATTATCACCGCCAATTTTTAACTTACCAACATTTATTACTCTCGTTTTTTTTCTTTTTATATCTCTAAATGGTCTTAAGCTCATTGTGTTGAATTCAAATTAAATTCTTTATGGAGTATTTCAACAGATTTTTTTAAATATTTTTTATCTATTAAAACAGATATTTTTATTTCTGATGTTGAAATTACCTCAATATTAATATTTTTTTCTGCTAAAGCTTTAAACATTCTATATGTTACACCTGGTGTAGTAATCATACCAACTCCAACAATTGATACTTTTGAAACATTCTTGTTTATTAGAATTTTTTTGTATTTTATTTTTTTATTACTGTTGATTAGTTTTTTTGTTTTTAATAGATCATCTAGTTTTATAGTAAAAGTTAAATCTGTCTCTTTACCACTAGCAGAAATATTTTGTACAACCATATCAACATTTATAGAATTTTGATATAGAGGTTTAAATATATTTGCAGCAACTCCTGGCTTATCCTTAACACCAATCAGTGTAATCTTGGCATCATTTTTTGTGAAAGAAATACCTCTTATAACGTTGCTATTAAATATTTTATTTCTTCTTTTTATAGTTGTACCCTTTTTTTTATTAAATGATGATCTTACATCGACTTCTATCTTATTTAATCTTGCGTCTTGAATTGCAGCAGGTTGCATAACTTTAGATCCAAGCGACGCCATTTCTAACATTTCGTCATAAGATATTTCTTTAATTTTTTTTGCTGAATTTAATAAATTTGGATCAGTTGTAAAGACTCCGTCAACATCTGTATAAATTATACACTTATAAGCATTAAAAAATTTTGCACACATTATAGCACTTGCGTCTGTTCCTCCTCTTTCTAACGTTGTAATTCTATTATTAATATTTATTCCTTGAAATCCTGTTATCACAGGTATTCCACCACCTTTGATATAATTAATTATTTTGGTTCTTTTTATTTTAATTATTCTGGATGCTGAATGTGCTCCATCAGTTAAAATTGGGATTTGCCAAGCCATCCAAGATCTTGAGGTATATCCCATTTCATTTAATTTGCCCGCAATTAGAGCGCATGAAATTTGTTCACCCGCTGATAATAAAACATCTTTCTCAGAATTTGGAAAATTGTTTGATATTTGATTTGATTTTTTTATTAAGTCGTTTGTTACACCACTCATAGCAGAAGATACAACAACTACTTTATAATTTTTCTTGATATAAGAAATTATTATTTTACATACTTTTTTAATCCTGTTCAAAGATCCAACTGATGTTCCACCGAATTTTAAAATAATTATTTTCATTGAAAATTTTAATTTAATTTTTATAGTTAGATAAAGTACATCTTATTTATAAAGTCAACAACCAATGAAAAAAATTACAATTAATAAAAAAGAAATAGATAAGTTTTCTAAACTAGCTGAAGAATGGTGGGACCCTAATGGAAAATTTAAACCATTACATAATTTTAACCCTGTTCGGCTAAAATATATTAAAGACAGTATTTTAAAAAAATATAAAAATACTGATAAAAAACGACCACTTAAGAATATAAGAATATTAGATATTGGATGTGGCGGTGGTCTATTGTGTGAGCCATTATCAAAATTAGGAGCTGAAGTTGTGGGTATTGATGCATCTGAAAAAAATATCAAAATTGCTAAATTACATTCTAGAGAAAATAATTTAAAAATTAATTATTTTTGTGCTTCTCCGGAGAATTTTAAAATAAAAGGAAAGTTTGATGTTATTTTAAATTTTTAAATCAGAGTACAAAATTTTTAAAAAAAAAAGGTCTGATGTTTGTTGCAACTTTAAATAAAACTCTGAAATCTTTTTTTTTTGCGATAATAGGTGCTGAATATGTTTTGAGATGGCTTCCAATTGGAACTCATGATTGGGATATGTTTATTGAGCCTAAAAAATTAATAAATATATGCAAAAATAATAACTTAGTTTTACAAGATTTATTTGGAGTTAAATATAATTTAATTAATAATGACTGGGAAGTTTCAAAAGATACGTCTATTAATTATTTGGCAAAATTTGAAAAATATTAATTATCTTTTTGCTCAATCCAAGGGAATACCTGAGTTTCAATACCTTCTTCATTTAACTCCTTAATATCTTTTAATGAAGCAGTTCCAAATATTCCTTTTTGATCATCTTTACCATCATAATGTAGAGATCTAGCTTTATAGGTAAAATTATCTCCTACATTTTCAAAATTTTTCTCTATAAATTTCTGAAATTCCAATATTTTTTTTTTAATTTTAATTTGTTTTTTATAGTTTTTACTATTATTAATTTTGTCTATTGAATTTGAAATATTAGGAGCCATAATTGTTTTATCAATATTTTGTGAGCCGCATAAATGACACATTAAAAAATTTTTTTTTTTTAATTTTTCATATTCTATTGAAGAATTGAACCAGCTATCAAATTCCTTGGTACATTCTAAACATTTTAATTTGTATTTAATCATAATTTATTAAGTTCTATAATCTGAATTAATTTCTATATATTTTTTTGTAAAATCCATTGTATAACAAGTAAAATTTTTTTTTCCTGAATTAATTTCAATATTGATATTAATCATATCACTTTTCATATAATTATTTAGTTCTGTTTCAGAATAATTTTTTATAATTTGACCCTTTTCTAATATTTTATTTTTTCCAAATGACAAATTAAGATTATCTAAATTTAAATCTAGTTCATTCTTGCCTATTGCCATCATTACTCTACCCCAATTTGGGTCCTCCCCGGCAATAGCAGTTTTTACAAGTGGTGAATTAGCTACAGAAAATGCAATTTTTTTTGCATCATCTTCACTTTTGCACTTTGTTACATCTACTTGTATAAATTTTGATGCTCCTTCACCATCACTTACTACTCTCTTTGCCAAATTTAACAAAACATTATTTACAGCTTTGTTAAAATCTCTCAATTTAGCATCATTGAAATCGTTAATTGTTTTATTTTTTGCTTTACCTGTTGAAAAGATAGTTATCATATCATTTGTGCTAGTATCACCATCACAAGTTATAGCATTAAATGTATTAGTTATATTTTTTTTAAGTACTTTTTTTAAAATATTTGAGGATAAATCTGCATCCGTAAAAATATAAGCCAAAGTTGTACCCATGTTGGGAAATATCATGCCAGATCCCTTTGCAATTCCATAAACTTTGATTTTAGTTTTGGCGATTTTACATTCTTCCATAGCTAATTTGGCTTTTAGGTCTGTTGTAATTATACTCATAGCGGCTTTAATCCATAAGTATTTATTTTGAGTATATTTTATTTTATCCACTAACGTTTTAATAGATGATCTTATTTTTTCTAGAGGAAAAACCTCACCTATAGTACCGGTGCAACCAAAAAGAATTTCGTTAGATTTTACTTTTTGTGGTTTATCTTCATCCAACTTTTGTTTCTCGGTAAGATGTCCTGAAGTTAATTCAGCAATTTGTTTTAAGGAGTTATATCCTTTTGGTCCTGTTAAACAATTGGCATTTCTGGCATTAACTATAAGAGCTTTAACCTTGTTATTTTTAATGTTTTTATTCCACTTTATATTTTCTGATATTACACTTGACTTTGTGTAAACAGACGCATGCTCTGCACCATTCCTAAAATAGAACATGACCAAATCGTCCCGATTATGCTTGTATAAATTTGCAGATGTAACTGATATTGATAGTCCATCTAAATGATCTAAATCTTGAAAGTCCGCCATTTTGGACTTTTCCTTTTTGGAAATCAAAAAATTGCTCAAATTCATTGCCATAATATTTAAAATTTTAAATTAATAACTATATAATTATTTATATATAAATTGTATATGAAAAATTTGAAAATGCTCAATCCACTAAATTTTATAAGCAAAATATTTAAAAGCAATAACCAATATGAAATAGACAAAATTAAACCTATTCTTGAAAAGGTCAATCTTCTAGAGAAAGATTTTTCTACATTCCATGATGAAGAATTCCCAAAAAAAACTATGGAATTTAAAAAAAGAATAATTGATGGAGAAACGTTAAACGAAATATTACCAGAGGCTTTTGCTTTAGTAAGAGAAGCATCAAAAAGAAAACGAGGTGAAAGACACTTCGATGTGCAAATGATAGGCGGTATTGTTCTTCACCATGGCAAAATTTCAGAAATGAAAACTGGTGAAGGAAAAACACTTACAATTGCATTAGCAGCTTATTTAAACTCTTTAAAAGGAAATGGAGTCCATGTCGTAACAGTGAATGACTATTTAGCAAAAAGAGATTCTGAAGATATGTCAAAAATTTATAATTTTTTAGGAATAACTTGTGGATATATTAATAATTCCCAAAATGAATTAGAACGTCAAAAAAGTTACAATTGTGATATTACTTACGCAACAAACAGCGAATTAGGATTTGATTTTTTAAAAGATAATATGAAAGATTCTTTAGATCAAATTTTACAAAAGAAACATTTTTTTGCTATTGTAGATGAAATAGACTCTTGTCTAATTGATGAAGCTAGAACACCGCTGGTTATTTCTGGACAAGCTGAAGATAATAGTAACCAATATAAGTCAATTAACAATTTAGTTAAAAAGCTAAATTCAGAAGATTATGAAATTGATGAAAAAGACAGACTTATAACTTTAACAAACAAAGGAATAGATAAAGTCGAGAAGATTTTAAAAAACTCTGGTGTCACGAGTATAACTAATTTTTATGATCCATCAAACTTAAATATAGTTCATCATGTTAATCAGGCGCTAAAAGCAAATTTTATATTTAAAAAGGACAAGGACTATTTAGTTGAGAATAATAAAATAAAAATTGTTGATGAATTATCTGGAAGAATTCTTGAGGGAAGAAGATATGGTGATGGTTTGCATCAAGCAATTGAGGCTAAGGAAAACGTTAAAATCGAGATAGAGAACCAAACTCTAGCATCCATTACTTACCAAAATTATTTTAGAATGTATGAAAAGCTAGCAGGTTGTACCGGAACTGCAATAACAGAAAGTCAGGAGTTTTTTGAAATTTACAATTTGAAAGTTGTTGAAATTCCAACTAACAAAAAAATGATTAGAAAAGACTGGAATGACAAAATTTTTAGAACAGATAATGAAAAGCAGCAAGCAATTATTGAAAATATATTAGAATGTAACAAAAGAGGTCAACCAGTTTTAGTTTTTACATCTAGTGTTGATAAATCTGAAATTTACTCAAAACTATTAAATAAAAAAAATATTAAACACACGGTGCTAAATGCTAAAAATCATGAAAAAGAGGCAGATATTATTGCTAATGCTGGAAAATTTGGTTCAGTAATTATAACTACTAGTATATCTGGAAGAGGTGTTGATATCAAACTTGGTGGAAAAAAACATAATAATAAAGACACCAAAGATTTTGAAAAAGAAAAAATTAAAATCAAATCACTTGGTGGATTATTTGTTATAGGAACGGAGAGAATGGAGTCCAGAAGAGTTGATAATCAAGCCAGAGGGAGATCAGGTAGACAGGGTGATGAGGGTAATTCAATCTTTTATGTAAGTTTAGAAGATGATTTAATGAGAATTTTTGGGTCAGACTCAATTAATACAATGTTAGAAAAACTAGGTTTAAAAGATGGCGAAAGTATTGACCATCCATGGATAAATAAAGCATTGGAGAGAGCGCAACAAAAAGTTGAGTCTAGAAATTTTGATATAAGAAAATCTCTTTTAAAGTTTGATGATGTTTTGAATGATCAACGTAAGGTTATTTTTAGCCAAAGAAAGGAAGTGCTAGGAACTCAAAATATTTTTGAATTTACAGATAAACTCCTAGATGATGAAATCGATGATTTGTTAAATAAAAATGTCAAAAATTACAATTTTGCAAACGATAAAATTACAAAGAATAAACTTCAATCATTACTATCAAACAATGATAGTGAATATATTAATAAAGTTTTGTTAAGCGATAAAGATGAAATTAAAGGTGCCATTTTAGATTGTTTTTCTAAAAAAAGGGAAGAAAGAAATAATTATCTTTCTAAAAAAGGTAATCAAGATTTAGAAAAAAAAGTTCTACTTCAATCAATAGATATTAATTGGAAAAATCATGTTCAATATCTAGAACAATTAAGACAAGTTATAGGATTGAGATCTTATGGACAAAGAGATCCACTTGTTGAATATAAAAAAGAAACATTTGATCTTTTTGAGGAACTCTTAATTAAAATTAGACAAAATACTATTTTAATCCTCCTTAATTTAAAAATCATAGACAATCAAAATCAAGTTAAAAAAGAGAGTCAATATTCTGAACATTCAAATGATCCTAAATGTCTTTTAAATTTAAAAAAAGATCAAAAGATATCTAGAAATGATAGATGTGAGGCTACTGGAAAAAAATATAAAAATTGTTGTGGAGCAACAATTTAGATTTAACTAAAATAACTTATTGTTAATATTAACAAGAATAAAATAAATAATATTGCATATTTATTTTTTAATACAAAAAACTTTCCAGATTTTAAAACATCCAAAGTGTTATTTGTAAATAATTTATCTGAAGATAGAATATTATTTGACAGACCTTTATCCCTCCCAATATTTAAAAATTTGTCTTTTTTTAGAGAAATTATTTCATCTCTACTTTTGGAGGTTAAGTAATCTAAATTTTTTTGAATCGAGTCTTTTATATTAAATAAAATTAGATTTTTATCTCTATGCGCTCCTCCATTGGGCTCTGGAATTATTTCATCAATAATTTTTAATTCTAGAAGATCTTTTGATGTTAATTTCATAGCAGTGGCCGCTTCTAGTGTTTTCTTTGGATCTCTCCATAATATTGAAGCACAACCCTCTGGAGATATTACTGAGTATATTGCATTCTCGAGCATTAATACTTTATTAGTTGATGCTAAAGCAATTGCGCCACCCGAGCCTCCTTCACCAATTATTATTGATATGGTAGGAGCTCCTAATGACATAGAGCATTCTATTGATCTAGCAATTGCCTCCGCCTGTCCTCTCTCCTCAGCACCTACTCCCGGATATGCGCCTGGAGTATCAATAAAAAAAATTATCGGTAAATTAAATTTATCAGCAAGTTTCATTAATCTTATAGATTTTCTATAACCCTCAGGGCGCATCATCCCAAAATTCCTTTGTATTCTACTTTCAAGGTCATCACCTTTTTCTTGTCCTATAATCATTACAGAATAATTATCAAATTTTCCCAAACCAGCTATTAACGATTTATCTTCCCCAAATAATCTATCACCATGTAACGGGAAGAAGTCTGTAAATAAATTATCAATAAAAAATTTAGTTTTTGGTCTTTCTTCATGTCTTGCGACTAATGTTGTTTGCCAAGGGTCCAGCTTAGAATAGATGTTTTTAATTTTGTATTCTAGGTCTTTTTCTAATTTATCGATTTTTTTAGTATCAACCTGAGATATTCCTTCCTTATTAAAAGGATCTTTCAACTTTTCAATCTCATTTTCTATATTTTTTATTTCAGTTTCAAAATTTAAATAATTTTTCATTGAACTTAATATTCATTATATTAAAAAAAAAGCAACAGAATCATAGAATAATTTAATACTACAAATAATACTGTAAAAAAAATATATATTAAACTACAATAAAAGAATGATTATAAATAATAATAATTACATTAAAAATGGAAAAATATTTGTAGAAAAATCATTATATAATTTTGTTAATAAAGAAATTCTAAAGAACACAAAAATAACTCCTAAAAGATTTTGGAATGGCCTAGACAAGGCAATGAATATTTTAAAGCCTAAAAATGAAGAATTGTTACAAAAAAGAGAGGAGATACAGTCTTTAATAAACAATTGGCACATTAAAAATAGGGAAAAAGAATTTAATATTTTAAATTATAAAAAATTCTTAATAAAAATAGGTTATTTAAAAAAAAACCCACCAAACTTTATGATTGAAACTAAAAATGTTGACGAGGAAATATCTAGTATTGCCGGACCTCAGCTTGTTGTACCTATTTCGAATGCGAGATATGCTCTAAACGCAGCAAATGCAAGGTGGGGAAGTTTATATGATGCAATATATGGAACAGATGCGATAGGTTCAGTAAAGCTTGATAATAGATATAATCCTGTAAGAGGTGGTAAGGTAATTAGATACTGTAGAGATTTTCTGGATGAAATATTTCCTTTAAAGAATGGCTCATGGAAAAAAATTAATAATTTAAAGGTGATTAATAATAAATTAATTTTGAAAATTGATAATAAAAAAACTCAATTGAAAAATAATAAACAATATAAAGGTTATAGATCTGATAATAAAAAACTAAAAGGAGTTCTACTTATAAATAATAATTTGCATATTGAATTAATAATAAATCCATATGCATTTAGTGCTAATAATGATCCGATTGGGTTGAGTGACTTAGTTATAGAGTCAGCTGTCTCAACGATTATTGATCACGAAGACAGTGTTGCCGCTGTTGATGCAGAAGATAAAGTTCTTGGTTATAGAAATTGGCTGGGTCTTATGAAAGGAGATCTTTCAGTAAAATTTGAAAAGTTAGGAAAAAAATTTAAAAGAGTTTTAAATTCTGACAGAAATTATATTTCATCCACTGGAAAAAAATTTAAACTTAAAGGAAGAGCCTTATTACTAAATAGAAATGTTGGACATCTAATGACAACACCATCTGTACTTTTAGCTGATAAAAAGCAAGCACCAGAAGGTATTCTAGATGCATTTATAACTTCAGCTGCATCTTTGCATGACTTAAAGAAAAAAGGTAATTCTAAAAAAGGATCAATTTATATAGTAAAACCAAAAATGCATGGACCAGATGAAGTTTTATTTTCTGATGAAATTTTTTCAAAAGTTGAGGAGGTTTTAAAACTTAAAAAAAATACAATTAAAATTGGTATTATGGATGAGGAGAGAAGAACCAGCGCTAATCTTAAAGAGTGTATTAGAATGGTAAAGAAAAGAGTTGTTTTTATTAATACAGGTTTTCTTGATAGAACCGGAGATGAAATGCATACATCCATGGAGGCTGGTCCAATGATAAAAAAAGGTGACATGAAAAATTCACATTGGATTAGTGCTTACGAAAAAAATAATGTTAATATCGGTTTAGCATGTGGATTTTCTGGTAAAGCTCAGATTGGAAAAGGTATGTGGGCTGCACCAGACAAAATGAAGGATATGTTAGACCAAAAAATAGGTCATCCAAAGTCAGGTGCTAATTGCGCATGGACACCTTCTCCAACCGCTGCAACACTTCATGCTATGCATTACCACAAAGTAAACGTCTTTAAGTTACAAAAGAAATTAAGTAAAAAAGGTAAATTTGACTTGGATAATCTTTTAAAGTTACCAATAATAATTAGACCAAACTGGTCTATTGACGAAATTAAAAATGAACTTGAAAACAATTGCCAGGGTATTCTGGGATATGTTGTAAGATGGATAAACAGTGGTGTTGGGTGCTCTAAAGTGCCAGATATAAATGACATTGGATTAATGGAAGATAGAGCAACATTAAGAATATCATCTCAACATATTGCGAACTGGCTGCATCACAACATTTGTACTCCAAATCAAGTTTTAGAAACGATGAAAAAAATGGCAAAAAAAGTTGATGAGCAAAATCAGGGTGATAAAAACTACGAAAAAATGTCAAATGATTTTGATAAATCTATTGCTTTTAAAACTGCTTGTGATTTAGTTTTTGAAGGTAAAAGCCAACCATCTGGATATACTGAACCTTTGCTACATAAAAATAGATATATTAAAAAATCAAGCTCTATTTTTAAAAGCTGAATGTAAGGTGCCATCATCTAAATTTTCAATTTCACCTCCGACAGGAAGACCTTGTGCTAACTTAGATATTTTAGTTTTTGTATTTTTTAGGCTATCCTCTATATAAAATGCAGTAGTCTGTCCTTCGACTGTTGCACTCGTAGCAATAATTACTTCCTCAATTTTTTGTTTTTTTACTCTCTCAACCAGAGAATTAATTAATAACTCGTTATTTTTAGGTGCTGACCCTGAAATTGTCCCACCAAGAATATGAAAATAACCACTAAATATCCTAGTATTTTCTATACTCCATTGATC
>LUMT01000267.1_pt1 | contig 15128 bp, 16 predicted proteins | sample 729741 | NCBI WGS metagenome assembly LUMT01 (sample SAMN03860299, study PRJNA289734) | marine metagenome | biome: seawater column; feature: ocean; material: water; isolation source: Red Sea water column Station 192 - depth 50m | place: Saudi Arabia: Red Sea | collected 2011-10-15 | depth 50 m
TCAACAAGTTTTGAAATTTGGAAAAACACATCTCTTGATGACCGAATTAATATTGTTAATAAATTTATTGATAACTTAATCGATCTCAAAGATGAAATATCAAAGGAAATTTGTTGGCAAATTGGAAGGCCCATATCTCAATGTGCAGGAGAATTAAGAGGCTTTGAAGAGCGCTCAAGACACATGGTAGATATTGCGAAAGACTCATTACAAAATCTTCCAGCCACTCAAAACGTAGAATTTGACAACTATATATACAAAACACCTCTTGGGGTGATTTTTGTAATGGCCCCATGGAATTATCCGATTATTACTGCAACTAACACAATTGTTCCTGCTATAATTTCAGGTAATAGTTTAATTTTAAAACATTCATCTCAAACACCAAGATGTGCAGAACTAATTTTTCAAGCTTTTGAAAATACGGGGATACCTGAAGGTGTTTTCCAATTTATTCATACTGATCATAAAGCTTGTGAAAAAATAATCTCTGACTCAAGAATAGCTCACGTTGTTTTTACTGGCTCTGTAAGAGGAGGTCAGGAGGTAAAAAAATATATAGGAACACGATTTATTAATGCTGGTCTAGAATTAGGAGGGAAAGATCCTGCCTACGTTAGAGCAGATGCTGATTTAAAACACGCAATTGAAAACCTTGCAGACGGTGCACTATTTAATTCTGGTCAATCTTGTTGTGGTATAGAAAGAATTTATGTAGATAAAAAAATTTATAAAGAATTTATAGATGGCTTCAAAAGCATTACTGAAAATTATAATTTAAACGATCCCTCAAAACCTGACACAAATTTAGGCCCTGTAGTAAGACAATCAGCAGCTAATTTTATTAGAGCTCAAATAAATGAAGCGGAGAGCAGCGGAGCAAAACGTCTTATTGATGAGAGTAAATTTACAATATCCAGAGAAGATAATTGTTATGTTAGCCCTCAAGTAATGGTTGATGTCAATCATGATATGAGATTCATGATGGAGGAAACTTTTGGTCCTGCTGTTGGAATTATGCCCGTAGATGATGATAAAGAAGCAAAAAATTTGATGAATGATAGCCCTTATGGACTAACTGCATCTATTTGGACAAAAGATTTGGAGTTTGCTAAAGAATTTGGAAAAAATGTTCAAACAGGAACTTTCTTCATGAATAGATGTGATTACTTAGATCCGGCACTTGCATGGACGGGTGTAAAAGACACTGGTATCGGTTGCTCACTTTCAGTATTAGCATTTGATCAATTTACAAGACCACAGAGTTTTCATATGCGCAAAGTAGTTTAGATTGTTGGTCTACATAGTTATTAATAAAATGTTAAAATATTTTACTATTTAGTTTTCGATTATGAGCATTACTTTTAAAGAATTAGAAAAAAAAATAAAATCAAAAGAGATTGATACTGTTTTAGTATCTCTATCCGATATGCAAGGTCGACTAGTGGGAAAAAGAGTAACAGGTAAGGCTTTTTTAGACTACGTTCACAAAGAAACTCATTTTTGTGACTATCTTTATACGGTTGATATGGATATGTATACAGTTCCCGGATTTAAATCATCCTCTTGGGAGACTGGGTACGGAGATATGACTGTTAAGCCTGACCAAAGAACCATCAAAGTTTTACCATGGTTAGATAAAACAGCTTTAGTTCTCGGCGATGCTTTTCAACATGATGGAAAGACTCCTGTTTCGCATTCCACAAGACAAGTTTTAAGAGAGGCAATTATAAAAGCAAATAAAATGGGATTTGAGCCGATGTTAGGTTCAGAATTAGAATTCTTTCTTTTCAAACAAACTTATGAAGATATACATTCTAGTTATTATAAAAATTTAAAAGAAACATCATGGTACATAGAAGATTATATGATATTTCAAACTTCAAAAGAGGAGCCTTTTAACCAAGAGTTAAGAAATAGTTTATTAGACTCCGGTATATATGTTGAGTGCACTAAAGGGGAAGCATCACCTGGCCAACAAGAAATTAATGTAGTTTTTACTGATGCTCTTAGTATGGCAGATAACCATATTTTAATTAAAAATGCTGCAAAAGAGATTGCTTTTAAACATAATCGTGCTGTTAGTTTTATGGCAAAATACAAACAAGATTTCTGTGGAAGTTCCTGCCATATTCATAATTCTTTATTCGATAAAAAAACAAAAAAAAATATTTTCTCTGATACCAAAGACAAATATGGAATGTCTAAAATTTTCAAAAGCTATGTAGCTGGACAAATTTTATTTTTGAGGGATCTATCAATTTTTTTAGCTCCAAACGTAAATTCTTATAAAAGATTTCAAGAGTCCTCTTTTGCTCCTACTTCTGCTGCCTGGGGAATTGATAATAGAACAGCTGGATTTAGATTAGCAGGACATGGAAGTTCAATAAGAATTGAATGTAGAGTTCCTGGGGCAGATGTTAATCCCTACCTTGCTTTTGCTGGATTGATTCAAGCAGGTCTGTATGGAATTGAGAATAAATTAGAACTTGAAGAGCCATTATCTGGAAATATATATCAAAATAGAAAGGCAAAAAATGTTCCAGGTACACTTTATGAAGCAATTGAACTCGCTAAGAAATCAAAATTATTACCAAAGATTTTCCATTCAGATGTTTTAGACCACTATATTCATGCTGCAAAATGGGAGCAGAGTGAATATGATAAGTCTGTAAATGACTGGGAGCACCGTCGTTATTTTGAGAGAGGATAAATAGGGTTATAAATGCAAAATATGAATTGGAATTATCCAACAAACGTTTGGTTTGGAGTTGATAGATCAAAAGAAATACAAAAAGCTTGTGATACTTTAGGTATTAAAAATCCTTTAATTGTTACAGATCCTGGATTATTACAAACATCTATAATTGATGAAATCAATAGTGACCTCTCATCTAATACACAAATTTACAGTGATGTTCAAGGAAACCCAACTGGTTCAAATGTAACTAATGGCGTAAAAGTTTTTTTAGAGGGTAATCATGACGGAGTAATAGCTATAGGTGGCGGATCTGGAATGGACGCTGGTAAAGGAATAGCTTTTTTAGCTCATCAATCAAGACCACTTTGGGATTTTGAAGATATTGGAGATTGGTGGACAAGAGCAGACTCAAGTGTAATCAAACCTATAATAGCTATACCTACGACTGCAGGAACAGGTTCCGAAGTGGGAAGAGCAGCTGTCTTTTTAAATGAAGAAAATCATAAAAAGAAAATAATTTTTCACCCAAAAATGTTACCACAGATTGCGATACTAGACCCATCTTTGACATTAAATTTACCAAAAAGTATTACAGCTGGAACAGGAATGGATGCATTGGCACACTGTATTGAAGCTTATTCATCTCCTTTTTATCACCCAATGGCAGAGGGCACAGCTTTAGAGGGTTTAAGACTAGTCAAAGAAAATATTCAAGAGGTTTATCATAATGGAAATAATGTTGAGGCAAGATCGCATATGTTAGTTGCATCTATGATGGGTGCAGCTGCATTTCAAAAGGGTCTAGGTGCCATTCACTCGATTACACACCCAGTAAATTCCTTATACAAGACTCATCATGGAACAACAAATGGTACAGTTATGCCATTTGTTTTGAATTATAACCGTAGCACTATTGAAGAAAAATTTACTAGATTGGCAAACTTTCTAGATATTAAAAATGGTTTCGAGGGTATCGTTGATTGGATTATTGAATTAAAAAAAGAAATGGAGATACCTGAAACACTTAAAGATATGGGTGTTAATGAGGGAGATGAGATTAAATTGGCGCCATTAGCACAAGAGGATCCAAGCACTGGTGCAAACCCACTAGAGATGACAGTAGAAAGATTTCAAGAATTAATATTAAATTGTATTTCCGGAAAATATTAAATTTTTAGAAATTGTTGGTGCGCTTTTTTTGAAATTGATGCAACAACATCACCATTTGATTGAAAATTTAGAGGATTTCCTTTCCAATCACTAATTATACCACCGCTCTCTTCTACAATATTAACTAAAGGGATATAATCATAAGGTTTTAAGAAAGACTCTACTACTAAGGGTATTCTTTTTTCAGCTAAAAGTCCGTATTGTACACAATCACCACCAAAGGTTGCATATTTAGTTTTTTTAATCAGAGCATTATATTTTTTATTCTTATTATTTGATTTGAAAGCTGTCATTCCAGAGGTACTAAAATATAATTTAGATAAGTTTAAATTATTTTGAGATTTCTTAATTTTTTTTCCATTACAATAAGCACCATTGTCTCTAATTCCAATCCATGTTTTGTTTATATCAGGACAGTTAATAATTCCAATTACGGGTATTTTATCAATACACAAAGAAATTAAAGTGCCAAAATTACCATTTCCATTAATAAAATTTTTTGTTCCATCTATTGGATCGATTACCCATATAAATGGAGAGTTATTTGATTTATTTTGGTATTCCTCTCCGTATATATCGTGACCAGGATATTTTTTAATGATCATTGATCGCAATTCTTTTTCAATTTTCATGTCTATTTTAGTTACTGGTGATTTATCTGATTTGAAATCTATTTTTAGTCGATGAGATGGTGTTTTCTTTATTATTCTTTCTGACGCATTAACGAGTTTTTTAGCAAAGTTTAAATATTGAGATAAATCTTTAAGTTTTAAAGGCATTTACAAAATATATAGAAAAAAAGCATTACTACTAATAATTTTTAATTTAAGCTATTTTTAAGCTTCTGAAAAATAATCTCAAAATTTTCTGATGTCTGAGCGCCATTTATGACAATTTGTTTATTTATTATAAATGTAGGAACGCTATTTATACCCATCTTTCTAGCTTGAATTTCTTCATTAGCGAGTGGCTCAATATTTTCTTGATCTGACAAATAACTTTTAAAATCTTCAGCGTCAATTTTATGTTTTATAGCTATATCCAACAATACATTGGGGTCACCTATGTCTTCACCATTTAAGAAATAAGACTCAAATAAATTATCTAAAACATTTTCCTGTATACCATGTTTATATGCTAAAGCTAAAAGTCTATGTGAATTAAAGGAATTTGGGGTTGTCATAATAGAGTCAAAGTTAAAATTAATTCCTTCTACAAGTCCTTCATCATAGATATTGTCATAAATCGTCTTTGCTGCATCAGCACTTCCAAATTTAGAAATTAAATATTCTTGCCTATCCATACCATCAGGTGGCATTCCAGGATTTAATTGAAAAGGTCTCCAAGTTTGTTTGAAATTTGTATCTTTGTGATTACTAATAGCTTTTTCTAATCTTTTTTTTCCAATATAGCACCACGGGCAAACAGTATCTGAAAATATATCTAGTTCGATCATAAATTTATTTCAATATTCATGACATAAAAAAATAATAATTCATAGTCATTAAAGTTAAAAATCTGATAAAATTGGATATGGGAGATTCATATGATAGGAAATTTTAACGGAATATTTTATTTAGTAATTTTTTTAATTATTTTAGTAATGAATGCTTTTTACGGTTATAACTGTTTGTTTAATACCAAAAACTTCATAAGCAAATATGGAATTGATGTAACAGCTGCATTTTTTGCAAGGTTTGCTGGAGCAGTAATTGTAGGTGCTGTTTTAATGCAGTTATATATTTTATTTAGAGGTACAGAGGCTACATGGGCATTCTTTAATTTTATGTTTATAATCATGACCATAATAGCAATATCAGCTTTTTACACTGGTGAGATAGATAAATTAGGAAGAACTGACCAATATTCAAGAGAGGGATGGCTATCAACAGGTGGTCTTGCACTAGGTTGGGCTATTCTTTGTTTTGGATTAGCAGATAAGATTTATATTTAGCGATTTCTTATAAAATAAATAAATATTAAAGACGTCAAGTACATTATGACGCTATAAGTAGCAGCAGGTATTATATATAGACCGCCACCAAAAACACTTGTGCCTACAAAAATAGCTAAAGTTCCGTTTTGAAGACCACACTCTATTGAAATAGCTTTTTGTTGTGAGGTTCCTGTCCCAAAAAACTTTGCCCAATAAAAAGCAATTATCATCATTAATAAATTAAGAGAAAGGACTACCAACCCAGTTTGAGCAAAATAATCAATTAAATTTTCTCTCTCAGCTAAAATAGCTCCAATCAAAACTAAAACAAATAAAGCAGTTGAAAGTATTCTAGCAAACTTCTCAATTCTCATTGTTAAAAAGGACAAGCTAGCTCTGAAAGTCATTCCAATTAAAACAGGTAATGTCACAATCAAAAACATACTTATAGCTATTCCTGTAAGTGAGATTGAGCCTAGAGAGTTGTCAGAAATCAATCCCATTGATATCCCCAAAACAATAGGCACAGAAATTACACTTAAAAGGCTGATTACTGCAGTTAAAGATATTGATAAAGCAACATCCCCTTTAGCAAAAGATGTAAGAATGTTAGAAGTTACTCCACCTGGAGCAGCAGCGATTAATATTAAACCTATAGCTAATTCAGGTTGAAGTGGCCAAACCAAAACAATTATTAAAGCAACTATTGGAAGAAAAATTAATTGGCTAATTAAACCTATAATAAAATTTTTAGGTGCTTTTATTACTCTTGCAAAATCTGAAAACGTCAAACCCAAGCCTAAAGTGAACATAATGAAAGCTAAGGCTAAAGGTAGAATTACATCAGTTATGAAATTCATAGATAGATATTAACAAAAACTCAAAATAATCATATCTCATAACCAAGTTGTTTTTCCTCTAAGTCTAACAATTCTTCAGGATATCCCTCAGCTCTAAATGCAGTATTGTATTTATTTTCAAGCCTTTTTACGACCATTGAGGACCATGCACGATCACCAAAAGTTTTTCTTGCATCTTTAATAATATCAAGAACTAAAGGTGAAATTTCTAATTCGATCCCAAGTTTTGTGGCGAGATCCTGAAAAAGTCCTACATCTTTCTCAACTAAGTCCATTGTAAAATTTATATTATATGAACCATTTAATATTACCTGACTCTCAGTTTCATGGACAAATGAGTTACCTGAAGAAGCTGCAATTCCTTTAAATGTTTTGTTCAAATCAAGATTTGATTTACTAGCAATAGTCCAAGCTTCTCCTAAAGCAACTAAGTGAACAGTCGCTAGATAATTAGTAATAACTTTAAGAATGGATGCACTTCCAAAGTCTCCCGTATATAAGATTTTTCTACCAAGACATTTTAATACTGGCATAGCTTTATCAAACCCCTCTCTACTTCCTCCAACAAAAATAGAAATGTTTCCTGTTGCAGCTCTATGACAACCCCCACTTACAGGGGCTTCTAAAGCTATTGCATTTTTTTGCTGAATTAATGATGCATGTTTTTTTAGTTGTTCATCTTCAGTTGTGCTCATCTCAATCCAAATTTGATCTTTTTGTATAGTATCAATAATACCATCTTTGGACTCTAAAACTTCTGCACATATCTTGGGAGAGGGAAGACAAGTTATTAAAATATCAGAATTCATCACAAGATCTTTTATTGATTTAGCTGTCTCAGCACCCTTTAATTTAAACTCATCCATTAATATGTGATTTTTATCAAAAACTGATATTTGAAAATTATTTTCAAGAAGATTATTTGCTAGTTTTCCACCCACATTACCAAGTCCAACAAAACCTATTTTCATCACTACCCCCTTTATTTAATAAAATACTATTACTTTATTTTTCAATGTTAATATTAAATAATTCTTATAAAATTAGATAATGTCAATTTACCTTAGAACAGAAAAAATTATTGCAGATTGGACAGACTATAATGGTCATATGAATTTAGCCTTTTATATCCACTTATTCGATCAAGGATGGGATGTGTTGCTTGATAGATTTCAAATGGGAGGAGAGTCAGCTAAAAATGAGAAAAGATCAACATTTGCTGTGGAGTCCCACACTAAATATATTCAAGAGGTTAAAGAGGGAGATGAAGTTGATATAAACTTACTATTCTTAGACCGTGATAAAAAAAGATTTGTATATCAATTGGAAATTGTAAGTAAAAGTGGGAATTTTAGAGCAGCTACATCTGAAGTTTGCTCTCTTTATGTTGACTTAAGTATCCGCAAAGTTATTGAAATGGAAGACCATAAATTAAAGTTAGTAGATGATTTCATAGCTGAAAATAAAAATCAATTTTCACCAATAGAATTTTACCTTTTAGATAAATTAAAAAAGTAAATGAAAGTTGCTATCATTGGGTCGGGCATTGTTGGTCTCACAATTGCATATATCTTAAGTAAAGAAAATATCGACATAACTATTTTTGAGAAAGAGAGAGACTCACTATCACATGGAACTGGAAGAAATAGCGGAGTTATTCACTCTGGAATCTACTATCAACCTAAAACGTTAAGGTCAACTCTCTGCATCAGAGGTTCAAAGTTAATGAAAAAATTTATTAGTGAGAACAATCTTTATATCAATAATTGTGGAAAGTTATTACTTCCAAAAACAAAAAAAGATATCGAAACACTTAATTTATTGTATGAGAGATCAAAGGAGGTAGGTGTCGAAACAATCAAGTTAAATAGTTTCGATGAGATTTTAAAAATAGAGCCAAACTGCAATCCCCTATTTAATGAAGCTCTCTTTATTAAAGAAACAGCCATAGCTGATCCAAAAGAGGTATCAAACAAATTGATTGAAATTTTAAAAAAAAGAGGCGTGATAATTAAATACGATACAAAAGTGGACTCAATTTCATCTGATAATACAACTATTATATCAAATAATAAAATTCATAATTTCGATCTTATTATTAACTCTGCAGGTTTACATGCAGACTATTTGGCAAATAAATCAAATTTAAAAACTAGATACACATCTTTACCTTTTAAAGGTAAATATTGGAAAATTAGTTTTGGAGATAAAAATGAAATTCCAAATAGATTAATTTATCCAGTGCCAAATTTAGACCAACCTTTTTTAGGAGTCCACACTGTATACGATAAAGATGGAAACTTTTATTTAGGACCTAGTAGCACCCCTGTATTTGGAAGAGAAGCCTATAGGCCTTTTAGAAAATTTAATTTTTTAGAGTTTTGTGCCTTAAGTTATAAATTCATTTTGAAAATAATTTTTAATGAGAATAACCTTAGAAATTTAGCTATTAGTGAGTTTAAAAATCTATTTTTATCTAGTGTCATGAAATCTTCTAATGTTTACTTTAAGCATAAACCAGTAAAAATTGAATTAAGTAGTAAAGTGGGGATTAGATCTCAAATGTTTGATAAAAATAGTAAAAAACTATTTAATGATTTTGTAGTTATTAAGCAAAATAACATTATACATATTCTTAATGCTATATCTCCAGCATGGACATCTTCTTTTGCTATGGCCGAATTTATATGTGAAAAATATACTATAAAAAAATAGAAATAATAATGAAAGCGCCTAATTTTAAGTTGCCAAGCACATCTGGAATATTTCAACTAAGTGATTATTTAGGGAAAAACATAATTTTGTATTTTTACCCAAGAGACAATACAAAAGGATGTTCTTTAGAGGCAATTGATTTCAATAATTCTCTCAAAGCTATAAATAAATATAATTGCATTGTAGTAGGTGTTTCAAAAGACTCAATTGAAAGTCATCAAAAATTTAAAAAAAAAAATAAATTAAAATTTGATTTGTTATTTGATGAAAAAATAAAGGTCTTAAAAAAATACAAAGCTTGGGGACTTAAGAAATTTTTAGGAAAAGAATATTATGGTATAATTAGAACTACAGTATTAATTAATGAAGAAGGCAAAATTGTAAAAACTTGGAGTAATGTTAGAGTAAAAGATCATGTAAAAAATGTAATTAACGAACTATCTAATATTTAATTTAATCCAAAATACTTACTCACAAATTATAAACAGAAAAATTTATTTTTTTATTTTTTGTTATTGTCAAAAAAAATAATTTATTTTAAAGTAATAGATGTAGAGGGTAGGAAACTTCCCAAAACAAAGAAAAGAGCCAAGGTAGTAGAGGCCTAGAGAAGGGAAACCGGAACTAAGTCGAGACAACCGAGGCTCTTTTCTGCTTTTAGCCCCAGATTTAATGATTGAATTTCTTACATTAAATAGTTTATCATTACACGTGAAAAAAATTTTCAAATACACTTTTATTTTTATTTTTGGCTTGAATTTAAACCTATTTTCTGGACCGTTTACAGATGAGTTTGCTAAGTGCATTGTAATGAAAACAACAACTCAAGAAAAAACTGATTTAGTAAGATGGATATATGTGACAATGTCATTTCACCCTCAACTGATGGATTTGTCTAATCTAACAGCTGATGATGTTGAAATGGTGAATATAAGAGTAGCTGACTACATGACCAATGTCTTTGCTTATAAGTGCAATGAAGAGTTAAATATGGCCATAGATTACGAGGGTGAAGAAAGTGTTTATTATGCATTTGAACTCTTGGGTGAAATAGCAATGACAGAGTTAATGGAAGATCAAGGTGTTAGCGCTGCAAGTGAGCTATTTATTGATTATATAGATGTGTCAATTTTCGAACAAATACTAAATTACTAACTAATAAAACCATTTTAAAGAAATTTAACTTATGTGGTGCCGCCGAGAAGAATTGAACTTCCGACCCCACCCTTACCAAGGGTGTGCTCTACCACTGAGCTACGGCGGCAATAGCTAATGTTTACAGCGATTTTTTATAAGTCTCAAGTACTAGATTTTAGTGTTACTGATTATGACCATTTGATTTTTAAAAATTAAGCAAACTATCTTTAATGGTGTGCTTTTAAATTAATTTACATGCAGACATTACAGAAAATGACCGTATTTTTTTGCATCAAATGGTAAATTATTGAAAAATAATGTTAAATTTTGTTTGAGAAGATTGCATAAAATGAATTAATATAAAATATTATATTAAAAATAAAATTATAATGAAAAATAAAAAACTAATTATATTTTCCTGTATCTTTGCAGCTCTACTTTTATTTATATTTTTAGCATTTACTGCACAAAAAAGTAAAAATTGGCTTGTAAATAAAATTGATGCAAAAATAGAAAACAAATTATCTATTGAATTAGATCAAATTAAATTCGAATTAAAAAAAACTAATCTTCAATTAGGATTAATTAGATCTGAAAAAGATGAGAATTTTAAAATTAATAAAATTTATTTTAATAAGAAAAATATAATGGATAGGCCTTTTGGTTATGTAGAAGAGTATAAAAATGAATTAATTTTTGTACATGGAAATGGAGATATATATTTTGGAAAAAAAGAAAAAAAACTTCATGAAACAAAATTTTTTATAAAAGACTCAAATATTAAAAAATTTTTTATTTTTGATAGTGAAAAAGATAGCTATTTTAATAATTCTGTAAGAGATATTTATATTTTTAAGGATAATATTTACGTAGTCTATATTGATAAAATAAAAATTAAAGATGAATATATGACTACAACAAATGTAGTAAAATCAAGCATAAATAAAAATAATTTAAATTTTAAAAAAATATTTGCATTAAAAGAAAGATATCCAGAGTCCATTGTTCACGCAGGTGGTAAATTACAACATTATAGTGATGATACCTTCATATTAGCTATACCTGATAATGGATACTTGGATGGTGTCAATTCTGATAATTTTGCTGTTGGTAAAACAGTTTTATTTAAAGATAATGATAAAATTTTTGAATATGAAGTATTCACTAAAGGACACCGCAACCCTCAAGGACTTTTTAACGATAAAAAAAATAACTTAATCTTTTTAACAGAGCATGGCCCAGCAGGAGGCGATGAAATAAATATATTAAAAAAAAATCTAAATTATGGTTGGCCTAAAGCTAGTTATGGAGAGGCAGATCAAAAAACTTTTAATAATCATATGGCTAATGGCTTTGAAGAACCTGTCCATTTTTGGAAAAAAAATCCAGCAGTATCAGAAATTACAAAAGTTTATAAATTTTATAATAGTGCTAATGATTGCTATTTTATTTCTTCCCTTTCAGGAGCTAGTGAATTTTTTGGACATCATATATATGTGATGTGTGGAGACAGTTCTAAAAAATTTAATATTAAAGACAAGATTTATATTGGTGATAGGATAAGAGACATTGCTTTTATTCAAAGTCATAATGTGGTTATTGCAGTCTTGGAATCATCAGGTTCATTAGGAGTTATTTCAAAATAAAAAATAATGAAATTCATTTTTAGTAAATTTTTTAAAATTATAGACTATTAATACATATTAAAAAACATTATCAAAAGACACCCTGCTGTCAGGTATTTAGAAATTTCATAAAGAATTTTCCATTTATTATTATTTTGACTAACACGCCATGTAGCAAAAGTAATTGCCAAAAAAACAAATGATACAAACCACATTAAATTAGGGTTTTTTGTTAGCTCAATGAAGACTGACATTATTAATTCACAAGGTAAAACTTATCTACCAGATAGTTTATTAACAAGACTAATACAATCATAAATACCCAATATAGTTTTTTGTTGTTTCTAATAAAGGGTATCCCGATAGCACTGTATCTAAATAATTTATGAAGTCCCCACACAATTAAGGGGATTAAAAACAACCAAAAAATAATTTCCCAAATCATTTTCTAACTTTAATTATTTCTTTTTTAATAAGACTATCCTAATTTTAATATCTGAACCAAAATCTTTATTGTTTGGAAGATAATTTAAAGGTCTTGATATATAGATTGAGTTAAAATCAGTTAATTTTTCCAAGACACTATCAAATTTTAATTCTTTCCATAAATCTACTCTATGTGTAAATATAAAATAACCATTTTTTGCAAGATAATAAGAAACTAGTTTAAAAAGTGATTGATGATTTTCACAATATGTCATTGCACCAATAAGACTTACCACAGTGTACTTATTTACTATTTGAATTTTATTCTCAAAACTTTTTTTATAAAGATATCTGTATTTTCCATTTCTTTTAGATATATCTAATATTTTTTTAGAAATATCAGATCCATCACAAATACAGTTAGGGTAGACTCGTAAAAATTCATCAATAAAAAGTCCTGTGCCACATGCTAAATCTAAAATAAATTTTGGTTTTGTTTTGATATATTTCTTTAAAATTTTAACTGATTGTAATGGCGCTTTGTAGTTCCATTTATACAATGTCTCATCATATGAACTAGACCAGTTATCATAATATTTTTCTATGTCTTTTTTGTTACCAATGCCTTTACGAAGAGATTTCATTTAAATTTAAAAACTAGCTAATTTATTATCATTTACCAATTAATCCTCATCATATTGTAATTTTTGTAAAATGATGATATTTAAATTTTATGGATTATAATAAACCAAAACCTGATTGTGGTTGTTCTTGCTCATGCTGTTGCACATGCGGCGACGGCTGTTGTCAATAAATAATTTTAACAAGAACAATTATTCCTAAAATTAAACCGAATATTATGTCTACGTATTTTCCTTTTTTTCTGGCCATTAGATAAAAAGAAATTAAAGCTAGAGTAATTACTACAAAGCTCGATAAGTTTGTTACAAAAGAAGAGGGCTCCATTTATTATTCTTCCCATTTAAAACGATCGAAAGATTTAAAAATTTCAAATATTCCTTTTTCCCATTGTTTAGATATGTATTGATAATCGTCATCATTAATTTCAAGAGATTGTTGGTAAACTATTTCTGATAAATTATTTTTATATACAACTAAGTCGATTGGAGGACCAACAGATAAATCTGCTTTCATTGTACTGTCCATACTTATTAACGCACATCTTGCTGCATCTCCAAGATAAGTGTCTGACTTGACAACTCTGTCTAATATTGGCTTACCATACTTTATTTCTCCAATGACAAGGTAAGGTTTGAATTCACTTGATTTAATAAAGTTACCCTGTGGGTAAACCAAATATAATTCCGACTCTTGATCTTTTATATGTCCGCCAACTATAAAAGTTGAACCTAATTCAATAGTCTCTTGATTAATACCATCTGGTGAGGAATGTTTAACATTTAACCTCCCAATATATTTTGCTATTTCATTTAAATTAAATAAATTATTTAAATTATTCCCATTTTTATCGTCTTCTAAATCTTTAGTAATCGAATTAAACACTGCTTGAGAAGTAGCTAAATTTCCTGAAGTTAAAATTATTATATTTCTATCAATGCCTTTATGGACATACATTTTAGAATAAGAGTTAAAGTTATCTAGGCCTGCATTTGTCCTTCTGTCAGATGCAAAAACCATCCCCTCATTTACTTTTATTCCTACACAGTAAGTCACATTTTAATTAAATAGCTAATTTTTTAAAAATACAAACGATTATTTACATACCTTCAATCTAAACTATGCATAACTAATAATAGGCAATTATTGTATTTTTAAGCAGTGAACATAAACTGGAAAAATTACAATTCAAAAAATAGCTATGATGAGTATTTAACTCCTGAAAAAAGTCTAAGAAAAGAAGCTAAAGTAATTTCTAAAATATTAAATAGCTACTCAATCAAAGATTTAGAAAGAATTGAACAAAATTGTCAAAGCACAATAAGCTCTCGTGGCATTAATTTTAAGGTTTACTCAGCTGATAAAAAAGCTGCAGAGGAAAAAAAATGGCCATTGGATATTATTCCAAGAATTATTCTTAAATCCCAATGGCTTAAGGTAAGAAAAGGATTAATACAAAGGTGTAAAGCTTTAAATCTTTTTATAAATGATGTTTATAATCAAAAAAAAATATTTAAAAACAACATTGTTCCAAAAGATTTAGTGTTTAAATCTCAAAATTATCTTAAACAATGTGAGGGTTTTCATCCAAAAAAAAAGATTTGGTCTCATATTTCAGGAATAGATTTAATTAGAAACATTGATGGAAAATTTTTAGTACTAGAAGATAACCTTCGTGTTCCTTCAGGTGTTTCATATATGCTTGAAAATAGAATGGTAATGGGGGAAGTGTTTCCTGAATTATTTACACGTTATAGAGTTTCACCGATCAATCACTATTGCAATAGACTCTATCATTGTATGTTAGATGCAATACCTTATAAAAAAAATAACCCAACAATGGTTGTATTAACGCCAGGTGTTTATAACTCTGCATACTTTGAACATTCATTTTTAGCACAGCAAATGGGAATTGCTCT
>LUMT01000698.1_pt1 | contig 15099 bp, 16 predicted proteins | sample 729741 | NCBI WGS metagenome assembly LUMT01 (sample SAMN03860299, study PRJNA289734) | marine metagenome | biome: seawater column; feature: ocean; material: water; isolation source: Red Sea water column Station 192 - depth 50m | place: Saudi Arabia: Red Sea | collected 2011-10-15 | depth 50 m
GGTCTTGTTGAAAATATGGTTAGTGGTAATGCACAAAGACCAGGTGATATAGTCAAATCGTTTAGCGGTAAGACAATTGAAGTATTAAATACTGATGCTGAGGGAAGATTAGTATTAGCTGATGCAATTACATTTACTGAAAAAAAATTTAAACCAAACTTTATTATTGATTTAGCAACTCTTACTGGAGCAATTGTTGTAGCTCTTGGGTCAGAATATGCTGGATTATTTTCTAACAGTGACAAAATTTCAAAACAAATTTTTGACTCTGGAGAAAAGGTTGAGGAAAAAGTTTGGAGATTACCTTTACATGAAAATTATGATAAACTAATGAATTCAAAAAACGCAGACATGCAGAATATAAATTATGTTGGTGGTGCGGGCTCTACGACCGCAGCTCAATTTTTACAACGATTTATTATTAATAAAACACCTTGGGCGCATCTAGACATCGCAGGTATGGCTTTTTCAAAATATGCAGGATCGTTGAACTCTGGGGGTGCCACTGGTTATGGTGTTAGATTATTGAATAAATTTGTTGAAGACTATTATGAGTAATATAGAGGAAACTTTATCAATAATTAAACCAGATGCTGTTGAAAGAAATTTGGAAGAAAAAATTAAAAGCATTTTTATAAAAAATAATTTTCAAATAACTAGACAAAAAAAAGTAAAACTAGAAAAAAAAGAAGCAGAAATATTTTATAAAGTTCACGAGACAAAACCTTTTTATAATGGGCTTTGCAACTATCTATCATCTGGTCCAATAGTAGTAATGGTTCTCAAAAAACAAAATGCTATTTTAGAGAACCGAAAATTAATGGGAGCAACTGATCCATTAAAAGCTGAAGTCGGTACCATTAGAAAAGAGTTTGGAATATCAATCGACAAAAATTCTGTTCATGGTTCAGATAGTCCAGAAAATGCAAAGACTGAGATAGATTTCTTTTTTAAAAATTAGATAATACTTTTACTATTGCTTTTGGATAAGTCTCATGTTCAATTTTCAAGACTCTCTTCTGAATACTAATTTTATTATCGTACTTTTTAACTCTAATTTTTTTCTTCAAAATAATTTTTCCTGAATCTAATTTTTTTGTTACAAAATGTACTGTACAGCCAGTATATGTATCTTTGTTTTTTATAACTTTTTCGTGCGTATTAAGACCTTTATATTTTGGTAGAAGAGATGGGTGTATATTAATTATTTTTCCTTTAAATAAGGTGATAAAATTATTAGACAAAATTTTCATAAACCCAGCAAGACATACCAATTTAATTTGATTTTTTTTTAAAATATCAATTACTTCTCTCTCTTTTGAATTGGATTTCGTAAAATCTGAAACTAAAGTTTTAATATTATATTTTTTTGCAATCAGTAATCCTTTTACATTTTTTTTGTTCGACAAGACTAATGATACTTTAAATAACGATTCTTTGGTTAAAGATTTTTTAATAATTGATAATAAATTTGAACCTTTTCCAGAAATAAATACAGCTATATTAATTTTACGAGCTAAATTACCATTTAATTTTTTCATTGAAAATTATTTTATTTTTGTTTCTTATAATCTTTCCAATTATATAAGGCTTAAATTTATTTTTTGCGTATTTATTAATTTTTGAAAAGTTTTTTTCTTTAGCAATTACACAAAATCCAATACCACAATTGAATGTTTTCAACATTTCTTTATCTTCAAGACCCATTTTTTTAAGCCATAAAAAAATAGGCTGAGTTTTAATTTTTTCTAAATTTATCATTGCACTCAAACCATCCGGAATTATTCTTTTAATATTATCTGCTAAACCTCCACCAGTAATATGTGCACATCCGTGTATTAAATTATGTTTAACAAGATATAAAATTTCATTTACGTAAATTTTGGTAGGTTTTAAAAGTTCTTTTTTTAAAAATTTATTTTTTTTAATATTTATTTTTTTTTTTGCAATAATATCCCGAACTAATGAAAAACCATTGGAATGTAAACCACTTGATGGAAATGCTATAATTATATCTCTTGGAAGTTACTACACCAACAGAGAAACCAGCTAGATCGAATTTGTTTTTATTGTAGGTACCTGGCATCTCTGCAGTTTCTCCGCCTACTAGTTGACATCCACTTAATTTACATCCCTTTAAGATACCTTTTATAATTTGTTTTAATTTATTAGGGTTAATTTTATCTATAGAAATATAGTCTAAAAAAAATAAAGGCTTTGCGCCTTGTACAATAATATCGTTTACACACATTGCTACAAGATCGATACCTATAGTATCAAATTTATTTATTTTATTGGCTATTTCAATCTTAGTTCCAACGCCATCAGTACTTGAGACCAACAATGGGTTTTTGTATCCTTTTGGAATTTTGTTAATTGATCCAAAATTTCCTATATTATTAGAATTTGATGTAAAATTTCTTTTTTTATTTAAATTAGATATATATTTTACAAAATTATCGGCAGCATTTATGTTTACTCCACTATTTTGATATGTAAATTTATACTTTTTCATTTATTTAAAAATGTTCATAAAAACCAAATTTTTAAAACTAAACTCTTATATATTTTTTTTAACGTTGATTCTATTTATTATTTTGATGGATATAACTAAATTAGAGGCCCGTATTTTTAAAATTGAAAATGTGGAAGTTTCTGAACCATTCAACTCTAATTTTAATAAGGATATTACTATCAACAAGGCATTTGTTTCAGCTTTTGAGGAGTTGACATCAACACTGATAACTTCAAAAGATAAAGTCAAGTTAGCTTCTATTAATCTTGATGAAATTAAATTACTTGTTGAGTCATTTGAAATTAGTGATGAAAGTTTTTTAAATAAAAATTATATAGCCAAGTTTAATGTAAATTTTAATAAAAAAAATACTCTATCTTTTTTTGAACAAAAAAATATATTTCCATCTTTAAAAAAAAGAAAAGATTTTTTAACAATTTTAATACTTATAAATAACGATAATGATGAAATATCTATTTATGAAAATAATCCTTTCCATAAATATTGGAATGAAGACAAAAAGAAATTTTTCCTTTTAAATTATGTGCTTACCGAGGAAGATATTGATACTTTGAAAGCAATAAATGATAACAAGAAAAATATAGAAAAATTTAAATTTGAAAATATTATAAAAAAATACGATTTAAAAGACTATATTATTGGGATATTTTTTAAGAATAATAATAAAATTAGATTTTTTGCACGATTTTATTTTAATGATAAACTTAAAATACTGAACACAAATTATGATAATATTACCAGTTTAGATGAGGGACTTACTAAAAATATTATAAGTGAAATAAAAATTAAATTTGAAGATACCTGGAAAGAATATAATCAAATCAATACGTCAATTAAATTACCGATTAATTTACAAATAAGTTCAAAAAAAAATAAAGAATTTTTAAATTTTGAAAATAAAATAGATAAAATTGATCTAATCTCAAATTATTACATCACAAGTTTAAATAACGAAGTAATAAATTTTAAAATTATCTTCAATGGGAGTCCTAAACAATTTCTCACTTTAATGAATAGTAATGGTATAAAAATTGATACTGATAATGAAATATGGAAAGTAAAATAAAAGATCTAAGACAATTAATTTTTAACTTTGGACATAATAAAAGTTTTCAAAAAAACGATTTTTTTATAAGTGAGAGTAATTATTTCGCATATGAACTTTTAATGAGTTGGCCAAAATGGGAAAAAAAACTAATTAACATTTATGGAGCTAAAAGTTCTGGTAAAACACACTTATTAGAAATTTTTAAACAAAAAAACAGAGCTATCAAATTTGAGGCTAATAATTTCAGTGAAGATGATTTAGATAAAACAAATTTAGAACAAAATATTATTTTAGAGAATTTAGACAATAACTTTGACGAAAATGTTATTTATACCTTAATAGATTTATTAGAAAAACAAAATAAGTATTTAATTATAACATCAAAAATATCAATTAATTTAATTAATGTAAAATTACCAGATTTAAAATCCAGATTTAAAAATTGTCTTAACGCAGAGATAAAAAAACCTGATGATTTGCTACTACAGGCTTTATTGACAAAATTAGTTTAAAAAAAAAAAAACCTATTAGCTTAAAAATTATAAAAGAAATATTGAAATAAAATGAAAAAATATCGGACTCATACTTGTGGTGAATTAAATAAAAAAAACAAGGATCAAAATGTTTTGTTATCAGGTTGGATAAATAAAAAGAGAGATCATGGTAACTTATTATTTATAGATCTAAGGGATAATTATGGTCAAACTCAATGTGTAATAGATAAGAAAAATAAATTATTTAAAGCTATAGAAAAAACTCCACTCGAAACAGTTATTAAAATTAACGGAAAAGTAATTGTAAGAAGTAGCGATACAATTAACAAAGATCTATCTACAGGCGATATTGAAATATTAATATCTGATTTTGAAATTTTAGGAAAAACAAAAGAATTACCTTTACCAGTATTTTCCGATCAAGAATATTCGGAGGAAATTAGATTAAAATATCGATTTTTGGACTTACGTAGAAAAAAAATTCACAAAAATATTTTACTAAGATCAAAAGTTATCTCATTTATTAGAGCAGAGATGGAAAAATTGGGTTTCTTAGAATTCCAAACACCCATACTAACTTCTTCTAGCCCTGAAGGTGCTAGAGATTTTTTGGTGCCAAGTAGATTAAATCCAGGAAGATTTTATGCTCTTCCTCAAGCTCCACAACAGTTTAAACAGTTAATAATGGTATCTGGATTTGATAAATATTTTCAAATAGCACCATGTTTTAGAGATGAAGATGCTAGAGCAGACAGAAGTCCAGGTGAATTTTATCAACTTGATATTGAAATGTCTTTTGTAGATCAAGAAGATATTTTTGAAATAATTGAAAAATTGTTTAATAATCTTTTCACTAAATTTTCAAAAAAAAAAATAGAAAATTCAAAGTTTCCTAGGATCACATACGAAAATGCGATGCTTAAATATGGAACATATAAACCAGATCTAAGAAATCCACTAGAAATTTGTGACTTAACCAAATTATTTATTAGAGAAGATGTAAACTTTGAAATTTTTAAAAACTTAGTTAAAAAGGGCTCAATAGTTAGAGCAATAGTTACAAAAAATACCAAAAATCAACCAAGAAGTTTTTTTGATAATTTAGATAAATGGGCTAAAGAACAAGGCTGGAGTGGGTTAGCCTATCTCACAATAGAAACAAATAAAGACGCATTAACTGCTAAAGGACCAATAGGTAAATTTTTTTCAAACGATGCTTTAAAGGATTTTATGAAAATTAGTAAATCTGAAGTTGGAGATAGTGTATTTTTTGCTTGTGCTAAAAAATCTGAAGTAGAAAAGATATTGTCACAAGTGAGAACAAAGATAGCAAAACAGTTAAATTTAATAAATGATGAGAAATTCAGCTTTTGTTGGATAGTTGATTATCCAATGTACGAAATTGATGAAATTTCTCAAAAAATCAAATTTAGTCACAATCCTTTTTCAATGCCTCAGGGTGATCACAAAAATATTGATTTTAGTCAACCACTTAAAATAAAAGCTTATCAATATGATATTGTTTGCAATGGTATAGAGTTATCATCAGGAGCAATAAGAAACCATATACCCGAGCTAATGTATAAATTATTTTCGATTGCAGGTTATGATAAAAAAAGTGTTGAAGAAAAGTTTAGTGGCATGATAAATGCCTTAAGTTATGGTCCACCTCCACATGGAGGCATTGCTCCTGGAATAGATAGAATTGTGATGTTACTAGCTAACGAAAAAAATATAAGGGAAATCACAATGTTTCCTCTTAATCAAAACGCTCAAGATCTATTAATGAATGCTCCATCAGAGGTTAATGAAAATCAACTGAAAGAATTAAATTTAAAAATAACAAAAAAATAAAATTATTTTTTTCCTTTTAGGTTTATCCTTATGTCAGATAAATCAACTAATTTTCTTTTGTAATCGTTTCTGACAAAACCTTTGCTAGTTATGTCTTTCACAATTTTAATTAGCTGGTTACTATCATCAGTCGAACCTAAATCATTTTCATTAATTTTTTCTGATTTTCCTATTGATGGTGTATGCGCTAAATCTTCTCTGTTTAAGTAAGATATTGCTAGCTCTCTAAAAATGTAGTCTAGCATAGATGAGGCAGATAAAATTCTGTCATTCCCAAAAACTTTACCTGAGGGTTCGAATTTAGTATCAACATACGCATTCACAAATTCATCCAAGGGTACGCCATATTGTAACCCAAGAGAAATTGCTATTGCAAAATTATTCATTAAAGCTTTGACTAACTCACCTTCCTTGCTAGTATCAATAAAAATTTCTCCAATTTTTCCGTCCTCATATTCACCAGTATGTAAATAAATTTTGTGATCACCAATTGTCGCTTTTTGTATATAACCTTTTCTTCTATCTGGCATGCTGAAACGTTTATTAATACTCTCTTCAATATTATTTGAAAACTTTTTATTTAAGCTACTTTTTTTTCCTTTATCTATATTATTTTTTTCTAAGTCTATACTTGATAAAGTATTAGTCGTTGAGTTATTGTTTTTTTCTAAATTCTTTGTTTTTCTTTTATCAATCTTAATATATGTTGACAATGTTCAAACAAATTTTTACCTGGTGGAATCATCAAACTTTAGGTACAAGAATTTACACTTTCATTTTCGGAAAATTTAAAGGAAAAGATTATTTTGGAAATAAATATTACCAAAGCAAATCAGGAAAGAGATGGGTTATTTATAACGGCGAAGTTGATTCAAGTAAAATACCTAACGAATGGTTTTCTTGGATACATTTTATGAAAAATAAAATTGAAAATACACAACAATTAAATAAATTCGAATGGCAAAAAAAAAATATTCCTAATCAAACTGGCACTCCTAAAGCATTCCATCCTAATAAAGATAATGAAAATGATTATAAAAAATATAAGTCTTGGAAAGAATAAACTTTTTATAATTATTTTTTTTTTGATATTTTTTTTTCAAAAAAATTACCTAAATTCGAATGATAAAATTTACTTTGGTAATAATGTAGATATAAAAATTTTAGATAAGTTAAGTTCAAAAAAGATCCAGAGATTACATCATATTTACAAGTTAAGGATTTAAATAATACAGATAATAATGAGGTTTTCGTTTTTAATGGTTGGACTTTTTCTTCTAGTCCCTCTATACAAGTTTTTGATCATCCTGTATATGATCTTTGGATACTTCGGTGTTATTAGACTATTTTTTCTCTATCTAGCCAGGTAACGTTAAAATCAGAATTAATAAATTTTTTATGTTTCAACAGTGTTTTATGCAAATTGATTGTAGTTGTAATACCCTCAATTACAAATTCATCAAGGGACCGCAAAGTTCTTTGGATAGCTTCAGTTCTGTTTCTACCATGACAAATTAATTTACATATCATGCTATCATAATATGGTGTTACCTTATATCCTTGATATATAGCGCCATCTACTCTAGTCCTAAATCCCGAAGGTTGATGACACATACCAATAAGTCCTGGAGAGGGTTGAAAATTTTTACTTGGGTCTTCGGCATTAATTCTACACTCAATTGCATGTCCTCTTGGGTTAATATCCGATTGTTTTAATGCTGTATTACCAGAGTGTGCTATCCATATTTGTTCTTTAACAATATCAATACCTGTTACCATTTCTGTTACAGGATGTTCAACTTGTACCCGAGTATTCATTTCTAAAAAATAAAATTTTCCATTTTCATATATATATTCAACTGTGCCCGCTCCTTCATAATTTATTTGAGAGACCATATTGACTGTTTTTTCAAATATTTCATTCCTTAAACTATCTGTTAAAACTGGGCTTGGTGTTTCCTCAATTAATTTTTGATGTCTTCTTTGAACCGAACAATCTCTTTCATGTAAATGTACAGTTCGATTTTTTCCAGACAATACTTGAACCTCTATGTGTCTAGGGTTTTCAAAAAACTTTTCAATATATACTTCGTCATTTGCAAAAAACTTTTTTGCCTCACTTTTTGCAGTTAAAAACAAATTTTCAAATTCATCCTCAGACCTTACTATTTTCATTCCTTTTCCTCCTCCTCCACCTGCTGCTTTTATAAGGATAGGAAAACCAATTTCTTTTGCTATTTTTTTTCCATTTTCTAAATTTGAGACACCTCCTTCTGATCCTTCGATCACAGGTAAACCATATTTTTTTGCAATTTTTTTTGCTTCAATTTTATCTCCCATTTTTTTTATTACATCAGGACTGGGGCCAACAAATTTTATATTATTATCTTTGAGTATTTTTGCAAAATTATAATTCTCAGACAAAAAACCATAACCTGGATGTACAGCGTCAGAATTCGTAACTTCTATTGCAGATAGTATTGATGGAATATTTAAATAACTATCAGATGGTTGATGAGAACCTACACATAGGCTTTCATCCGCTAACTTTACGTGCATACTTTCCTTATCAACATCAGAATGTATTGCTACGGTAGAAATACCCCATTCCTTACAAGCTCTAATTATTCTAACAGCTACCTCACCTCTATTTGCTATAAGGATTTTTTTAAACATTATTCAAGTATTACTAAGGTTTGCCCATATTCAACTGGCTGTCCATCTTCAACTTGAACATTTTTAACAACACCATCAGAAGGCGAAGGAACATGATTCATTGTTTTCATAGCTTCAACAATCATGACAGTATCTCCTTTTTTTATTTTTTTTCCAGGTTCAACAAACTTTTTTGCTCCTGGTTCTGGAGCTAAATAGGCAGTGCCAATTATAGGAGATTTTATTGCAGTACCGGAAATTTCTTCTAGTTGAATTTTATTTTCAGATTTTTTTGGAATATTATTTGCAGGTAATGAAGATAAATTATTATTTTTTGATACTTTAATTTTTGTATTTCCATCGCCATATTCTAACTCGGTAAGATTATACTCATTTAAATAATCTGTTAATTCTTTAATTAATTTTTTATTTATTTTCATTTAATAAGTTATTCATTGCTAATATGGCTAAATTATAACCCTCAACACCTAAACCAAATATTCCACCATTTACTACATTACTTATCAGTGACTTATGTCTAAATTCTTCTCGACTATAAATATTAGATATATGAACTTCAATTTTAGGTTTTTTATAAATTTCCAATGCATCTCTAATAGCGACAGAAGTGTGCGTGAAACCTGCTGCATTAATAATTATCCCATCATATTTTGTATTTGCATTTTGTATCATGTTAATAATCTCACCTTCTATATTACTATGTATAAAGTCTAGCTCAATACTAAGATTTTTTGATTTTTCCATACATTTTTTTTTTAAGTCATCAAAACTCATAGATCCATATTGTGATTGTTCTCTCTCTCCTAATAGATTAAGATTTGGACCATTAATAAATAGTATTTTTGAAATCATAGATAATACATAATGAAAAAATTAAAAAAAATCAAAATTAATTTAAATGGAAAGAAAGCTTTATTTCCTAATGGATCAACTGTTTTCAACGTAATAAAAAAAATTAATGCTCCACTGGATAAAATAGCCATTGAATTGAATAAGAAAATTGTTAATAAAAAAAATATAAGAAAAATAAGTTTAAGAAATAAAGATAAAATTGAAATAGTTCACTTTATTGGAGGCGGGTAATGTATAAAGATATATTTAAGATTTCTTCCAAAAAGTTTAAATCTAGATTAATTGTTGGAACTGGTAAGTATAAAAATTTTAATGAATGTGCCAAAGCAGTAAAAATATCTGGCGCAGATATAGTCACAGTTGCAGTAAGAAGAGTAAATATTTCTAACAAAAACAAACCTGTGCTAATGGATTATATTAATCCAAAAAAAATTACATACCTTCCTAATACAGCAGGATGCTTTAACTCAGATGAAGCGTTAAGAACATTACGTCTTGCAAGAGAAATAGGAGGGTGGAAGCTTGTTAAATTAGAGGTTTTAGGAGATAAAAAAAGTTTACTTCCAGACATGATTGAAACTTTAAATTCGACTGAAATTTTAACTAAAGAAGGGTTTAAAGTAATGGTTTACTGTAATGATGATCCATTAATGGCAAAAAGATTAGAAAATGTTGGTGCTGTCGCAATTATGCCTTTAGCAGCTCCAATTGGCTCAGGATTAGGAATTCAAAATTTTACAAATATAAAGTTAATAAGAAACCAAACAAAGCTACCTTTAATTATTGATGCTGGAATTGGTCAAGCTTCAGACGCTACTATAGCAATGGAATTAGGTTGTGATGGCGTGTTAATAAATACAGCAATTGCAAGAGCAAGAAAACCTTTAGAAATGGCCAAAGCCATGAAATATGCGGTAATAGCAGGTAGAAAATCTTTTTTATCAGGTAGAATTAAAAAAAATCTTTACGGGTTTGCCTCTACTCCTAATAAAGGAATTATTTAATTTTTTTATTTTTTCTTTTATAAAATTTCTTTTTATTATTGTTAGCCAACTTAAAATTTTTTTTATTTAATTTTAAATCATTATTTTCTTTATGGTATTTTTTAATTTCTATTTTATTTTCCATTTTATCTAAAACTTTTTTACTTTTATTTTGAAATTCGATTAAATATTCTGGTACTAATAACGATTTGTCATCATCAAAGTTTATTTTAATTTTATTTTTCTTTTCTAAATATTTAATATCATTATTAAAATTTTCTTTTAAAAATGTATTAATTTTTTCTGGTATCTGGACTTTTATAATTTTTGCCTTTTTTATAATAGCGTTTACCTCAATTAATTTTATTATTTTTTGAGCAAACGAACTGTTTGTTAAAGATATATTCCATTGAACACTACTTTCTCTTAATCTTTGCCTGGACATTTCAAGTAAGCCAAAACTACTTATTCTTCCAATTTGAACTCTCGCACGATCTTTTCTACAACGTTCTTTTAGTCTTCTCTCTACATGGCGTCTATTACTAAAATTCATCATATCAATAAAATCAATTATTATTAAACCTGATAAATCTCTAATTTTTATTTGTCTGGCGATTTCTTCCGCAGCTTCTAAATTTGTATCAAGAGCGGTGCTTTCAACATTTTTCTGCCTGATTGACTTTCCTGAATTTATATCTATAGAAACCAAAGCTTCTGTAGGATTTATTACCAAATAACCACCTGAATTCAGTTTAACTGTTGTGTCATAAATTTCGTTTAGTTTTTCCTCTATTCTCTCTTTTATAAACAAAGGTTGTTTATCTCTATATTTTTTAATTTTTTTTAAATTATTTGGCATCAATAATTTCATGAAATTTTTAGCTTTTTGATAACCAGTATTTCCTTCAATGATTATATTTTTTGTGTCATCATCATAAATATCTCTTAAAGTCCTTTTTATAATATCACTCTCTTGATGAATTAGGGCTGGAGCCATTGAATTCATTGCATTCTCTTTAATTTTGTCCCATGTCTCTATTAAGCTTGATAGATCATATTCAATATCTCTTTTTGTTTTATTAGAGCCAGCTGTTCTTACTATTAAACCCATTTCTTTTGGAATACTTATTTCATTAAGGATTGTTCTAATTTTTTTTCTATCACCCGAATTAAATATTTTTCTAGAAATTCCACCCCCTTTGGGAGTATTAGGCATTAAGACAATATATTTTCCTGCGATTGATATAAAAGTAGATAATGCGGCACCTTTTAATCCTCTTTCGTCTTTTAAGACTTGAACAAGTATTACCTGATTAGGTTTAATAACTTCTTGAATTTTATATCTTTTTGATGGAATTTTTTTTTTTAATTCTTCTTCACTTGCTTGCGATCCATTTTCAATTTTCTTATCATCAATTAATTTTTCATCATTTTCTTTGAACGATACATCATTGTTTACACTTTTTTTCGCTAACTCTTCTCTATGTCTTTCCTCCTCTAATTTAATTTTATTTAAATCACTTGAGGGGAGTTGATAATAATCAGATTGAATATCATTAAAAGATAAGAAGCCATGCCTTTCCCTTCCAAAATCTACAAATGCTGCCTGAAGAGATGGTTCAATTCTACTTACTTTACCTAAATAAATATTGTTTTTTATTAGATTACTTTTAGTTGTCTCATACTCGTAATCTTCAATGTTTCCATTTTCTTTAAGTACAACTCTAGTTTCATCAGGATGCGATGCATCGATGTATAAATTCTTTTCCATAAAATTATTGTTATATTAATCATTGTTTTTTTAAATTCTGTGCCTAAACTTTAACAAATTCAGTAATTAAATTATACCAAAATGAGCAAGTTATTCAAAAAAATTTTATTATTAGTTGGTTCAGGTTTTATACTAATGTTTTTGATTTTAGTATCAGTATTGTGGGCTTTTTCAAACAACTTACCCGATTATAAATATTTAAAAAGTTACAAAGCACCAGTATCTAGTAAAATTTATTCAGGAGATGGAGAGCTTATTCAGGATTTTTCATCTGAAAAAAGAATTTTTATTCCTTACAATTCAATACCTAAAAAAGTTGTTAATTCTTTTTTATCTGCAGAGGATAAAAACTTTTTTAATCATCCAGGAATAGATGCAAAAGGAGTAATGAGGGCTGTCGTAAAAAATATATCTAATATTATCAACTCAAAAAGACTAGAAGGAGCTTCTACAATTACCCAGCAGGTTGCTAAAAATTTTCTTCTTAGTAATGAGGTAAGCATCAATAGAAAAATTAAAGAGGCAATTTTGGCCTTTAGGATTGAAAGAAGTTTAAATAAAGAAAGAATATTAGAACTTTACCTTAATCAAATTTATCTTGGGGAAGGTGCATATGGAATTGCAGCAGCAAGTTTAGAATACTTTGATAAATCTATTGATGAATTAAATTATGAGGAGGCAGCATTATTAGCTGCATTACCAAAGGCACCTAGTAGATATAATCCCTATAAGAATAAAAAAATTGCTAAATTTAGAAGAGATCTTGTGCTTAAAAATTTGAAAAATAATAAATATATTAGCGAGGATCAATTTAATGATTTAAAAAATAAAAAAATTTTACTTAAAAAAAGAAAAAAAATTTATCTAGAAGACTCCAGATACTATGTAGAGGAAGTTAGAAAAGATATTATAAAAAAATTAAGTTACGAAAAAGTTTATAAAGAGGGTTTAAACATTAAAACTCCTTTAAATTTAGAATACCAAGAAATTGCATCAAAAGTACTTAGAGAAGGCATAGAAAGTTATGATAAAAGAAAAGGGTGGAGAGGACCGATAACAAATCTTAAACAAAGTTCTAATTGGATAGAGGAGGCAAAGAAATATTCTTTAGAAAAAAGTTTTGAATGGACATTATCTAAAGTAATTGAAATAAATAATTCTCGGATAATAATTGAAACTACTGAAAAACAAAAAGGAGAAATAGATATTTCAAATCTTAAGTGGACAAAAGTAAATGATTACAATGAATTATTAAACGTTGGTGATTTAATCTATACAAAAAAAAATAAAAATAATTATTTTGATTTAAAACAGTTACCATTAGCAAATGGTTCAATTGTTGTAATGGATCCATTCACAGGAAGAGTTTTGGCATTGAGTGGAGGCTTTAGTTTCAAAAAGAGCGAATTTAACAGGGCTACCCAAGCATTAAGACAGCCTGGATCAGCGTTTAAACCATTTGTATATGCTTTAGCTCTTGAGAATGGTTATTCTCCCTCCACACTAATTTTAGACGCTCCATTAGTTCTGGAACAAGGTTCTGATCTTAAAATGTGGAAACCTGAAAATTACGGTAAAAAATTTTATGGTCCCTCAACTTTGAGAATGGGTCTAGAGAAATCAAGAAACTTAATGACAGTAAGAATTTCACAAGACCTTGGTTTAAATAAAATTCTAAATTTATCTAAGGAATTGGGTATTTACGACAACCCAAAAGAACTATTATCAATCTCACTAGGCTCTGAGGAAACTACGCTGTTAAAACTAACATCTGGTTATTGTTCGTTTGTAAACGGTGGTAAAATTGTAAATCCAAAATTAATAGATAGAATTCAAGATAGTGAGGGAAACACAATTATAAAAACTGAAGATCGAGAATGTTTTAACTGTAAAAATATTTCTTTTTTAAGTGAAGATATCCCAGTAATTAAAGATAATTTTAAACAAATTTTTTCACCACAAACTGCCTACCAAATTACGTCTATTTTAGAAGGTGCCACAAAAAGAGGAACAGCAAAAAAATTAAATAGTCTCAAACTTGATATTGGTGGTAAAACTGGAACAACGAATAAAAATACCGATACATGGTTTATTGGTTTTACCTCTAACTTGGTAGTTGGTGTTTATGTAGGATATGATGAACCAAAGTCTCTAGGTAAGTTTGAAACAGGTGCAAAGACAGCAATGCCTATATTTAAATCGTTTATACAGGATGCTATTAAAAAAGAAAACACTAGACCATTTAAAGTACCCCAAGATTTAACATTAATGGTAGTTGATTCTGAGACTGGCAAAAAAGTTAATTTTTCTTCAAAAAAAACGATAATTGAGTCATTTAAATCTAAAAATATTAAGGATAATTTTGATTTGAGTAAAAAAAATAATAATAGATTTAATAATTATAATGTATTAAGATTCTACTAATGAACGACGAATTTTCTCAAGAATTAGTTTTAATTGAAAAAACAAATCAAAGAATTAAGGAGTATCTTTGAGAAAAATAAAATTGTTCCTAAAATTCAAGAATTAGAAAAATCTTCTTTAGATCAAAATTTCTGGAAAAATCAGAACAAGGCTCAAAAAATTTTAAAAGAAAAAAAATTTTATGAAAATCTAGTTGAATCTTTCAAAAATTCTATTTCTGAATCAAAAGAATTAAAAGAGTTTTACAAATTAGCAAGTGAGGAAAATAATAAAGGACTAATACAAGAAACTTTAAAAAATATTAAATTTTTAAAATCAACAGTCCAAAAAAATGAAATTAAATGTTTTTTATCTAAAGAAACAGATAGTAATGATTGTTATTTAGAAATACATGCTGGAGCCGGAGGTACAGAAAGTCAAGATTGGGCTGATATGCTTAGAAGAATGTATATGAAATGGTC
>LUMT01000091.1_pt2 | contig 15026 bp, 15 predicted proteins | sample 729741 | NCBI WGS metagenome assembly LUMT01 (sample SAMN03860299, study PRJNA289734) | marine metagenome | biome: seawater column; feature: ocean; material: water; isolation source: Red Sea water column Station 192 - depth 50m | place: Saudi Arabia: Red Sea | collected 2011-10-15 | depth 50 m
CATCTAAATCTGAGTGGTCAGCAAAGAAACCCTATTTCACTAAAATTACTGACAATTTCGTATTGAACGGAGAATCTTCAAGAAAAGAGACAAGACATATTGTATTCGACTTGGGAGATTCCGGTTTGGAATACAAGGCAGGAGACGCCCTTGGCGTAGTTCCAAGATGTCCTCCTGAGGAAGTGGAAGAAATCCTGAGAATTTGTGGATTCTCTGGTGAGGAAATAGTGGAAACCAATCTCGGAGATTGTTCTCTTAGAGAGGCGCTAACAGATAGGTACGAGGTTCACAGAGTCTCGAAGAAGTGGATCAAAGGTCTAGCAGAAAGGTCAGGAGGAGATGCCCCCAAGTCTGAGATAAGAATCGTCTCAAGAAAGAGATCCTCATCTGTCGATGGAGCGTTAATAGTTGACTGGTCGTCAACTGGTGAGGGAGACGTTCCCGAGGGCTATGTTGAGATGGGAGAAATGGGCGATAACTCAGCAATACTTCTCCACGAACTCATATCCGATAACGATGCGATGGAGGACTACATTTGGTCACGAGATTATGTGGATGCATTGGGAGATTTCGCTAGTTTCGGCTTCACTCCACAGCAACTATTGGAAGGAATGGACCGTTTGAAGCCGAGACTGTATTCGATAGCCAGCAGCCCTGAATTCGAAGAAGGAACAGTCCATCTGACCGTAGCCATAGTCAGATACTCTCACCACGAAAGGGATCGGACAGGCCTTTGCACGGGGTTCATGGCAGACAGGTGTGAGACTAATGCTACGGAAGTGGGAGTTTACATGTCTCCAACAAGATCTTTCGTTCTCCCAGAGGATGGTACAAAGGACATCATAATGGTAGGGCCGGGGACTGGGATAGCCCCCTTTCGAGCTTTTCTGCAGCAGAGAGAGATAAACGGGGACTCAGGGAGGAATTGGCTTTTCTTCGGCGATTGGACCGAGGAGGGAGAGTATCTCTACAGGGATGAGATGGGCGATTGGAAAGATAGAGGAATAATCTCGAGACATGATTTAGCATGGTCTAGACAAGGATCGGAGAAAGTATATGTTCAACACTTGATGGAGAAAAATGGAGAGGAAATTTGGAACTGGATAGATGGAGGTGCATACTTCTATGTTTGTGGTGATAAACAGTATATGGCAAAAGACGTACACTCGACATTGATAGGAATATGCTCGGAGTTTGGCGGAATGAGTCCTGAGGATGCAAAGGATTTCGTAGAGACAGGGTTGATGAAAACGGAGAAGAGGTATCTAAGGGACGTATATTGATAGCCGATTCACTCAAACGAGGACACACCTAGCAGTGAGTTGTGTTCCGGCGTGTGTTAGTCGCCAATCGAGGGGAGATAGCCCTCCGAGTTGTCCGTTCTTTGAGGGAATTGGGGATTGAATCAGTAGTTATACATGGAAGAGAAGATAGGATGTCTCTCCCCGTTAGGCTTGCCGACGAAGGTTTTTACATTCCAAGTGAAGACCCTCTTGCTTCATATCTGGATATTGAGGCTATCGTTTCTGCAGCAAAAGAAGTTGGTGCCGATGCAGTACATCCTGGGTACGGATTTCTATCCGAAAATGCTACGTTTGCTCAGCTTCTATCAGATGAAGGAATTACATTCATTGGTCCCTCGCCAGAATCACTTAGACTTCTGGGAGATAAAATTGCTGCTAGAGAAGCTATGTCAAAGGCAGGAATACCAGTAGCAAAGGGAACGGAAGAACCCATAACGGACAACGATGAAGCTTTGGAAGTTGCATCAAAGATTGGATTTCCTTTAATGATCAAAGCCGCTTCTGGCGGAGGTGGTATTGGGATGCAGATAGTCCATGAAGAATCTGAATTCGAATCCGCCCTGAGATTATGCCAAGGTAGGGCTAAGTCTGCTTTCGGAGATAGCAGAGTTTTCATCGAGGAGTATGTAGATTCAGCAGAGCATATTGAATTCCAGGTTTTAGCGGATGGAAAACGTGCTATTCACTTCGGCGAACGCTTCTGCTCGATCCAAAGGAGACATCAGAAGATAATCGAGGAGGGGCCTTGGATTAGTGAGGAAGAAAGACAGGATATCGGATCTAAAGTAGTGGCTGGAGCAGAAGCCATAGGATACCGCGGACTAGCAACCTTTGAATTTCTAAGGAATAAAAATGGCCAATTCTATTTCATGGAGGTTAATCCCAGAGTACAAGTTGAGCATACTGTGACTGAAATGTTGACCGGAGTCGACTTGGTATCGTTAGGAATAATTGTTTCCTCGGGGGCAAATCTGCCTCTGGAACAGAACGATGTTCAAATCCAGGGCCATGCAATACAGGCACGTATCAATGCCGAGAACCCATTCACTTTGGAACCATCACCAGGGAAGATTTGGGAATGCCATTGGCCAGGAGGCCCAGGAATTAGAGTAGATACTCATGGTTTTTCTGGATATGAGATGCCTGAAGCATTCGATTCGCTCCTAGCAAAGATAATCTGTTGGGCCCCAGACAGGGAAAAGGCAATTGCAAGATTGGACTCAGCACTAGAAGAAACCATTTTATTGGGTGTCGACTCACTAATACCCCTGCATAGAGCGATTTTAATCGATACAGACTTCATGGAAAGAAAGATTACAACAGACTATCTGGAAACTCATGCAGATTTATTGGTCGGCGGTGGTTAGTTGGACTTGGTCATTGTTGGTAGCATGGGCTATGATGACATAGAAACTCCTGTTGCTACGGGGTCAGATATACTGGGAGGGTCCGCAGTTCATGCTGGGGTTTCAGCTTCCTTTCACCTTCCGAGGACTCCAGAAGGAATTTGTAGAGTTGGAATGGTTGCCCCAGTTGGAACGGATTTCTCAGATTCCCATCAAAGAAAACTAGAGGAATTGGGAATTGACTTCTCAGGAGTGGCCAAATTGCCAGGTAAGACATTTCGATGGTCAGGAAGATACTCGGGTTCAATGGACAATGTTGAGACAATTTCCACCGAGGTAAATGTTCTAGGAGACTTTTCTCCAGAAATTCCAGAACAATGGAGATCTCCTAGGGTTTTATTCTGTGCCAATACCCATCCCTCCTCCCAGGTATCCGTTCTGGATCAATGTCCAGAATCTGAGATTACGGCAATTGATACCTTCATGCTATGGATTGAGACAGAGTTTTCAGAACTTTCAACAGCTCTAAGGAAGTCAGACTTGGCCATTCTCAACGAAGAAGAAGTATGTGCAATTTCCGGTGAAGAATTCTTCATGAATGCGATAGACCCGATTTTATCTGGAGCCTGCCTCCATGGAGGCGAATCTGCAGGTAGAGGGCCCAGAGGTCTGATAATCAAAAGAGGCTCTTCGGGGGTTTTCGCCCATCTGCCTTGCGGGATTATATCACTACCATCATATCCACTTAGTGAACTGGTAGATCCTACTGGGTGTGGAGACTCCTTTGCTGGAGCGCTGTTAGCCCATATTTCTGGAAGGAAGGGTGTCATGAACGACCTAGAATCAATGAGGGCAGCAATGATCCATGCAACCGTTACTTCTTCATTCACTATCCAGGGGCTAGGTACTGAAAAACTCCAGGGACTGGAGAGGGGCCTTTACCATGCCCGAATGGATAGATATCGAAGAATTGTTGGACTCAGTTAGCCCAATCTTCTGAGTCCGGGTAGAGGGTTTGGATCATCCCTTGATGAAGTAGGTTTTAGTTGACTGAACTTCAATGAGTCATTTGGACCATCAATCGTTACTGCATTATCGTTCCTTTCGCCAGAAAGGTTCCTAACAATTGAATCTAACTTATCCCTGGCAGTAGAAGAACCAATATTTGTATTTCTCATCGTTCGTATACGAGAAGTCAACTCAGCTTGATGATCCTGATCACTCCTCAATCTCATATGCTGGGAAGTCTGGAATCTTTCAATCTCAATCACGGAACTAGCCCTCTTACCTGAATCTCTCCCATCTAGAGAACTACTAGGACTCAAGAGTCTCGAAAGCCATCCTCCGGATGAGCCTCTTCTACGGATGGATTTTGTCGAACCGGTTCCAGACATTGTAGAGGCTAGTTTGTTCAGTGCAGGATAATCTTCTAAGTTTGTAGTCTGAATCCCTAACTCACTGGATCTTCGACTCCTCAATTCTTGTCTGGCTCTTGCCTGTCGAACAACACCTGCTCTACATTCCTTTCTCACTGCCTCATCAGTAGGTGGCGGAAGCAATTCTCCGGTGTAAGGCTCTGATGGAGCACCAAACTCTTCATGAGCTCTCTTGATCATTTGAGCGCTTGATTGCAGTTTATCGACTTCTTCATTAGAGACTAAATCTCGATCAGTGTCGAATAAACCCATGTCGTTTCCTACCGCTTCTTTATTTGCTTCACTGTGGAAAAGCCCACCTGGAGAGAACATGTCTAGGCCCTTGGCTGCATCCGAGAATGCCGTATCTATCCTGTTATCAGAAATACCGGGTTCTTCCTTCTCCTGATACCAATTAGGAGCCTCTGTCACGCCCCAGGCTCTTTCGTAAGCATTCTGCTTCGTGGAAGAACTAGGCTTATGGGACTGGTCCGCTTCTATAATTTCAGACTCTCTGACTTCTTTGGGTTCGGAAAAATCCCCAACCGAGGAAAAACCGAAAAAATCAGAATTCTCTCCGATGCCAAATCCAGTTTCCGCTTGCAAATCTTCCTTCTTTTCCTGAGCAAGGTCCATCGGAGGGAAGTATTCAGGAAGAGCAACTCGTGGTTGTTGGCCTAATTGACCAGTTGCATCTCTTATTGACGGAAAAACTGGAACCTCAGACTCAAGATTCTCTAGACCTAACAAAGCCTCCTCTATGGGGCTTCCATGTCGAACTCTGTCTACGATCAGGCAAAGTTTCAGGAGGCTTGACTCACTTCCTGAAATTAAGTGCCTATCTCCCGAACCAGTTTCTATTGCTAGAATCGAGTAACGAGAAACTACATTTGCGAGAATAATTGATGCTCCGGTTCCAACCGCTAACCAACTAATCGGTGCAACAATTGTTGTGATGCCTAGATATACCGCAATCAATCCCAGAAGTATCGATCCAGAGGGTAGCATAGGTATCTTCAGATGCCTCATTCTATCTATTGCACTCAAGTCGAGTCTTACTCCCTTTCCATCGAATCTTTCTATGGTCAGCTGTCGCTCAGTGATCAATGCGCAGAACTTACCTCTCGCTCCGACTAAGTAGAGGCCACCGACTAACTCGGAACGCCTCTTCTCAGTCGGGCCCATAGGCCCGGCTAATCCCATCCGGTTAGCCAGCATCCAATCTAAGGTATAAGCACATGGTAAGTTGTGAACTAGGTTAACCTTAATTCTCGACACATTTCATTATGCCGAATTTCCATTAACGCATGGCATCTCTAGCTTCGGATGCTAATTCCCACATCTTTCTTTCATCATCGGTTTGAGGTTCGAATTGTGGAATCTCCACAGGTTTCATTGACTCATCAATTGCTACCATAAAGAAGAAACCCGAGCAGATCTCTTCACCAACCCAGTCGGATCTTGAAAGTCTACATGAGGTTACATGGGCCCCAACGGTCCTCGGTGAAGTCCAAACAACATTCGCTGTTGTTCTAATGATATCTCCTTGGAATGCAGGCCTCTTGAATTTTAGAGCATCTACAGAGACAGTCACGAACACCTTGTGTGCAAACTTCGAGGCTACCATTCCTGCAGCAGTATCCATGATTGACATCAGTCTTCCCCCAAATAGAGTATTCAAGGCATTTGTATGGCCCGGAAAAACCTCATCAAGAACCACAACCGGATCAGTTGAGAATGGCGAATCACCCTCCATCAGATTATCACACAACACCATCTGCCTTGAATGCTCCAGTGTTTAGGGCGCTCAAATACGAGTTTACCGCTTAATTCAATCGAGAGGTGTTACTCGGTCGAGCGTGGAAGTACCAGAACTTAGGTGGGAAAGTTCAGTTTTTCAAGACCCTGATGGGGGGTCTGCGATTCTATGGCCATACTTGCCCTGTGTCATCATCTCTCTTAGAGAAGAGGAAGAACAGGACAAGGAGAGCCCCGGTGTTCATTTGGAATCCGCGACTGCGTCTGGCACTACATTAGGGATGCTAGTCCGCGACCTTTCCGAACTCCAATTAGAGGGTCCTGCAATCCCGGATCCCGAGAGGATCAGACTCCTTAGGCATGCAGAGAACTCTAGAGGGGGGATGCCAATCTTCTCCATTGAACCCGGTATTGATGATAAAAAATGGGCAGATTGGCAATCTAGGTGGGCCGATGAGCAAGTAAGATTCAGAAATCTCATTGCTACATTTGGAAGGAATAGAAGATGGGCCAAGACACGAATAAAGGCAATCTCCAAAATCCAGAAACCTCCATTTGCAATTCCAAATGATTTGGGAGCCGCGGCAGCAGTATGCGCTGCATGGTGGGTAGAGGAATTCGTATCCCTGACTCCTGAACTTTCCAGAGAAAGGAATGAAAGATACGCATCAAGAATAAGGGGGGCAATCTCAAATTTGAGAGAAAGTTCAGATGGTGATTGGGGAGTCAGCGGGCCATCGCTGCTTATACCGGTTCAACAGTGCTATCTGCCCAGTCTAGAGGATAGCCTAATTGCCTGCGGGTCCGTGGAGATGTTGGAGAGAGAGTAATGAGTGGCCTAGAAGTGAAAATCGAGACTCAGACTTTCAGGGCCATTCCCTCCGAGCGAGTAGAAATAGATGAAGCAGTGAAGTTTGCGAATGCTAGGAGCAATGGAGAGTTCGCAGTGATAGAGCATCAAGACCCGCATGCACTAGTCGTCATTGACAAGGATGGCTCTATTCTTATCCACGGAATCTCAAACCTAGAAGCCGCCTCGCTGATAGCGAAGGAAATCCTGCTCAGAATTGGTCTTTCAGCGAAGGGTCTAGCGCTAGAAAGTGGAGAGGTACTTGCCAGCTTCTCCATAGGGAGGGCCGTTCTTATCGGATTGGCTGCTCAACGATTTAAGGATGCAGAGCACGATCTTAGATTGGATGCTCTCAGGATATCTGCAAAGAGGCACAATTGTACAGTTCTATTATTCAACAATGGGAAGGGGATAGTGATGGGGCAGAATTCTCGCAAGGTTGCAGAGATGGCAGCTTCATACTGGGTCACAAGATTGAGTGAAGAAGGGGCTCTAGCGTGAGAAGATGCTTGAGAAAGGCAAGTGGGTCGGGCCGATTATCGATCAACACATGCATCTCGATAGGACAAATTTGTTCCTAGACGCAGTAGCCGATTTCTCAAGTTCTGGCGGAACAGGAATTATGCTTGTACACAAGCCTTCATTTTCACACTCCCTTCCAGTTGATTTAGAAGGATATAGGGGGGCGTATTCTGATACAATTTCCATGGCAGAAGAGGTTCGTAAAGAATTCGGATTGGAAGTTGGAGTTGTTCTAGGACCTCATCCTGTAGCATGGGAGAAGCAGATTCCTGAATTAGGAATTGAAGCATCATCAGAACTTCATCTAGAAGCAGTTAGCTTGGCTCTAGAGTACATAGATTCAGGTCATGCACACTGTCTTGGTGAGGTCGGGAGGCCACATTACCCAGTTGAAGAAGAAATTTGGGAAAAAGCGAACGATCTACTTCTGGAGATCCTCTCAATGGCATCTTCATCAGGAACGTCGGTCCAACTACATGTTGAGGAAAAGGATGAAAGAACATATATTGAATTAAGCAAATTATGTATGTCTTCAGGAATTTCATCTGAAAGGGCGATCAGGCACTTTGCTCCTCCGAATGTTAGCGCCGATTTTACTCACGGTCTATCAGCCACAGTTAACGTGGGTAAAGGGAGCATAGAAACCATCGTAGAGACGGCCGGAGAGGCAGGATCTCCATGGGGAATGGAAACTGACTTTCTAGACGACAATAGACGCCCCGGAGCGGTCCTTGGCCCGAAAACTGTCCCCAAAAGAACTCAGCAGCTGTGTTCAAGTTTGCTTTCTGAAGGATGGAGTGAGAACGAAGTCGAATCTCTTCTGACAAAGGTTCACTCTGAATGGCCAGAATCACTCTACGGATTATGATGAAACCTAATCTTTGGCGTAAATATCAAAACGCACCCAATTGTGATAATAGTTACCGACAAAACCAAGAAACTAAACTCGCCAAATGGGAACTCCACTCCGGCAGACTCTACTCCCATCCTCCATAAAGGGCCATTTATTGGCAGAAATAGTACTACAAGTAAAATCCCAAACCAATCGGTTTAGAGACGCCATACTCTCGGACAATGTAAGCGCCTGTAGTGAAGGGGTTATCACAAGAGGTTTCCAACCTCTTGTCCCGGGTTCGAATCCCGGCGGGCGCACCACCACAAGAATTAGCTATGTTTGACCACTGAAGCATTGAAACACCAGCCGCTTTTCGAGATGATATGAACTCAAGTGGAGGGGCTGAAGTCACTGGAGTGACATCAATCAGCAAGGACAACTCCGATCAGGCGGACGACCGTCAGATAGTAGGGAGGAAAATCTGGAGAATATTCCCGTATGTTAAGAAATACTGGAAAAGTGCTGTCGGCGGAATAGCTGCGAACGCTGGAGCGCGGGCATTCGACTTGATACCATTCATCGCCATAGGAATGGCAGCAGACTATTACCAATCTGGAACTTTTACTAGTGAGAGAGTGGAGAGAATTATGACCTCAAATCTAATTCCAACTCTGGGTCCAATTGACTCCGAGGAGTTAGGCTTCGGATTATTGATTCTTATATGCTTCACATTCTTAGCAATATTTCAGGGCCTCAGCAACCAACTCTGGCAGGCGACCGCCTACAGGGCTCAGCATGACATTAGAATGGATGCGACTCAGTCACTAATGTCCATGGAGGCATCCTATTTCGAGACTAGGCAGACAGGAAATCTGATGTCCGTACTATCTGCGGATGTTGCACAATTAGAGGATATCATATCCGATGCCAGTACCAGCATCATTAGAATTGCAATCACTTTTTCAACTGCTTTTGCGATAATGTTCTGGATGTCCCCCAAGCTTGCTGTGATTCTCTTCACGCCTCTAATCGTCATAGTTCCGATGGTGGTATGGTTCTCTACAAGGGTACAGCGCAAGTATCGAAAGCAGAGAGAGAGTACTGGTGGGATAGTTGCTATTCTGGAGAATGTACTCTCTGGAATTACTGTCGTGCAAGCTTACAATGCAAAGGAGTTCGAGAGATCTAGGATCGACATCCAGAGTGGAAACTACAGAGACATGGCTATTCAGGCTGCATTTATCAGGAATCGATTCATTCCTGGAATATATGTAGTTGCAGGGATTTCCTTCGGCCTTTTGGTATCTGCAGGAGGCTGGATAATGGCATCAGAAGAGATTACTGTCGGCCAATTCGTCACCTTCTTACTAATTTCAACCAGAATGACAATGCCGATGTTTATCCTAGGAATGCTACTCAACCAACTCCAGAAAGGCGAGGCTGCATCCAAGAGGGTATTCGCAATAATCGATTTAGAGTCATCAATATTTGACAAAGAGGGAGCCCTACCTTTAGAATCCCCAATCACCTCTATAAGATTCGAAACAGTCTCTTTCGCATATCCTTCTTCAGATTCCAATGTCCTAAACGACATCAACTTCTCTGCCACTTCTGGCGAATTCTTGGGAGTAATGGGCCATACCGGGGCGGGAAAGAGTACAATTCTGAAACTAGTTGAGCGATTCTACGAACCTCAGAGCGGACGTGTTCTAATCAATGGTACAGACATCAACGAGTTCCAGATAGAGTCGGTAAGGGCTAGGATAGGGTTCGTCTCTCAAGACCCATTCCTGTTCTTCGGGAGTATAAGGGACAATGTGGCCTATGCCCGGGATTGCTCGGATGCGGAGATCGAATACGCTTTAGAAGCAGCAGGGGCTCTAGAGTTCGTCTCTCAACTCTCAGAAGGAATTGATACAATGGTAGGAGATAGGGGAGTCATGCTTTCTGGTGGTCAAAGGGCTCGGATCAGTCTAGCAAGAGCCTTGCTCAACGATCCCGATTTGTTGATTCTCGATGAGGCAAGTGCGGCTTTAGATGCAGAAACCGAGTAGAGGATTCAAGAATCGTTATTCGGCAGCTCGAACGGTGGTAAGAAGAGAATTACAATCGCAGTGGCTCACAGACTAGCCACCATCAGAAATGCCGACGAGATCGTTGCTATGGTTGACGGCGCGATAGTCGAGAGAGGTACACATAAAGAATTGATTGCCAGTAAAAATGTCTACGCCTCTCAGTGGTCAATACAGACGGGAGAACTGGGTTCAGCGGAGGGCTGATATTGTCTGGTTCTATTGAGTGGACCGATGTCAAACCTGGCATGGTTGTAATGGGTTCTGCGAACCGGTCGATATTATTCGGGGGCATTGGCCCAAGGCACGAGGTATCTATCGGATATCGTTTCAAAATCTCCAGAATCCCTGTTCCCCCGAGTGAGGCATTGAAGATCATTCAATCATCTGAGGCCGATATAGCCTCAGAGTCAGAATGGGAGCTTGCCAACTCTAGAGGCCTCTTATCTGCAGAAACTGGTTGTATTGAGAGACTAGAGGATAGACATCATGGCTACTGGGGAAAGATTTGCGACGGCCGACCTCATTACGGCGCGAATAGAGGTCTGCAAAATCTTAGACATTGGTCGAAGAGCGGACCAGTATCAATCCAACGCCCGACTCTTTCTGAGGCTGAAAAAACCGAATCTGTTCGCCTGGTAATTAGAGAAAATCCAGACTGGTCGGATAATTCCCTCGCCATTCCAATCAGGAAGGACAATCAGCGAATCATATTAGAGGAGGCTCTAATTTCTCTTTTTTTGGGAGTGCTTCCCTCCTTCACATGGGCTTACAATAACGCAAGCGACGGATATCTTAGAGAGGGCTGGCTTAACCTAATAATTGGGGGAATCTTCTTCGGCCTTTTCACTTCTCTTTTCTGGAGACCCAAACAACCAACATGGCATATTAAATCTGGAAGAATGATTAAGAAATGAGGGAATGCTAGTTGCGTGCTCTGTCATCAATCTGTGAAGACGAACTTCCACTAGCCAAGGCAACCCTTGCCTTGTTGATTCCCACTCCATAATCCCATAATAGAATGAAAGAAATAATCGGAGACAAGAAAACGGTCGCTGCACTCTTGCTAGGCGATGGCCCTAGTGCTGCACCAATCCATGCTGTGATGTTGAATAAAGCTACTAGAGTGGGGAACTGGTGAACCATCGCTCTTTCAACTCCCATGGGCACTGAATCCGTGGAAATATCCCAAAATTCAGGCCAAGAAAGACCTCCGTTAAAGCATCCCCAAATGAAGCAAATAGCAGACACGGCCACGAGTAGAGGAAACGAGGATACCATGCTGTGACTGAATCCCCATAGCTCAGGGTACCTACTTCCTGCCAACGTCCTGACTAGTCCGTAGTTCCGTATTTGCTTCCTTACTCTTTTGACTCCCCGTCTACGATGCCACATTACGGCACTACCATCAGACCAGAGTCGATATCCGGCCAACATGATACGATGATCCATCATTACATCCTCTGCTCCAATGGCTCCTGGATCAAATGAACCCACATCGACTAGAACTTCCCTTCTGTAAGCGGAGTTCACTCCTGGTAGTTGCTCCACTTCCTCCAACTCCCCTATTGCCCTTTTCCCATAATTTGTACCAGCAGTTAGAATCCTATTACAAAAAGCGACGTCAATAACTCTCTGCCAGAAGGTTGACTCCTCCACTGGTGCAAAATTTGGCCCACCGACTCCTGCTACATCCGGCCTATCAAACCACCTCTCAAGCCTCTCAACCCAATCTTCCGGCACGAAAACGTCATCATCTGTAAAGAAAACAAGATCTGACTCAGTCTCTTCGATTGCCACATTGCAAGCATCTGCTCTGTTACTAGCCCCTTTGTCATCAATATATCTGAATCCTCTACTATCGGCCTCCATTTTTCCCTTGTCATCTCTTGGACCAACCACAACTACCTCCATGTCGTCATATGTCTGATTGGCTAGTCCATCAAGAGTAATCCCCAACTCATCCGAGTTTCTAACCGTGGGTATGATCACGCAAACTCTACTTGGCACAAGAAGCCCGGAGAGGCAGTGATTGATGAGTTAAATGGTCAATCATTGACTATCCTTGGTGCAAGGAAGTAAGTCCATCTAGCCCCGCCATCGTTGCTAATCCAAGTCAGCCTCAATGGATACTTCTCTTCAAATTCAAGAGAAACTTCGTTGGTGAAGCCTCCGGCCAGTTTCTTAGTCAATTCCCCAAGATACTGTAGTGAGTATGTTGAGTGTGTAGGGGAAGCACAGACAAGTTCGCTCAACTCTCCAGATTCGAACTTCACATTTACTCCCTCACCAGCCTCAACAGTTACCGAAACAGCTAGTTGATTCTTGTCCATGCTCAGGTCGACCTCTCCTCCAACGAACTTTGCAGCTCTCAGTGCTCTCGAAAGCTTCTCTGATCCAATTGTTGCTTTCGACTTGAACTCCAGATTTGGCTGATTAGGATTATCCATTGTGCTAGTGTCTATGCCTCTCAGAATCATCAGAACTTCACCCACCCTCACGTTAATGGCTCCCACTGCGTCATCATAATCCATCTCCACTAGGTCACTTGGTCCCGCTAGCGTTAGTAAATCGCGCATCTTCTGAAGATCTAGTCCTATCTCCACAGGCTCAACCTCGTATGTCTCGAAGCACTCATCGGCAATTGTTGCAGAAAGGAGGGCTACATGAGAACCATCAACAACCGAAATACTGAGGCCCTTTTCACCCCAAACCAACTTTGCTTCTGATGTTAGAACTGAAAGGATATCTACGATTTCTCTCATTAATTGCTGCTTGGCTGTAATTCTTAGCACGTGTTCACCCTGATTTGATTTTCAACTGCCGGAGGCTCTTGATGATTATTGGCCCAAAGCCTACGCAATTATTGGTACTCCCTCCAACGGTGGCCGCATTCTTCGCAAGTGCATATCTTTGTCTCTGGTTCGTCTGAAGACCTGGTCTGCCTGAGCTCAACGTACGCTCTATCCCCGTCACATTTTGGGCACAGGTAGTCTCCAACTCTCAGCGTCCCCCTAGGGCCGTCTTCTTCGACAACCTCCGTAAGATGCTTGAGTGACTTCGAGTCTGTGGAAGCCATAGTCTTGGAAAGATCGATTGTTTCTCCAGTCATCGGATCAGTAAATTCAGCACCTTTGCCATCTTCTCCAGAGAGGGGGCCCTCATACCCGCATTTGTAGTTCGGACACTTAATCCAACCCCGCTCATCAGGATAACTAAGCGCACCACATTTCGGACAAAACATCTCTCTCACCATTGTCCTATAAACGAGAACCGAACTACCCTGAACCTCCCGACTATTCAACTATTCGTCTAAAATATTGGGCATACCCGCACCGTTCAAGCCATTGTACCCTCTGGGACTCCCATGAGAATCCACTACGATTGGAGATTAGCAAGGGTCGTGGATGATGAGAGGAATATCGTGGATGAGTTGGAATGGGACGGTCCAATCACCCCTACTACCCTGTCAAAACGCCTCAAGATAATTCAGGGAGGTAGAAATCTTCCAGAGGTCTCAACCCTTTCCGAGCGTTTCCCAGAAGCAATCATCGATGAAATGGGTGCGTTATCGGACCCGCATTGGCCCGAGTTTGGAGATTTGGAGCAAGTCTTCCAGAAGGCTACTTTGGAATTAGCGAAAATGGGTGTCGCAGACTCATCGGGAGATTTGGATAGGAGACTAGACATGCTCGTATCAGCAGCACAGGAGCTTAGATCATCATGGACAACCTCCGAGGCTCGTTGTGTGGAATGGTCAGGTTTGTTCATCACTGAGGCAAATCTTGACTCTCAGAGGAATGACATTCCAGTAGCTATATCTTCTTCAAGAACAATCTCCGAAGCCGCAGAAAAGCTAGGTGTAAATCCTCCGAAGCACCTTCCTTCAGATTTAGAATGGTCTTCCATGTTCTCCCACGCCAATACAGTGACAAGGTCATCAGAAATTCTAGACCAAATTGAGAATGCAATTAGAGAAATTGCGAGCACCCATTCACCCTCTCTCAGCGCACTTCTCGGGCCTATTTCGGCGGCCAAACTGATATCTCTAGCAGGGGGGAGGGAGAGACTAGCACGAATGCCTTCGGGCTCACTACAGGTTCTGGGTGCGCATGCAGCAATGTCGGCACACAGGAGAGGGGCACCACCGCCAAAGCATGGAGCGGTGCTATTTTCAATGCCGCAAGTAAGTCGGTCACCTAGATGGGTTAGAGGAAAGATTGCAAGATATCTCGCTGGAAAAGCCAGTATAGCAGTTCGGGTCGATCATTTTGAAGGTGAGAGATGGGATGAATCCAAAATAGAGGAAATTAACTCTGAGATTGAGGCGATCAAGGATAAGTTCCCAAGGCCTCCGAAGAGGGGGGTATGATCTGCCAAAGTCAATGCAAATCTGCTGGGGCGTCAGGAAGGAGGGAAGGACGCTTTGGACAAGGAATGCTGTCAAGGGGAAATCGGTCAGAGGGGAACGTAGGAAGAGGGATGGGAAGATAGAATGGAGAAGGTGGGACCCAACTAAGTCCAAGGTAGCAGCAGCCCTTCTAAGGACATCTTCCGAACCATCTTCGATTCTCCCAAGTCCAGGCTCAACATGCCTCTATCTTGGAGCATCTAGCGGAGGGACTGTTAGCCATATTCACGATTTCGTGTGTGGAGCGGAAAATCACCACGGAGGGCAGGTCGTTGCAGTGGAGATATCTCCCAGGATGTCACGTGATTTGATTTCCCTCTCAGAATCTCGTCCCGGGATGGCCCCAGTTCTCGGTGACGCAAGGAAAAGCACAGTAATCGCGCCATTCATCAGGTCTAAGGCAGATTGGATCCACCAGGACCTCAGTATTGCCGACCAGGCAGAGACCTTCGTAAAGATGGCTACGAATTTTCTCGTTCCAGGTGGAGTGGGTCTTCTAAGCCTAAAAGCAGC